>Ga0209102_1001230_pt1 | contig 14032 bp, 9 predicted proteins | sample ConPoolayeHmetaG_FD_185483 | JGI IMG/M metagenome (GOLD analysis project Ga0209102, IMG submission 185483) | Hot spring microbial mat communities from California, USA to study Microbial Dark Matter (Phase II) - Cone Pool mat layer H metaG... ... | reverse complement strand
AAATACACAGGTAACAGCAACCCTTGATTGTGGATATACTACTTCAGACACAGATATAGAGGAAGAACTAAAAAAAGGAGAAGCAACAAAAAGATATACTATAGAAAACTGGTCAATAAGTGTCCAGGTAAGATGTGAAATAATATACCAGGGAAATGTAATAGAATCATCCAGTCATACCTTTTCTACCAATTCAACAGTATATGAGATAAAGATAAAAGCAGGAAATGGCATAGATGACCCAGACCTATATACAGCGAAAGAAGAAAACAAGACATATAAAGCAGTGGTTAATCCTTCTGGTATTTCAGGTAGTTATGAATGGACAAAAGAACCAGCAAATACAGATATAATAAATATTTCCTCAGGTAGAGATACCTGCACAGTACAGGGGCTGAAAGTTGGCTCAGCTACAGTTATGGTTAAATTCACACCACAAGGGGGTATTTCTTGTTTTTCAGGTTCTGGGGTAGAAGTATTCAGACCGGATATAGACACAGGATTAAGAGAAGACACAGAGGAAGAGACAGGAGCATACATACCAGGAGGGAAAACAAAAGAAATAACCTTAAAGATAGAAGGAAACCTACCAGAAGATGTAGAAGTAACTCTTTCCTGTGACAATCCCTCAAAACTATCTCTCCGGGAAGGTAATACCCAGAAAAGTTTCCCCTATAGTTGCCAGGTAAGTTCCCTGCCAAAAAATCTAACACTCAAAGGAGAAGGCCCATCAGCAACCCAAAAAGACATAACACTTTCATTTATACTGCTTTCCATTAAGAGAGAGGTAAAAATAAGGTAGAATGAAGAACCACAGAAACAATAAATTTTCACATTCTCTCTTATTCTGCCCTTTTGTTTAAAAGATAGAAGGTCGTAACCCTGTCGTCTGAAAACATTTTCTTACTACAGGGAAGAGATTCAGAAGAAGGTAGAAAATCTTCAGGCAGTACTATAATGAAGTTCTGGTCAGGAGATAAAAACCTGCCTGGTATTTAAAACTTTTTACGTCTCAATCTTAGTAAGTAACAGCAAGGGTTTGGTTTTTGCCGGTGTTCATCTTTCAAGAATCACACCACCTGTCTCAGCTTCCCTTCTTCACAGCAAGACGCCTTTCCGCCAGAGATAAGAGTTGTTCCGGATGTTCTAATTTTGAGGAATAACTTACTCCGGCAAAAATCAACCGCAGAACAAGTGGTTTTGTCTTTACATCTTTCCATATTATACTGCTTCTACTCTCCTCCAGACGCCTGATAACAGCCTTGAGTCCCAAATTTCCAGTCATCGGTAACAGAATAACAAACCTGTTTTCACCACAGCGCATCACTAAATCCAGACTCCGGACACTGTTTCTCAGAACCATTGCTACTTCCTGAAAAAGAGAATCCAGCTGCTGATTTGCTAAATATTCCCTTATCCCTTCCATGTTCTTAATTTCTACCAGAATCAGGGAAACATTTCTCCGGTAACGACGGGCAAAAGAAAAAAGATAGCTTAATTGTTTCCTGAATTCACCTGTCCCGGAAAGACCGGTAATGGTATCTATAGTTCCGTCTTTCCTGCCATATAAACGTTCTTTTAATACACTGGCAATCAGATTAGGAAGTTCCAGCACAGAAAAAGGTCTCACTATCACCTGGCTGAATTTTTTCAAAAAAAAGGGCTCTTTTTCTGGCATTTTTGGGGTCATCAAGATGGCTGGAAGAGAAAAAATTTCCACCAAATCTGCTACCTTCTGCACTATATTTCTACCTTCCAGACTTTCTATATCTGCATCCAGAAGCACCAGATCCGGTCGCTTGTGCTGGAAAGCTTCTTCTATTTCTTCGTTTTTAACATAAAATACCTGGTAGCCACTGTTGGTTAAGGTGGAAGCTACAACCTTCTGGAAATCACTATCCTGGCCAATCAGAAGAACAACCAGTCTCATCTTTCAGCTTTCCCTGCTTTTCTCAGATAGTTGACCACTGCTGTGGTAATTTCGTCCGGCGTGGAAGCTCCAGCAGTCACTGCCACGGTCTTTGCTTTTACTAACCATGCCGGCTGTAACTCGCTAACTGATTCTACCCAGTAGGTTCTCGGGTTCAAAGACCTGGCGATTTCGTATAACCTTCTGGTGTTGGCACTGCTGCGGGAACCAATCACAATCACCACATCACTTTTTTTTGGTAAACTTCTTATTTCTTCCTGCTTCTTTCTCGTGGGCTGACAGATGGTATTGTAAAATTTTACGTCCCCCAATTTTTCTCGGAACTTTTCTGCCAGAAGATTCACTTTCTCCAGGTCTTCTGTGGACTGGACCACCACAGTAATTGGAACCAGACTTTTCAGTCTTTCCCAGGGGATGCGGCCATGTGAGGGAAAAACTTCTGCCCTTCCCTTAACCTGGCCCAGGATACCCCTAACTTCATCATGGTACCTGTCACCAATCACCACCAGGTGTCGCTTTTCCTCCTGGCTTTTTCTTGCCAGGTAGTGAATATGTTTAACCATCGGACAGGTAGCGTCCACGATTTCATAGCCGCGAGAACAAGCTTCCTGTAGCAACTTCTGACTGCAACCATGGGCTCTGATAAGGAGAATTTTCCCTTCTCCCTTCCCCAGTTTTTTTATTTTACGCACACCGGCTTTTTGAATGCGCCGGACCACGTCTTTGTTATGTACAATATCACCATGAACAAAAACTTCCTTCCCTCTGGCTGCTGTCTTCTCAGCAATCTCAATAGCCCTCCTTACTCCAAAACAAAAACCAGACGATTTAGCCAGAATCACCCTCATCAATCTACCCTTTCTCCAGGATGGAACCGATGTAAGAAATAAGTTCTTCACAAAAGGCAGGCTTAATTCCAGACCTTTTTAACCAGCGCTTTCCCCTGCCAGAAAGTATTTTAATTCTTCTTTCTGCTGATTTAAGACTGCCGGTTTCTTTCACCACCTGTTGAATCTGGTACAAATCATTCAAAGTTACTTTTTCTTTCCCCAGCACCTGAAGAATTAAGTCCTGCTGTTTTTTGTCTCCTTTTTGAAAGGCATACCAGATAAGCAGAGTCTTTTTCTCTTCCTGTAAATCAGTAACTACTGGTTTACCTGTCTGGCTCTGCTTGCCAAAAAGCCCCAGAATGTCATCATGAATCTGGAAAGCTCTCCCGAAATAAAGTCCTGCCCTGGAAAGGCAGGAAACTTCCCTTGCCGAAGCACCGGCTAAAATAGCACCAACCGCAAGAGGAGTGACAAAGGAGTAAAGTGCAGTCTTCAAGTCATAGATACGAAGAATTTGCTTTTCGTTTACCTGGTTTATTTTTCTGGTTCCCAGTTCCATTTCAGAAAACTGTCCGGCCCCGGTAAGCAAAGCTGTAGCAAGAAATTTTTTCAGCGCTTTTTCCTTCCTTCTGACTGGCACCTTAATAGACAGAAAAGTTTCAATGGCTGCTGCATAAAGAACATCACCGGCTATCAGAGCCAGATCCTGACCAGTTACCCTGTTTTTCCCTGCCGGTAAAAATTTTTGCATAAGAACATGCAGGGCAGGACATCCTCGCCTCATCGTAGATTTATCAACAATGTCATCATGAACAAGCATGAAATCGTGGAGCAGTTCAAAGGATAACGCTGTCTGGTAAAGACCAGAAACTGCTTTACCGCCATAGCCTGAATATCCCATAACCATTAAAACAGGGCGAAGTCTTTTTCCTGGCCTGAGAACAAAATCCTGAAGAGAAGAATCCAGAAGGAGTGAAATTTCACGCAGCTGGTACTTTCTTCTCAGCTGCTCCAGCAGGACAGGAAGCTGTTTCTCCAGCCTTTTCTGAATCTGCATAACGTGGTTCACAGTTTTATTATACCATCTATCTATTTACTTTTCCTCGTTTTTCTATGGTTTGATTTTGCTTGCGGAATCTAATAAAATGTCTCCTTAAAAACCTGAGGAGGAAAAATGCCCTTTAAAATCACCTTTATTGGTGCTGGCAGTTTAGGTTTTACCAGGAAACTTGTCCGTGACTTACTTTCCGTGCCGGAGTTTAACAATATTGAAATTGCCTTCACGGATATCAATGAACGCAACCTGAAGATGGTCCAGACCCTTTGTCAGAGGGATATTGAAGCCAACGGATTGAAAATCAAAATTCAGGCTACTTTGAACCGACGAGAAGCATTGAAAGGAGCCAAGTACATTGTGAATGTCGCTCGTGTTGGCGGACTGGAAGCTTTCCGGCAGGATATTGAAATCCCTCTTAAGTACGGCGTGGACCAGTGTGTGGGTGATACTCTCTGTCCCGGTGGGATTATGTACGGACAGAGAGGCATTCCTGTTATTCTGGAGTTCTGCCGCGATATAAAGGAACTCTGCCCACCTGAGGCACTACTGCTGAATTATGCCAACCCTAACGCCATGCTCACCTGGGCAGCCAACCATTACGGAAAGGTGAAAACAATTGGTCTCTGCCATGGAGTGCAGGGAGGTCATGCGCAGATAGCTGAAGTTCTGGGATTGAAGAAAGAAGAAGTTGATATTGTGGCTGCCGGTATAAATCACCAGACCTGGTACATCCAGGTAAGACACAAAGGTCAGGACCTCACCGGTAAACTTCTCTCAGCTTTTGAGAATCATCCTGTTTACCGCCGTACTGAGAAGGTCAGGATTGATATCCTGCGGCGGTTTGGTTACTTCTGCACAGAATCCAATGGACATTTAAGTGAATACCTGCCATGGTACAGGAAAAGACCGAAGGAGATAAGACGCTGGATTGATTTAAGTTCCTGGATAAACGGAGAAACAGGTGGTTATCTGAGAGTTTGCCAGGAAGGTCGTTTCTGGTTTCAGAAGGAATTTCCCAGACTTTTGAAAGAGCCACCACTGGTCTATGCGGGAGAAAAAAGGTCAGCTGAGCATGGAAGTTACATCATTGAAGGTTTAGAGACCGGCAGGGTTTACCGGGGTCATTTCAATGTGGTTAATAATGGTTGTATCAGCAATCTGCCTGATGACGCGATTGTGGAGGTTCCTGGCTATGTGGATGGTAACGGTATCAACATCCCCAGAGTAGGAGCTTTACCTGCTGGTTGTGCAGCTATCTGTATGCAAAGTATTAATGTCCAGCGGCTGGCAGTAGAAGCTGCAGTCTCCGGGAATGATTTCCTGTTAAGGCAGGCGATGATGCTGGACCCTTTAACCGGGGCAGTTTGTAATGGTCCGGAAATATGGCAGATGGTAGATGAACTTCTGGTTAGCACAGGCTAAATGGCTACCACAGTACGCCAGGGCAATTAAAGAAGCCAGAGAGAGACTGAGAAAAGGACCGCTTCTTCCTGTAAAAAACTACCGCGGAGCAGCCAGGCTACCAGTAAAAAAAACTAAGAAGAAAAACCAACCTGCCTGACTCTGACAAACTTACCGGTAAGAGAGGATTCCCTGGCTGCCAGGCAGACATAAGCACTCTGAATTCCTGTTTCCATTGGTGTGCGTGACTTTTTGATTTTTCCCTTAATCAGATTAATAAAATCTCTGGCTAACTGGTAATCTCCTCCAAAATGACTTAGGGCTTCCGCTGCTTTCTCTACAGTCGTGAAAGGTTGATGGTGCCGGACTATCTTCAGCTCATTCCGGTACCAGTCAAAACTGAGGGTAGCCAGGTACCCGCTTACTATTGCCCCCCGGCTGCCAGCTTCCCTTCTGGTGAAAAAAACCTGACTATAGACACCATGAGCACCAGAAGCAAATTCCATAAGGGCACTGGAGCAATCTTCATTGGTCCCTGTTTCTTTCGTCCCACAATCAATACTGTAAACACAGAGGTGGTCACCGGTATGATAACCGGAGAGATTCTTCTTTCTGTTCTGAGGGCTTTCTAAACAGGTATCCTGCTGGTCACACTCACTGCAACGTAACCCGGACTTTTTCTTCCCGCCAAAAACATGCTGGAAGGTAGCCATCGCAGCCACCCGGACAATGGATGAACCCATCAGAAAACTTATGTAATCAAAATCGTGCGTCGCCTTCTGCAAGAAAAGTCCGCCGGTAATGGAATAATCCCGGTACGGCTGCTCCCAGTAAACCGTGCCATAGGGAACAAAGTTAAAGGCATGAACATGGACCGGTTCTCCCAGTGCACCCTGACGGATATAATTTCCTGCCAGACTACATAAAGGCGAGACCCTTAAGGGAAAACTTACCACTACCTGACAACGAGATTTTTCAAACGCTTTTTCCAGAGAGATAGCCTGCTGCATACTGATAGCCACTGGTTTTTCCAGAAAAAGAGGAAGGTCATATCTGGCTGCCTGGCTGGCATAATGGGTGTGCAGATTGCATCTGGTACCGATAAACAAACCATCCAGATGCGCCTTTTTCATCATTTCTGGCAGGGAGGAGTAAAACACCACATCCTTACGGTCCTCTTCTGCCAGCCGCTGTTTCACCCCTTTTTCATCCGGGTCCACCACTGCCACCACTCTTGTGTCCGGCTCTACCTGTCTGATAGCCCCGTTGATAACACCATGGGCTCTTCTCCCGTAACCTACCACCCCTAAGCGCACCATTTTCCCCCTTCGTTGGAAAGAAAGTTTTCTTTTAATTATAGACCGCAGGCAACCAATGTCAATCCTACTTAAAAAAATAGAATGTCGCAGTTGACTTTACCTTCAACACTTTTGAATTTCTCAGGAAGGGAAAAACAGATTTGGACACACAAATTATTCCGTAGTAAAATGCCATACAAAAAGGAGAACAGATGACCGAACTGAAATGGAAAAATTTGATGGAAGAATTTAGATTACCTGAATCTTTCTACCGGGGAGCACCTTTCTGGGCCTGGAACGGAAAGCTGGAGACTGAAGAGTTGAGAAGGCAGGTACGGGTCATGCAGCAGATGGGTCTGGGTGGATTTTTCATGCACTCCCGGGTTGGACTGGACACAGCCTATCTTTCAGATGAATGGTTTTCCTGTATCCGTGCCTGTGCTGAGGAAGCAGAAAGAAACAAAATGTATGCCTGGCTTTATGATGAAGACCGCTGGCCATCCGGTGCAGCTGGTGGACTGGTCACCAGAGATGTTCGCTTCCGGATGAGGCATCTTGTGCTGACCATCACCAGAAATACACAGGACTTGAAATGGAGACGGGAAACGATTGCTGCTTTTGTGGGCAAAATTAACGGTCGCCAGGCAAGCCAGCTGCGTCCAGTTCCCCCGAAACAAAGGGTGAAACAATTAGCTCCAGACGAATCTTTGCTCCTTTTTTCTGTGAGAATCAGTCAGCCCAGTCCCTGGTATAACGGCTACACTTACCTGGATACTCTGAATCCTGAGGCAGTCCGGGAGTTTCTCCGGGTAACATATCAAGCCTACCGTCAGAGGTGTGGTCGCTTCTTCGGACGCAGTATCCCTGGTATTTTCACAGATGAGCCCAACTATGGTTCCTTCATGGGACATCTTGACCGTTCAGAATCTACCTTCGTGATACCCTGGACTGAGAAACTGCCCCAGGTTTTCCGCAAGAGATACGGCTACGATTTACTGCCGCACCTGCCAGAAATCTTTTTTGATGTGGAAGGTCAGCCAGTTACACCAGCCTGCTACCATTACCATGACTGTATCACGCATTTGTTTGTGGATTCTTTTTCCCGGCAGATTGGCCAGTGGTGTGGCAGGAATAAACTTCTTTTTACCGGTCATGTTCTGGCAGAAGATACCCTTGCCAGTCAAACAAGTGTGGTGGGCAATTGTATGCGCTTTTATGAGTATATGCAGGCACCAGGGATGGACCTTCTGACAGAAAGACGTCGCGATTTCATCACTGCCAAACAGGTTAGTTCTGCTGCCAGACAATTTGGCAGGAAGTGGCGTCTGACGGAAACCTACGGCTGTACTGGCTGGGATTTCCCTTTCGCCGGTCATAAAGCCCTGGGTGACTGGCAGGTGGCACTTGGCATCAATCTTCGCTGTCAGCATCTCTCCTGGTACACCATGCTTGGTCAGGCGAAAAGAGACTATCCGGCTGCTATCTCTTACCAGTCTCCCTGGTGGCATCTTTATCCCGAGGTTGAAGATTACTTTGCCCGGGTCCTTTCTGTAATGACCAGAGGAGAAGAAGTACGGGATCTATTGGTTATTCATCCCATAGAATCCATGTGGGTGAAAGCAAAGATAAACATGCATAATGACCCGGATGTTAAAAATTACGATTTACTTTTCTCTCAACTTACCAATTTCCTTCTTGCTAACCATCTTGACTTTGATTACGGAGATGAGGAACTTCTTTCCAGGTACAGCCGGGTGAAGCAGCAGAAAGGAGAGCCCCTTTTAATAGTTGGTAAGGCAACTTACCGCGTGGTACTGGTTCCTCCACTTGTAACCATGAGGCGTTCCACGTTGAAACTCTTAGAAAAATTCCTTAAATCCGGCGGAAAGGTTGTCTTCCTCGGGCAGGTCGCATCATATGTGGAAGCAGCAGTCTCAGAAGAAGCTAAAACAGTAGCCAATAGATGTGTAAAAATAAATTCCATCAGCCAAGAATTATTAGATGCCCTCCAGCCTGACTGCCGCCGGGTCTCCATTACTGACAACAAAGGTAAAGAATTAACCTCAATACTTTACCTTCTCCGGCAGGACCAGGATTTCTTTTATCTTTTTATCTGTAACACCGGTGAAGATTTCACCAATAGCACAGAAGAGCGTTACCAGCAAATCCCTGTAAGAGAGAGAAGACTGGCTTGCCCGGAAGTAATTATTAAAGGTTTCCCGGACTGGCCACAGCCAGCAGTAGAGCTTGACCCGGAAAAGGGTTGCTCCTTTCTGGCAACAAATAGAGCTACTTCTTCAGGATGGGAAATTCTTACTGATTTGCCCCCACTGGCCAGCAGGTTATTTATCATCCCGAGGAAAAAACCAGTTGCTGTTCCGGCAAAGCCTGTGTGGAAGGAAGTCAGCCGCAAGGTCCTCAATCAAGATTTCTGGGAAATTAAACTTTCTGAACCCAATGTCCTGGTGCTGGACAGACCAGGCTACCGGCTGGGAAAGGAAGACTGGCAGCCACCAGAAGAGATACTGCGTCTGGACCGTATAATCCGTGCCAGGCTGGGGATACCACCCAGAGGTGGTGCTATGGTCCAGCCCTGGGCAAGGAAAAAAAATCCCAGAACGAAAAAATTAAGTTTCATACTAAGCTACACCTTCCAGGTAGAAGAAATTCCAACCGGACAGTTGCTTCTGGCTCTGGAAAGACCTGACCTTTATACCATCACTCTCAACGGGGAGAAACTCAGCAGTGACATGGCTTCTGGCTGGTGGGTGGATAAATCACTCTCTACTTTAAGTTTGGACCCTGCCTGTCTGCGGGCAGGCGCCAACCAGATTGTTTTAGAGGGAGAATATGACGAAAATCATCCAGGGTTAGAAACTATCTACCTTTTAGGCAACTTCGGAGTAAAACTGGAAGGCACCTGTGCTCTCTTAACCAGGCCACCGGAGAAACTCCCTCTGGGCGACTGGACACAGTACCAGTTTCCTTTTTATGCTGGTTGTGTGGCTTATCAAACCAGAATCCCGGTTGATTTGCAATCCGGCCAGCGACTGGTAGTAAATATTCCTGACTACCGGGCAGTAGCAGTCCGGATTCTGGTGGATGGGAAGACTGCTGGAGTGATTGCCTGGGAACCAAACGAAGTGGATATCACTGATTCTGTCTCCGGGAAAACAGAGGTTCAGCTGACAGTAGAAATTGTGGGCCACCGCAGGAATTCTCACGGACCTCTACATCTTAATGAAAAATGGCCTGTCTGGACAGGTCCGGAGCAGTTTACACCCAAGGATGAGCAGTGGTATGAAGGGTATCAGCTGGTGCCCTGCGGGTTGATGGCCCCACCCGAGATTATCGTCCGGGAAGCTTCCTGAAAAACTGATTACTTATTCCCGGAATATTTTTATCAGTTTGGCTGCAGTATCCCTGGCTAAATCCATATCAGGCAGAACAAGGTTGGGTAGCCGGGAAAAAGGAATCATTTCCGCTGTCAGTGGTCCGCTGTATTTTAACTTTTTCAAAGCTTTCTTTACTGCTTCAAAATTAACCTCTCCTTTAAGTAAATCGTCTCCAAAACCGTGCAGTGTTCCTCCACAGTCTGACCGGGTGAAATTTTTTACATGCACCGCTTTGATGCGCCTGCCAAGAACTTCAATCCAGTGCTCAGGATAACCGTTAATCAGGCAGTTGGCTATATCAAAATAGACACCAAGCCACTGGCTTCTGAACTGGTCAACAAAAGTACGCATGGAAACCGGGTCAGTCAAAAAAAGATTCCAGACATTTTCCACACCGATGGTTACCCTTAACTTTCTCGCCACAGGCAAAAGTTCTCTCAGGGAAGAAGTAGCGTTTTTCCAGACAGTAGCGTAAGGTACCACCGGCTGGCTGTTATCCCAGGGTACAGCAACGGCTCCAGGAACAACCAGTACTACACTGGCACCTATCCAGGAAGCCACCTGCAAATACTCCTTAGTAAAACTTATAGCTTTCTTCCGGATAGCCGGGTCTGGACTGCTTAAAGACTGCGACCAGAAAACACCTGATGCCAGCGTTTCTATCTGTAGCCCCATCTCCTTTGCTGCCTGCCGGATTTCCTGGCAGCGCTTCTGACTGATACCAGGACCAAACTCTCCTCCGGAAAAACAAAGTTCCAGACCATCCAGCCCCATTTCTTTTACTTCTTTCAAAGCCTGCTCCACTGGTTTTGCGTTTTCAAAACCTCCGACCGTCCAGTAATTAAGCTGCAATGTGTTCTTCATACTGCCCCCCGGTTAAAGTTCTATGGAAAGACACCGCGATTGCAACGCTGATTGCGTCAAAAGTTCCCAGGCATAGACTGCCCGCCGTCCTTCCTCGCCGCTGACCGGCACCTTTTCCCCCTGCCGCAAACAAGAAAAAAGCATCCGGTAGAAGTCCTGCCCGGTTAAGGCGCCCTGCACACAGACTAAGTCCCCAAAAGATTTATCTGTAAAAGCTGACTGATAGGAAACAAACTTAACAAAGGCATCTTCTGGCCGTTGACACCAGTCCAGATAAGCTATCCCTTCTGTGCCAGCCACCAGAAAACGGAAAGGAGCCTTTCCTGGTCGCAGACCACTGCCCTGTACCGGTGGTAGCATCCCCACATCATGAATGATATCATCCTCAGTTCTGAATCTGGCAGTGAAAAAACCACCCTGCTGCTTTGGCCGGCAGAAAGTGGCAGTTACCTCCACAAATTTTTTCCCCTGACTCAAAGCCATGGTCTGGTCCAGCAAATGAATTGCCCAGTCATAGCAGCAACCGTTATAACCTGCGGTAAACTCATTCCGCACCAGTCTGACCTCACCCACAGCTCCTGAAGATATTATTTCTCTTACTGTTAGAAAGTCTACATCCCAGCGTCTGTTATGGTGAACCGCAAGAACCTTTCTTTTTTTCCCGGCAGCCTCTATCATCTCATCACATTCCTGGACTGTCCCGGCCATTGGTTTTTCCACTACCACATGTTTATTTTCTTTGAGAGCAGCACAGGCAATATCCCGGTGGGTCCGGGGAGGCCTGGTAGCCACTATCACCAGTTCCACCTCTTCATCGTGCAATAAATCTTCCACAGAGACTGCCTTATCAATCCCGAACTCACTGGCAGTTTCCACGGCTTTCTCCGGCACCAAATCAGCACAGGCAACAACCCTGTACAAATCCTGATGCTTTCTCAAAAGTGGTAAATGAATCCTGCTTCCAGCATTTCCACAACCTACCAACCCCACCCTTATCTTATCCTCCATTTTCTCCTTTCTCTTTCCCTCTGAACTGTAAAGAATAAAGTTCTGCCTCCTGCAAAATAAATTTCAGCCTGACAGGTTTTCCCTCTAACTGGCTTAAATCACTCCCGGAATTCCAGGTAACAACCTCATTTGTACTGTCACCGTACATCAGGAGACAATCTGTTGCTGCGTACCCGGGAATAGTTTTGCCTTCTTCATCCTGAATCTCCACTCTCACCCAGCCTGCTGCGGAAGTAGAATAGTTAAGGACCAGATTCCTTCCCTGGAATAACAAGGGGTGAGTAACCACCTGCCCCTGTTTCCCGCAGGTACCAAGCGAAACAAAACCATCCATTCTCACGGTATATCTCCTTAACCTGTTTTTTTCTGTGTAATATCCTTCACTGGAATAAAGAGAGAGCTCTTCTACAGCCGGATTGAGTTTAGACCTGGTGATTACCAGACCAAAACTTATCATATTGTTCCTGTTAATCCATCTTTCTGGTTGCAGACCTGGCTTGAGAAAGGCTTCTGGCCAGCGATACCAGTTTTTTCCATCCCGGCTGGTTATGAAAACAGCATCAGAGACACCAGCAATGGGATGAAGTTGAGTTTTATGCCTTTCCGGGACAAACCTCATCGGAAAACCAATATAAAAGTGCTCTGCCCGGAAATAAGGTGAGATGGCATTGGTGTAAAGATGCTCCCGGGCAGCCTCCTTGAAGGAAAGAAACTCTGGCTCTGACCAGTTTTCAAAGTCTCTGGAGGTGGAAAGTCTGATAGACCTTATTCCCTGGAAATCGTTACCTGTCCACCCTCTAAGATACGCCCGATAAATTTTGTTCCGCCTGTCGTAAAAAACGGTATTCTGAGAATCAAAAGCTCCGCTGGAGATAAGCGGAGAATTTTTGAATAACCGCCAGTGAATTCCATCCGGTGAAACAAAACCATAAAGCCCGTAGATACCACCTTTACCCACTCCAACTGCTTTGTATCTTTCCTCTTTTTTTGCCTGAGGATTTGTATCCTTAAAAGGCGTGAAATTATGGCTTCCAATTTCGTTTTCCCAGATGATGTTATTCTTTCTGGAACCATTAAATTCTATCAGCCCCAATTCTGGTTTTTTCCAGTTAATACCGTCGGAACTTTCTGCATAGCAGGTAAACTCCGGATGTGTTGCTTTCCGGCTCCTGACATCGTAGTTGGAACCACGGTAATACATCCTCCAGAGATTTCCATCGGCAAAAACCGTCACATAGGCAGAGGTACTACCTTCCCAGGGAAGGTTAAACTCCATTACCACTTCCTGTGCGACTGGCTGGTGAAGTTTCCAGGTTACCTCTTTCTTTTCAGCAATCAACCAGTCATCCCAGAAAACTTCCAGTCTGCCGCCTATTTCCCTTGTCTGCCCAGAAACATTCATACTGATTAAGAAGGAGAGAAGAAAGCAACCTTTCCTGATTATTCTTTCTTGTTCAAACAGGCATTACTCTCCTGTCAGATTCTATTAACCCTTTCAGATAAGCAATACCCTGTCCTATCCGTTCTTCTTCAGAAAGATGACCCCTTAAGTCTTCTACACTCAGGTAGCCAGTAAAATTGATGTCTTTTAAGGCAGTAATTATCTCACCGTAGTCAGCAATTCCTTCTGCCAGAGAAGTCCATTCCTTCACCCAGCGTCCCTCTTTCCTTGCATATTGACTATTCTTGCAGTGCAGATAAGCCAGGTACTCACCCATAATCTGGATGGAATTGCGCCATCCTTCGTTGCCTTCAAAGACCATATTCCCGGGGTCCATCAGGATACCTACCTGTCTGGGGGAAAAATCTTCTAAAATTCTCATGGCGGCACTGGCAGAAGTAACAGTGTAGCCGTGATGAAGCTCAAAGACATAACGTAACCGGTAGCCTGCAGAAAGATTTAATAACTCTTTCAAAGATTGCCGGTCCTTTTTCATCCAGTAACCAGTATCCTTTGTCCCATCAAATTCAGCCACCCAGTCACTGAGTTCAGAGTCTGGACCACCAAGCCGCACATGGGGAGAAAAAAACATTCTTATCAGTCTTACCCCGAGCTTTTCCGCTACCTGCCCGACTGCTTCAATCAGGCTGGGATACTCCACATGCTTCAGGATAATGCCAGGAGTTAAGGAGATAATTTCCAGATTAGCCTTCTGAAAATCTCTTTTCAATTCTTCTGCCTCCTGCAGAAGACTATCCAGACTGGCTTTACCGGTTTGAAGAGCCGTTACACCAAGACTGACCTCCAG
>Ga0209102_1001228_pt1 | contig 14072 bp, 17 predicted proteins | sample ConPoolayeHmetaG_FD_185483 | JGI IMG/M metagenome (GOLD analysis project Ga0209102, IMG submission 185483) | Hot spring microbial mat communities from California, USA to study Microbial Dark Matter (Phase II) - Cone Pool mat layer H metaG... ... | reverse complement strand
TCGTTAGCTTGGGAATTACTATTCGTCCATCTTTTCCCATTCTTGCATAAAAGGTTTGCCAGCCAGAGTAGAAGTCGACGGCGGTTAGACTAACCTTTAAAACCTGCGTAGGCTCCATCTTGAACTGCCACCGAATCAGCTTGGGAACTTGAACGCGGTTCCCTTTCTGCAACACTGCTTTGAAGCTAACTATCTCAGTTAGGGGCATGTTGAATTTTCACTTTTTATTGACTTTTCAAGACTTTCTGCGTCACTATTAGACGTGGGTAAAGCAAGATTTAAGGCTTGTTGCTGAAACGAAGCTTGAAACAAGCTTTTTTAAAAACAGGGCGGGGGTGCCAGTTTTACTTAGATTTTAAAAACAAATGTTTGCATTAAGTTTGGCATTGAAACATGCGCGCGCATTTTGTTGTTGTGTTTGAGAAAATGCTTTATTAAGGGCTTGGCTTATTGCTGTGCAGAATGGAAGGAGTAAAAGTGAGTGATGAAATTTCAAAGCTTCCACCTCAAGTTCAAGAACGCCTATTAAGGCTTCAGCAAGTTCAACAAACTCTTCAATCAGTGTTGGCGCAAAAACAGCAAGTGGAAATTGAATTGACAGAGATTGAGCAGGCATTAGGTGAATTGCAGAAGATGACTGATGACGCAGTGATTTACAAGTCTATTGGCACACTATTGGTGAAGTCTGAAAAGACAAAAATCACTGCTGAATTAATTGAGCGGAAAGAACTGCTGAACACTCGAACTACGGTTTTGGGAAAGCAGGAGGAACGCTTGCGAAGTCAGTTGAAAGATTTACAGGCTAAGCTTCAGCAGGACTTCAGTCCAGTTTCTGCCTCGCAGCCATAGGGCATCTATTTTAGGTGAAACATGTGGAAGAGTTGGGCATACCCGAGTTAACTAGTGAGCAAATTGAAGAATTATGCTCGATCGCTGAGGAAGCTGCTAGAAAACATGTTTTATCAAAAGTTCCTCAGAAAAGAATAGACTTATTAAACATAAGTGTGGAAGCTGAGGGGACAAAACCTGTAACATTAACTGTTGATGCGGACATTGTTCTCTCGCCAATGATGAAAGACTTCGATGTGCAAAAACTCGTAGAGGAAGCTGCGAAAGAAGCTTTCAATGCTGCTGAAAAGTATTTGAGGGAACTGAAATGGCATTCGCAGAAATAATGAAAGTTTTGGATGGATCAAATGCAAAGCTTGTTGTTTTATTGTGTCATCATAATGCGGATCCTGATGCAATATGTTCTGCTTATGCATTTGCAGGTCTCTTAAAACGTTTGAGACCGGAAATTGAATGTGAAATTGGGGTCAGTCAGGGAATAAGCCGTCTTTCTAAGCATATTCTCGAGTATTTGCCGATAGAAGTGAAAACACAGCCAAACGTGGGAAAGGCAGATGTTATGGTGCTGCTGGATACTAATACAATTCAGCAGCTGGATAATTTAGCTGAAAAAATGAAAAATTCCAAGGCGCCTATCATCGTTGTTGATCATCACGCTGTCCACCCTGAAACTGAGAAGATAGCGAAACTCTGCATAACGAATGAAGAGGCATCTTCAACATGCGAAATAATATACGGTTTCTTCAAAGAGATGGGAATTAGAATAGGCGAAAATGAAGCTAAAGCATTGTTTTTGGGCATAACCTTCGATACAAGGCATTTCGTGTTAGCAAATTCATCTACGCTGAAAACTGTTGCTGAACTAATAGATGTAGGTGTAAATGCGAGAGAAGAATTGGCGATGCTTTCATTACCTATGGATTTTTCTGAACGTGTTGCAAGATTAAAGGCTTGTAAAAGAGCCAGACTTTTCAAGATTGGCGTCTGGATCATTGCATTTTCCCATGTTAGCGCCTATCAGGCCTCTGCTGCAAGGGCTCTAATTGACTTAGGCGCGCATGTTGCTGTTGTAGCTGGACAAAAAAATGAAAGTATAGAAATCAGTTTGCGTGGCACCCGTGATTTTTCTGAGAAGACTGGTATACACTTGGGCAAGGATGTTGCCAAACCTTTAGGGGAGTTTCTCCATGGTATGGGTGGCGGGCATTCAACTGCTGCTGGAGTGAATGGTGTTGGCGATGTTGAAACTGGGTTTAAACGGTGTTTGCGGCTTTTAAAGGAGAAGTTAGCTAATCATAATTAAGTAGCTACTCTTAAATGAACAAATAAATCGCTTAAACCTAAGGCAGGGATTAACAGCATGGCAATAATTGAAACCAGAAATCTCACATATACGTATCCAAGCGGAACAAAAGCGTCAATTAAAGATGTTTCCATAAAAATAGAAAAAGGCGAATTCACATTAATCACAGGTCCAAGCGGATGTGGAAAAACAACCTTATGCCGATGTTTCAATGGGCTAATACCTCATTTTTATCAAGGCGATTTGAAAGGCGAAATAACAGTTTCTGGACTTAACATTAATGAACATTCAATTTACGAACTGGCGAAACATGTAGGTCTTGTTTTTCAGAATCCAGAAAATCAGCTTTTTGCCTTATCCGTCGAAAAGGATGTTGCTTTTGGACTTGAAAACCTTGGGGTTCCAAGAGAAGAGATGCGAAAGAAAGTAGATTGGGCAATGAAGCTTTCTGGGATATATGATTTAAGGGAGAGGGCGCCTCACGAACTTTCAGGTGGTCAACAACAGCGGGCAGCTATAGCTGCTGTTTTGGCCATGCAGCCAGAAGTGATGGTGCTTGATGAACCTACATCTTTTCTTGACCCGTTGGGTGCTAAAAAAATATTTGAAGTAATCTATGAACTGAATAGGACTCTTGGGATAACTGTAGTCCTTGTTGAGCATAGGCTTGATTTGACAGCAAAGTATGCCAATCGCATAATTATATTGGATGAGGGAAAGGTTGTTTTGGATGGTGAACCTCGAGAAATTTTAAGTTCAGAGGAAACTCGCCTAATTGGAGTTGGGATTCCAAAGGCTACACGCCTATATCATGTACTTGAGAAAGATGGAGTGAAACTCGGCAGCACTGTTCCTTTATCCTCAGATGATATGGCTGCCCTCTTAAAGGAGAAATTCAAAGCCAATGATTGATGTTGAAGATGTCTATTTCACTTATCCGAACGGTGTGGAAGCGTTAAAAGGCATAAGGCTGTTGATTCGAAACGGCGAATTTGTAGCTATAATGGGACAAAATGGTGCTGGAAAAACAACTCTTGTTAAGCATTTCAATGGATTGTTAAAGCCGACTAAAGGAAACGTGCTTATTGATGGAGTTGACACAAGAAAAATCAGCGTGGCAGCATTAGCTAGAAACGTAGGCTTTGTCTTTCAGAATCCGGACCACCAGCTTTTCAGTGAAACAGTGGAAGAGGAAATAGCTTTTGCATTAAGGAATTTTGGGTTCAAGGAGACCATTATAAAACGAAGGGTAACATGGGCATTGAACCTTTTAGGGTTAACACAATACCGTAAAACTTCACCCTTCATGCTGAGCGGTGGAGAAAGAAAGAGAGTGGCTCTGGCTTCTGTGCTTGCATGGAACCCGAAAATACTCATTTTGGATGAACCGACTATAGGACAGGATTATCAGCAGAAGGAAAAGCTTCGTCAATTCATATTGCAAATGCGTGCTCAAAGAAAAACAGTAATCATCGTGACGCATGATGTTGAATTTGTAGCTGAATGTAATCCAAGAGTTTTGTTAATGCAAGAGGGCAAAATAGTGGCTGATGGTGAAGCCAAAAAGATTCTTACGAACACTGAAATTTTAACTCAAGCTTCTGTTGTTCCTCCGCAGATAGCTCAGATTTTCATCCAACTTGCTGATTTAGGGCTTCCTCAAAACATAATTGACATTTACGAAGCCCGAGAAATACTGCTTAAATTCTTCGGAGGGAGCGTCAAATGAGCGTCTTTGACGGTCTCAAATTTAGAAAAGTTTACTCACCCATCCACGATTTAGACCCGAGAATAAAATTCATTTATGTCTTTGCAATTTTCATAGTTGCAATAATTTTCGGAGAACTACTGCCCTTAATAGCACTTTTCCTAATCCAAATTCCCTTTGTTCTATTAGCTGGCATTAAACGTGAATGGTTGCGTTCAATGCGTGGTGCTGCCTTTCTAGCTACAATAATATTCCTGACAAACTTCATCTTTTCATACTTTGGTGGACGCGAAATGACGCTAAGCCTAGAAGGTGCTGCTGCCATGACAATGCGTTTTCTAGTGCTTATTGAATCCTTTTCTGTTTTCTTCTTGACAACATCACCTGACCATTTAGGCCTAGCGTTAGAGCAAACTCACATACCATATGAATTTTGTTTCGCTTTCACGACTGCTGTGCGTTTTGTTCCAGTCTTAGCTGAAGAGGCTCAAACAATTATGGATGCCCAAAAGGCTAGGGGTTTAGAGCTTGAGCGGGGAAACTTTTTGAAGAGAATAAGGAATTACATTCCTATTCTTATTCCTCTAATCATTAGTGCAATTCGCAGAAGCCTCGAGTTGGCTGAAGCCATGGAATCCCGTGCTTGGGGAGCAACAAAAAAACGCACAAATCTTTATGTTCTGAAAATGCATCGAAATGATTTTGTTCTCATACTTATAACAATTGGAGTCTTAGCGGCTGCAATTTACATTCGTCTAAATTTCGCTATTCCTTCATTAAATGAGGTTTTAAGAGGCATATTTTAAACCGCAAGACTTTTAATATAGGCGCAAGTGTAAGGGTTTTTCGGAGTATGAAAAAAGGTGAAATGGCTGAAAGCAGCAGCAGAAGAAATTATAGCCGGCATTAAAGATTGCATTGACCAGCTTAACATGAAGGAAGTTGAACGGTTAATTGAGCTTCTGCTTCATGCAAAAGACAAAAAAATCTTCATTGTAGGAATAGGGCGAAGCGGTTTTGTTGCTAGAGCTTTCGCGTTGCGCTTAATGAATTTGGGCTTTAGCGTTTACTTCTTAGGTGAAACTATTACGCCAGCAGCTGAAAAAGGAGACTTGTTGATTGCTATTTCTGGAACTGGTGCTACAAAAATGGTTTTAACAGCTGGTTCTGCTGCTAAGGAAATTGGTGCAAAAGTCATTGCTATCACTTCATTTTCTGAATCTCCATTAGGACAAATGGCTGATCATGTTATAACAGTTAAGGGGAGAACTAAGATGGGTTGGCCGAGGGAAGAAGATTATTTGGCTAGGCAAATTATTGGTGAGCGTGAGCCTTTGACTCCTTTGGGGAGTGTTTTCGAGAATAATTGTATGGTGTTTTTGGACAGTCTGGTTGTGGAGTTAATGCATCGTTTGGGGCGAACTGAAGAGGATTTGAAGCGTAGACATGCGACAATTGAGTGAAACGTTTGGAGTTTGGTGAAGATGCGTGCTAAATGGAAAAAGAAGAGGATGCGGAAACAGAAGAAGAAACGTCAGAAGCGTCGGGCGAGATATAAGTAAGCTTCTAGTTGAAAACTCTGGATATTAACCATAGTAAAGATTAAGTATACATATAGCTTATTAAGACTCGCTACATACTATATTCTTGAAAAGATACTATGCGCCCTAATCAAACGGGGATCACACTAATGGTAAACAAGCATTCACCAGAGACTTCAGAAACTGTAGAACAGACAGGGTTAGGCGTAATAATAAAAGAAGGTGAAGGCAAAAAACCAGCCGTTTTCAGGGAAGTTTATCCGATAAAAGAACCTTACATTTATGCAGCAATAGTTAAAGACCCTGAAACCCAAAAAACACTATATGAAGTTATAGAGCCCACGCTTCACCATGAAGAGGAAAAGTGGCTGCGAGAAATTAAAACTTTCTTGATGGAAGAAGTTGATGTAAACCTGAAAGAAATAGAAACAAGGGAGAAAGCGGAAAATTACTTAAAGGAAAAAACCAAAGAAACAATCAGAAAATACCGCATAAAAGTTCCTCCAGAATCCATTGACAAACTTGTGTACTACGTAATAAGAGATTTCATAGGGTATGGAAAAATTGACTCTTTAATGAAGGATCATCTGATTGAAGATATTTCTGCAGACGGGGTGAACATACCAATTTACGTTTGGCATAGGCTTTACGAATCTTTACCTACAAACGTTATATTCAAGGATGAAGCTGAACTAAATTCTTTCATAATTCGCTTGGCATATTTGGCTGGAAAGAATATTTCCATTGCAGCTCCGATTTTGGATGCTTCGCTTCCTGATGGTAGTCGAATACAGTTAACATATGGAAATGAGGTGACAAGAAGAGGTTCAACTTTTACTATTCGACGCTTCAGAGTTGATCCGTTAACCATTTCTGATTTGATTGCTTTCAACACGGTCTCTTCTGAAATGGCTGCATATCTATGGTACATCATAGAAAATAGGGCTTCGGTGCTTGTTGCTGGTGGTGTTGCTGCTGGAAAAACAACTATGCTAAATTGTTTATCCATGTTTATAAAGCCTGAAATGAAAGTGGTGAGTGTGGAAGACACGCAGGAGCTTAATCTTCCACACGAAAATTGGATTCCATCTGTTGTAAGACTTGGGTTTGGACATGAAGATAAGAAAGGTGGCTCAATCACTTTATTTGACTTGTTAAGAGCTGCTGTGAGACAGAGACCAGATTATATAATTGTAGGTGAGGTGCGAGGTGAAGAGGCATACACATTATTTCAGGCAATGGCAACTGGGCATCTTGGTTTAAGCACAATCCATGCGGAATCTGTTGACGCTGTGATAAACCGTCTGGGATCTGAGCCTATGAACATTCCGAAGTCGCTTATTGCAATGACCAAAGTTATAATGGTTATGGGTAGAACAGAAATTGGAGGAAAACCTGCGAGGAGAGCAACTACAACAACAGAAATTTTCGAACTTGATTCTGAAAAGGGAGATATATTAACTGAAGATGTTTTTCGTTGGAACCCGAAAGAAGACAATTTTGTCTATTCTGGTCACAGCACAATTTTGGATAGGCACATTAGAAAATTTGACTTAAAAGAAGAAAGCGTTAAATCTGAATTGAAGCAGCGAAAAACTGTTTTGGAATGGATGGTGCGTGAGGGCATTAGACGTTACATGGATGTTGCAAACATAATTCGAGAATATTATGCTAATCCGAATCGTGTATTCCAAAAAGCAAGGGTTGGATTGAAATGAAACCCAACAAGGCATTGGAAAAACTTGGAAGAATATACAATCGTTTTAAGGTTATGCTTAGGCGATCGGTTAAAAGTTTTCAAAAGCATTCGTTTCCAGCGTCTCTTGAGGAACATGGACTTGGATTAACAAAACCTTATTCAATAGCTTATCAGCTTGTTGGTGAAAGAACTGGGCATGTTTTGCCTCTTTTTGCGGATTTGAACCAAAACCTGCAGAAGTCAGGGGTAAAGGTCAGTTTCAAAGCTTACGTTAGTCTAACAATTCTTGCTTCTATCCTACTGTCTTTCGCCACGATAATTCTTGTCCCTTTTCTGCTAATTTTTGCGTTTAAAACATCGCTTTTTTCAGCTTTTCTTTTTGGTATTGGTGGAGGACTATTTGCTTTTGCATTTTCGATTATCGGTTTCTATATTTACCCAATTTATCGTGCTGATAAGCTTAGAAGAGAGTTGGAAGACGAGTTACCCTTCACCGCAGGTTATATGGCGGTTCTTACAAGTGCTGGTGTTTCTCCAGAAAAAATTTTCTATTCACTTTCAAACCTAAGTGTGCCATTAGCAATATCCTATGAAGCCAAAAACATCGTTAGGGACGTGAACCTTTTCGGTTTGGACATAATTTCAGCTTTAGAGGAAACATCAAAAAGAACACCATCAGAAAGGTTCGGAGAAATGCTTGAAGGTTTCATCTCAACAGTGCATTCCGGGAGCAATTTGGCTGCTTATCTTCGTGAAAAGTCAAAACAATATATGAAACTGAAAAGAATAAGTTTGAAAAAATTCTCAGACACCTTATCTATGCTATCGGAATTCTATGTAGCCTTGCTCTTAACTGGACCTTTACTTCTTGTAATAATGCTTGCTGTCATGGGGATGCTTGGTGGAGGTGGCTTAGGCATGTTAAGTCCAGATCTTCTTCTTAGTCTGCTTACTTACCTGGGAATACCGATTGGTGCCGTAATATTCCTCATAATCTTGGATGCTGCATCACCTAGGTGGTGAAATGCCTAAGATAGAGAAGAATGTTAAAAAAATGGTTTTGGCTGTCTCTTTTTCTTTAGCTGTTGCCATAATAGTTTTTGCTTATTTTATGTTTTGGGGAAAAACACTATTTGATGAGTTTGTGTTCTTTGCTATTCTCATAGCTATTGTTCCTGTGTCAGTCTTGAATTACATCGATTATAAATGGAGAAAGGCGGTAGATGAGCATTTACCTGACCTTTTCCGAAGCATCGTTCAAGCTCAAGAGACGGGCATGACTCTCACTCAAGCCTTGGAGGATGCTTCAAAGAGGGATTATGGTCCGCTTACAAATGAATTGAGAAAGATGACTGCACAAATTTCGTGGGGTATGACTTTTGAAGAGGCGCTCGTGGCTTTAGGAAGGCGTGTCAACACAATATTAGTGCAGAGAACAGTGCCCATGATAATTGAGGCTAGCCATTCTGGTGGTCACGTGGAAAAAGTTTTCGACCCTATGGGCAAGTTCATACAAACTACGCTTTTGCTTGAGAAAGAACGTCGAACCCAGACGCGACCTTATATTGCAATAATCTATGTTGCATTTTTCGTGTTCCTATTTACAATTATTTTGTTGTTCAAATCATTCTTCGTTAGTATAGAAGGCTTACCCATACTTGGAACTGCTGTAATGTCGTCGGAAGAGACTCAGCGAATATTTTTTCACATGACAGAAATTCAAGCCTTCTTCGGGGGACTTGTTGCTGGAAAGATGGGGGAAGGAACAGTAAACGCTGGGCTAAAGCATAGCGTGATAATGATGCTTTGCGGTTACATAGCCCTAAAACTTTTCTTGTGAAGGAGATGAAGGCTATGGTAAAAGTGTTTTGCAGAATCATTAAAGATAAGCGGGCTATAACCCCAGTGTTAAGCAATCTTTTGCTTACAATTGTGGCTGTAGCAGCTATGTCACTTGCCACAACAGCAACCTATCTCATAACAAGCAACTTGCGAGAGAATATGAGTGAACGCATTATAATAGAGGATTTATGGTTTGACAACGTAACTGGCAGCCGCATAAGAGTCTACCTCCATAATGTGGGAAAAGTTGCAATTCGCATCTCTGCAGTTTACATTAATCATACTTCTCAAATTTTCAATTCACCCTTCAATTTGGAAATAAGCGCCCACAAATGGCTTGACATATCATATAGTTGGGTTTCTAATGGGCTATATTATGTGGACATTGTTACAAGCAGGGGGTTTCACGTTGGAGGCTATTACAAGGCACCTTAATCTTAAGCGCAATAAGCGTGGCGTAAGCAACGTAATTGTTGTTATGTTAAGCCTAGTTTTGATAGTGGTCATAGTTGGTAATGTTGTGCTTTGGAGCTATCAAATGGATCAACTTGACTGGGAAAAATGCAAGAAAAAATCGAAATAACCAATGTAGAGCGTGCAATACGTTCTTTATGGTTTACGAGCGAAAACGAATATACAATAAATAATGGCACTCATGTAGGTGGAACATATATGGATACATGGACGGTTAACGATGTTTTTGAGACTTTTAGGGAATTGGCTTTTGAAGATGTATACCTAGACGAGTAAACAATACATGGGCGAACGCTACGATGCCAACTTATTCATAAATGCTGGAGAAGATCTAAAAACATCATTGTGGGTATGCACTTACCTGAAGATAGATTTGCGGTCAAAATAATCACAGAAAGAGGCAACATAGCCGTTTCCGTAAAAGATTAGCTTACTATTTCTTTTGTTTTTTCTTTTAATGCGTTAACAGCTTCCTTCTGATTCCGCGCTTCAATAACTTGGATATTGTATAATTCAGCCATTTTCTTTCCGTTCTCACTTATTTTTGGAATTGCAATTAAGTATGCGTTGTCGGGTGAAACGTCAAATATTTTGGCAAAAAGCGCAATTACAGGTTGTTCTGAAACTGCATCTTCCATAGATGCTGCCAAATCAATCACCATGATCTTTCGCTTAACTTCACCCTTATAGGCTGCAATGTCAAACATGTGATTTGCCCCAGATTTACCTTTCAAAAAGGCTGGGCTTTCAACTTCAAATCCATTTTCTACAAGAAAATTCCTTACGGGAGCAATCAAAGCCAAGTTTACGCCGATTTCCCCTTTTACCTCTTCTCTTAAGCTGTAAACGTAAACATCTTTAATCACAGCTTCTTCAAACGTGAAATTTGCGCGACACTCTCTACAGAAATGTGCCGTAATAGGGATGTCAAAGCTTTTTCTGCAGTCCCTGCAGGTACACCACATTCCAGCCTTTCTGTAATCAACATCAAGCTTTCTTAATTCTTCATGGCATTTTGGACAAACAAGTTTGTTTCCCTTTCTAAAGTGTTCCTCAACATCCATGTAACCGCACTTAACATGTTCAATAAGAGCACTTCTTTGAATTTCAAAAGATTTACAATAGGGGCAGCAATAATGGATTGAAATGTTTGCAGAATCACATTTTGGACAATAGATAATCTTGTCAAAAAGTTTTCTTTTCAATATACCTGCATCATAAAGCTTGTTCAAAAACGCTTCTACCGCTGTTGCATCACTTCCTACTATTGCTTCAACTATTGGATAACGATAACCAAGTTTAGCATCATAAACTGGTTCAAGCTCGGCTATTTCACCACTTAGAAATTTGCTCAAGAAAGCTTGCGTGTTGTGGTCTTTGAATAGTTCCAATCGCTCCGTTTTTTCCATTTTCAGCATACTATTCCCAGGTGAATTATCCTCTGCCAACAGTTCTTACTAAACATTAAATACAATATAATACTTTTTAATTTTGCTGAAATCTCCAGAAAAGTTTTTAAAATTTCTTTTAACGGATGATTTGTAGGAAGCAATGAACAATGAATAAACAGTCCAAGAATATTGTAAAATGCCCCAAATGCGGTTTCACCTTTGACATAACTTATGGCAGAGCATTTGCCTGTTCCAGTTGCCCATCTTCTGTGCAATGCGAGATGGCTAAATGCCCTAAATGTGGACATGAATTCCCCCTATCCCATTGATACAACTAGGTGATTATAGAAAGGTCTAGTATGGTTTAATTTCAATTTCACATAACAAACCCCTATTAGCTATACATTTCAATTCAACGGCAACAACTTTTCTCTTTAGAGCGCCTGAAAAACTTACAAATAAAACCAGAGATCCATAGCAAACTTTTCCTTCCTGAACCCTCTTAAAAAAGCCTCCAAAAATTCTAGCTTCAACTTTGCCAAGTTCTTATCCATTTATCTCAATTTCTTCTATTTGGCAATTCAAAGCCCAAATCGTTATGTAAAATTCACAGTCACATTTTTTAATGAGAACCCTCTTATTCAAATGCAAAATATATGCATAGAAAGCACAACTATTGACGGTGAATCATTTGGCAACTCAAAAATCACCAAAACGTTTAGTGATTCGCTGGGCAACATTAAAAGGATTAGTTGCGATAATTTTGTTCCTAGTAATAGCCGCATTAATAGAATACTCAATAGTTCTCTATGCAATGAACATTGGGGTTCAAGAAAAACAAGAAAATCTCTTACAATGGAGCTTTCTATTTCCAGGAACCGATTGGGCAATAAAAATAATGATAAGTCCACTATTCCACTTAATTCCTGTAGCAGTCATAATTGCACTTCTTTTCAGCTGGATATATCTGACGAGGCATATAGCCATAAAACCACATGATACACGTAAAGAGAAAGTCGGTCCAGTTGCTAAAAAAGGAAAAGAACACAAAATGAAGAAATTTTTTAGTAAAATAAGTTCTGGATTGCTAAAAATCAAGGGGTTTGCATATGTTTGGCAAAGAATACATTTTGCAAGGGCAACAATAAAAAGCGCTCTTACCATCTTTCTGGTTTTTTCAACATTTGTTATTATATTTTCTCTTCTTGCATATCCTAATCTAATTTACCAGAGAATTTCAAGCGCTTATCAAAACAATTCTTCGCTTCTTGACTTTGTAAAGGGCACTGAAAAAACTCTGGCACCTATTTTTGGAATGTTTTCGGCAATTGGCAGTGCCTTAGTGCCTGTTGCATTAGGTTTTAGAAGCATTGTCTTAGGCGTTGGAATTCTACTTAAACCTTTGGCTGACCTAGATAATGTAGGAAAATACTTGGCTTTCCAAAATCTTGCAGCTTGGATTTCCGCGTTTGCAATTCTTTTCTATGGGGAATATATACGAAAAAGTTATCGTTACAAGAGAGTTAGAAAGAGTTAATGGAATTTGATGGCTGGTCGTCCTAGATTTGGTCCTGCTGGAGTGCCTCCCACATTTAAAGTGTTGAAAGCAAGTTTGGCGGATGTTCCTAAACTTTTACAAGAGGAAGGTCTCGACGCTTTTGAATATCAAGCTGTCCGATGGGGACCAAAACCACAAATAAAACAGGAAGACGCTGAAAAACTTGGTTTAGAAGCTAAAGAAAATGATGTTTTGCTCAGTCTTCACGGTTCTTATTTTATGAATTTCTGTGGCGAAAGAAACATTGTTGAAGTAAGCAAACAACGATTAATGGCATGTGTTACTGCAGCAGAATGGATGAAAGCATACATTGTCGTTTTTCATCCCGGCTTCTATGGTAAGAAACCACCAAAAGAGACTCTTGACAATTGCGTAAAAGCTCTGAAAGAAGTCGCTGACGTTATGAAGGCTTGTGGAATTGTGAACGTTAAAATTGGACCTGAAACAATGGGTAAGGTTTCTCAGTTTGGAAGCTTGGATGAAATTTTAGCCTTATGCGAAAAAGTTGAGCAAACACAGCCAGTAATTGATTGGGCGCACTTGCATGCAAGAGACAAGGGACGCTTTAGGACCGTAGCTGATTTTCGCAAGGTTGTTGAGGAAATTGAGAAGCGTATAGGAATAGAAGCTGTTAGAAACATGCATTGTCACTTTACAAAAGTTGAATTCACTGATAAGGGTGAAAAATGTCATCATGTAATGGATGAGGCTGATTACGGACCAGATTTTGCATTGTTTGCAAAAATCATAGCTGAATTCAAGCTAAAACCTGTTATCATTAGTGAAAGCCCAATTCTGGATATAGATGCTATAAAAATGCGTAACATTTTACAAAAAGAAATGAAATGTTAAGATGCTGTTTTATTGCGATAGATTTTTTATTATATCTTTCAATGCTTCTTATGGGTATAAATATTGTTTAGATTAAAAGGATTTCAAAAACTAACATCAATTGATGAAGCTCTGAAAAAGTGGTTTAATGCTGTGCAAATCAAAAATTTGAAAGTTGCCACTGTTCCTTTGCATTCTGCCTTATTCCGAGTTGTCGCAGAAGACATAATAGCTGAAGAGAATTTGCCAAGACTTGACAGATCAGCTGTTGACGGATATGCTGTAAAAGCAGAGGATACTGTTGGTGCATCACAGTTCAAACCCGTAATCCTTCAAATTACTGACGAAAACCAAGTGCGCTGTGAACAAGCAAAGCAAGTGTGGACTGGGAATAGTATTCCTAAAGGTGCGGACGCGGTTGTGATGTTGGAGAATACTGAGCGAATTGATGGGAAAATTGAAGTTTGGGTATCACTTACACTGGGTGAGAATGTTTCAAGAAAAGGTGAGGATGTTGCAAAGGGCGAAGTTGCAATAAAAATGGGGACTCGTTTAAAGCCTTCTCATTTAGGATTGCTAGCTGCCCTAGGGATTGGTGAAGTTAAAGTTTTTGATAAACCTAAAATAGCAATTTTAGCCACAGGCAATGAACTTATAAACTTGAATGAGAAACTGCGAGAAGGTCAAATTTTTGAAGTGAACCGGATTGTTCTTTCAGCTTTGTGCTTTGAACTTGGCGCTGAGCCTATTGATTTAGGTATTGCAAAAGATGATGTTAAAGAAATTATTGCAAAGCTTAAGGTTGGCTGTGAAAAAGCTGATGCAATAATAACCACTGGCGGAACGAGTGTAGGGCTCTCTGACCTTGCTCCAGAA
>Ga0209102_1001227_pt1 | contig 14095 bp, 8 predicted proteins | sample ConPoolayeHmetaG_FD_185483 | JGI IMG/M metagenome (GOLD analysis project Ga0209102, IMG submission 185483) | Hot spring microbial mat communities from California, USA to study Microbial Dark Matter (Phase II) - Cone Pool mat layer H metaG... ... | reverse complement strand
CAATTGCGGGGGCAGAAAACCGAGCCTGGTTTTCAGGTAGAAAATATGAACCTGAGCGGTTTTTCAGCCGGGCTGATGGTCAACTGGAAATTAAATCGACTTTTCTCCCTTCAGCCAGAAATATTATATTTTCAGAAAGGCGGAGAATATGAGGTCAATGTTCCCGTTAACCTTCCGGGTATAGAGATAAAAGTCAATGACACCCGGAGCCTAAATTATATAGAGTTGCCCCTCCTTTTCAAATTATCTATGCCGCTTTCAACCAAAATTAATCCGACTTTTTTAATCGGACCATCAATGGGAATTAACCTTAGCGCCAAACTGCGGAGTAAAATCAAGATAAAAATTCCTGAGCTCCAATTCACTTTGGTCGAAAAAAAAGAGATAAAAAAAGAGGCCAATAATTTAGAATGGAGTCTGGTCATTGGCGGCGGCCTTGATTTCAAACTGCCGCGGGGAAAACTGGTCCTTGACCAGCGCTTTTTCTTTGGCCTCAACGCCAATCATTATCAGGTCCTCGTTCCCGCTTCCCAATTTGCCGCTATGGGTTTCCCCATGGCTCAGGATATGACCTATGAGCTTAAGATGAAAAACTATGTTTTCACCGTTTCTTTAGGCTATTTCTTCTGAATCAGCCAACCCTTAGGCAGTAATCTCTCTTCTTTTCAATGGCCGTATATTCGAAGAGCTCGTAGCGGGTAAAGGTCGTTATTGATAGCAGCCTGATTTAGGCCAAAAAACTAACATTTTTTTCTTCCCCCAGGAAACAATAACAGCTACTATAAAGATTGAGAATGTTTTTTTGAAATTAAATTTATTTAAAAAATCAGTTAGCTTAACCGAGGGAGGAAAATGAAAAATCTGCTTACTCTGTCTTTAGCCTTAGGCCTGCTCTTTTTCTTAGCCAGTTGCTTTCCGGGTCCCAATAGCGTCGAGAAATCACCCTCTCCTTCAGGAAAGGTGGCCGGCTTCTGGAAGGGGCTGTGGCACGGCTTACTTTCTCCTATCACCTTCATCATTTCGCTCTTCACAAAAAACATTCGCTTTTATGAGGTTCACAACAACGGCAACTGGTATAATTTTGGTTTTGTTTTGGGAGCAGGACTTTTCTTGCGTGGTGGCATCCTGGGCTCGCGGCGCTTTCGGAAGCAGAAGAAAGGCTGACAAATATTTTGACCAAAGACAAAAGCTAAGGGGAATCGCCAAAATTGACCGGAAAATTTTAGGGGAGTATATTTTTATAAGCAAAGCGGCTTAAACGGGCACAATTTATGACCACCGCTGATATTTTGCGCCGGGATACGGAAATTAATTTTCCCGAATTCGTCCTTCTTAAGGCCTCGGCGGGCACGGGTAAAACCCACGCTCTTACCCTGAGGTTCACTCAGTTCTTGCTATCAGAAAAGATAAAAAATAACGACCTGCGTCAGATACTGGCCATAACCTTTACTCGCAATGCCGCCAAGGAAATGAAAACCCGCGTTCTGCAATGGCTTAAGGAGACTTATTTTGGAGAGGAAGCGACGGTTTCACAGCTTCAGAAGCTTGTTTCCCTAAATAAAGAAGCCCTGGCCGCTAAGGCTGAAAAGACTTTAGAAAACATATTGTCTCGTTATAGTGATTTCCGAGTCATGACCATCGACAGCTTCATGGCCGAGGTCTTTCGGGCTTCGGCCGTCGATTTAGGAGTGACTCCTGATTTTGAAATTACCCTCGACCCTTCCCGGCTCATCGATTACGCTTTCTACCGCTTGCTCCGAAAAGCGACCCCCGGCTCGCCTGAGGCCGAGACGTTGAGCAACATCGTTACTTCGCTTCAGAAACTCGGCAAAAGCGAGGCTGCTTTTATCTGGGACCCGACAAATGACATAAAAACTAAGTTCAGAGAGCTATATAACCAACTCGAAGCGATGAACCGCCGTCCGTTGCTCGAAGGGGATACGGAAGAGCTTTCCGCCGCTCTGGAGGAAATACTCCAGGTCGCCGCCAAGATAGAAAAAATCATCGCCGATTCTGGCCTTCGTTTCCGACGAAACTCGGCTTTCCCTTCACTCCTCGAAAAAATCAAACAAGGATTTTTGGCTGACCTTTTAGACAGGTCAATCGAGACCATGCCAATTAATAAACCGGCCAAGAACAACTCTCTACAGGTTCAGGCGTACGATTTAGCTTCTCAAGCCTGGGAGGAATTCCGCCGTGGTCTCAATCGCTATAAACAGGTCTATGCTCGCACCTTCTTCTGCCCCTACCTAAAAATTTATGATGATTTAATTAATCTTATAGCTGAAGCGAAAAAGGAAAGAGGTCAAATTTTATTAGAAGATATCAACCACGCTTTGTCCTCTTATCTTACTCAGGGTATAGTTCCTGATATTTATTGCCGCTTGGGAGACCGAATCTATCACTATTTGATTGATGAATTTCAGGATACCTCACCCGTTCAGTGGTTTAACCTGAAGCCTTTGATCGAAAATTCCCTCTCTCAGGGTGGGAGTCTATTCATTGTGGGCGATACCAAACAAGCAATTTATGGTTTCCGCGAGGCGGACTATGAAATCATGATGGATTTAGAAAAAGGTCTGGAATATTTTGCGTCGGCGCCCGTGGACGTCAGAGAATTAACCTTCAACCGCCGCAGCCGCCAAAAAATCTTAGATTTCGTCCGAGAAATTTTTCCGATAGGAATAAAGCGTGTCGAGGATTATGCCGAAGCCGCGCAAAAAAGCGGTTTGGACGCTTTCTCTGCCTCGATGGCGGAAGCGAAGGACGAGGAGGATAGTCACCCCGGACACGTAGAGGTTGAATTCTTTGGCGCTGAGGCGGAGATAAATTCTCAAGACAATGAGAATAGCCAAAGCAATGAAGATGAAGAAGAAGCTGAAGACCAGACGACAAGGGTAAAAAACAAGGTCCAGAATCTCCTGGTCGAACTTAAAACACGGGGGTACCGATATTCCGATGTCGCGATTCTCGCCTATAAAAATGAGACCGTCAAGAAAATTGCCCCCTGGCTGAACGAAAAGAAGATTCCCTTTATTCCCTTTTCTGCCTTGGATATTCGGGAACGCAAGGTTATAAGGGAAATTCTAGCCGGGCTTCGCTTTCTTGATTTCCCACCGGACGATTTGAGTTTCGCCACTTTTCTCCTCGGAGAAATTTTAGAAAAAGAAACGAACTCCGCCTTTCCGGATTTTAACCGGGATATCTTTCATGATTTTATTCGCCGCTCCGCCCAAACAAAAGATTATCCCCTTTACACCTCTTTCCGTCGGCAATTTCCCGTCGTCTGGGAACGGTATTTTGAACCTCTCTTTAAAAGCGTCAACTATTACCCGCTTTATGACCTGACCACCCAGCTCTATGGCCTTTTTAACGTCTTCAATCTTTTTCCAGAAGAAGAGGCCGCCCTCGTCAAATTGCTTGAAGTCATCAAGGAATTTGAGGGCAAGGGGAAAAACAACCTCCGAGAGTTCCTGCTCTTCGCCGCCATGGAGTCAGCCGACGAATCTCTCTGGACGATTGACGTAACAGCCGAAATCGACGCCGTCAGAATAATGACCATCCACAAGGCCAAGGGGCTCGGGTTTCCCGCCGTCATTCTTCTCCTTTATCCGGAAACTAATATCAGCCCGACTTTTTATCTTCAGGAAAAGATGGCGGCGACCGACGAACCGGCTTCAAACGTCCTGGTTTTGAAACTTAACCAGAAAATCGCTCAGGCTTCCTCTGAGCTTGAGGCCGTTTATGAGCGCCATCACACCAAGGAAAAGGTTAATAGACTAAATACTCTCTATGTTGCCTTAACCAGGGCGGCAGAAGAACTGTATGTCATCGGGGTTAAGGGTAAAAGGAAAGCCTACCCTTTGACGCTCTTTGAAGAGCTGGGACTTCTTTCTGCCCCTGATTACTCGCCCAATCAACAAAAACCCCCGGTAAGAAAAAAAGTAACAGAGCCCAAAGAAAAACCCATTTTACCGCTCAAACTTCCCCCGGCGTTGTCCACGGCTTCGGCTCAAAAAAGAAGTTACCGCCACCGGGAAACCAAGAGGGGTGAATTAATCCACGCTTGGCTTGCCTCTATCGAGACTCTGGAAGGAAATTGGGAGGAAAAGCTGGAGGCGCAGGCAGCCAAGCTTAAATTAACTGAAGCCAACTCTGAACTGGTGGAAGAGGCAAGACAAACTGTGCGCCGTGCCTTGGAGCACTCATTGCTGATTGAATATTTCAAGCCAAGAGAGGGCCGGGTTGTTTTTCGCGAGCTGGAAATGGTCAGCCGGAAAGGAGAACTTTTCAGGGCCGACCGGGTCGTCATCGACCAGGACGTGGCGACGGTAATCGATTTTAAAACAGGAGCCGCTGACGAAACCGACCTAAGACTAATGTACCGGCAACAGCTCAAGAATTATCAAGACATTTTGAAAGAAATTTATTCTCAAAAAATGGTCCAGGGAATAATTTTTTATCTCGACGAAAATTCTTGGGAAAAAGTGGAATGAACCCCAGGCTCCTCTCTCCTGAAAAAGATTTAATCAGTGTTATCGTCGAGGAGCTCCTTACTTGGCAACCTGATTTTAGGCAGCTTCTGGTTGTTTTCCCGGAAAGAAGACCGGGGCATTATTTAAGAAAAGCCTTGGCAGAGCGGCTTGGCCGAAGCTATCTTCCGCCGCGCTGTCTTTCCTTAGATGATTTTATTGATGCCGTCTATGCTGAAAAATTCCTCCGCCAGGATAGAAAAATAACTAAGTTAGAAGCCGTCGGTTTTCTCTACGAAATACACCGACGCAACCCTCAGCCCTTGGGCGGCTCCGCCTTTCTTCAGTTTGACCAATTTTTCCCGCTGGGGTTGAAGATTTACCGTGATTTAGAAGAGCTCAAGCAGGCTCAGGTTAAACCGGAGGAGCTAAGACAGGCTGATTCTTTAGTCCAATTTAATCTTCCCGCCGAGACGGGTCGGAGGCTCCAGGGCCTTTCTTTCTTTTACGAGAATTTTTACGGCGAAATAGAAAAGGCCGGCTTCTCTACTCCGGCTTTCCGGCTCAATTTTATTCTAAATAATTTTTCTCCTGATATCTTTAACGAGGAAAGAATTATCCTGGCCGGGTTTTTCTCTTTGACTCGAAGCGAGGCCGAGCTGCTTAAAAAAATGCTTTCCTTACCCCAAACGCAATTATACCTGATAGCGGCCAAAGGCTTAGCTCATCTGGAAAAATTACTCGGCCTCTCTTTCGACGCCGAGACTATTTACCGCCACCAAGACCTTAACTCGGAGAAAGAAGGATTAAACCCAGAAGAGAAACCTCGACGGGCGGAGCTGAAATTCTGCCTGGCCCCGGATAGCCATGGTCAGATTTTTGCTCTGAATCAAGAAATAGAAGCCAAGTTGAGAAATCCAGAAGGACTGAACGAAAGACAGGTTATCGTTTTACCCGCGGTGGAAACGCTTTTTCCTCTCTATCACCAAACCCTGAGCTCTCTTCCTTCAGAGAAGTTCAATATCTCCCTAGGTTATCCTCTGACGCGGACGCCTCTTTACAGCTTTTTTGACAGCCTCTTCAATTTAATCCAAACCAAAGATGAAGCAGACCGTTTTTACACCCCTGATTATCTTCGTTTTGTCCTCCACCCTTATACTAAAAACATTTATTTCCCCGGACCTCACCGTCGCGCTGATTTCACCCGCATTCTCTTCCACCTGGTCGAAGAAACCTTGACTAACCTTAGGGGCAAACTCTTTTGGTCCCTCGAGGAGATTGAAGGCAATCCCCAGATAGCCAATTCCCTGAAGAGATATGCCTTTAGCAACCCGGACGCCCCTGAGCCGGACCTTTTTTTGCTTCAGCTGCGGCAGATTCATAAAAAGACAATTCTTCCCTTTCTAGAAATAGAAAACCTCGGGGAGCTGGCTAAAAAACTAATCGCTTTGACTGAATATATAGGCAATGAATCCACGGCCAGCCTGCATGCTTTTTTTGAACCCTATGCTGAAGCCTTCCTCCACCAGTTTGAAGCCTTGGAAAAATCCCTGATTAACCGGTTTCGCTTCGAGCATCTTTTCAGTTATTTCCAGTTTTTCCGTCAGATGATGGCGGAAGCCACAGTGCCTTTTCCAGGAACGCCGCTGCGCGGACTCCAGGTTCTGGGTTTCTGGGAAACGCGGTGTTTACCCTTAGAGGAGGTCTACATGCTGGATATGAATGAGGAGGTTATCCCGGCTACGGCCAAGGTCGATTCGATTTTGCCCTACGCTGTCCGAAAAGCCTTCGGACTGCCCACTTATGAGGAGCTCGAACGACGGGTGGACTATTATTTTGATATTTTGACGAGGCGAGCCAAGAAGGTCACCTTTTTCTTCGTGGAAAATAGCGAAAAGGAAAAAAGCCGCTTGGTGGAGCGGCTGATTTGGGAAAAACAAAAACTGGAAAATCAAGCCGACCCGATGGCCTTTATCCATTCAGTACGTTATCAGGTTGCCCTACGCTCGAGCGAACCAAAGACGATTCCTAAGACTGAGTCAATAATGTCTGGCATGCGGCAATTTCAGTTTTCAGCTTCAGCCTTGGATGCTTATTTAAATTGTCCCCTCAAATTCTATTACCGCTTTATCTTGAGGTTAGAAGAAAAAGAAGAACTGGCAGAGCCGATGGAAAAAAAGGACATTGGTTCTCTGGTTCATAATATTTTAGAAGAATATTTTAAAAAATGGCGGGGTCAAAACCTTCGCCCCTATCATCTCAAAGAAGAGCCGCTAAGGCAGTTGGTTGAGAAACATTTCATTAATTATTTTGGCTCTTCCTTGAGCGGAGCAGCTTATCTGATAAAACAACAGGTTGAAGCCCACCTCGTTGATTTTCTCCATAATTACGAGATTCCAGTGCTTAAAGAATATGAAGAGGGGGGAAAAAGCGTTTTTCTCCAGAACTTAGAACTGCGGCTGGAGGAGCAGCTGGAAATCGACGGCTCTGTTTTTTCGGTAGTCGCTATAATTGACCGGGTAGAAAAAAGAGATAATGAAACTTATATAATTGATTATAAAACTTCGGCTCGGGAAACAAATTATGAAATCAAGTGGAATAAGCTTGACACCAAGACCAGGACAACTTGGCCCGAAGCGATAAATAGCCTTCAGCTCCCCTTTTATGCCCATATCTGGGCCAATCATTTTAGCCAGAAACCCGAGGAAATAAAGGCTATCCTGCTTCTTCTGGGCAAAAATAATATAAATAAAAAAATAGAATACTGGCCTTTTTCCGAAGACCCAGCTGAGAGAGCCAGACAACTGGAAATGTCCTTCGAGGTGATTAGAAATCTTCTGCTGGAAATAATTAACCCGGCTATCCCCTTTACCCGGGAGTTGGCCCGAGAGGAAAGCTGCCTTTATTGTCCCTACACTTCACTCTGCGGTCAGTAAAACTTTTGGTTATTTTCTGGTGACAGCTCACATATTTACCTAATTTTTCGCCTATTTTCTATTTTATTTTTTTCTTCGGATTTATAGACAAGAAGTAAGACCGTGATGGCGGAAGCTATATGTAAGCTTTTAGCTTTTATTCTCAGTTGGTCGTTTCTCGAGCATACTTCCGGCCATCGAAAATGTTTGAGTCATAACAAGACGCAAGGAGAAGCTAAAAGGGGACAAAAAATTGCTGACGCCTTACTTACTCACCTATTCTTTTATGAGCATGTCCGGACCTGAACTGGACAAATAAAGAGGCCAACATGAGCTCAAAAGACTCTCGGATGACCTCTATGACCTGCGAGGTGAATTCTTCCGGCTCGGAGAAGGGCGAAGACGAAAGGGTATCAAAAAGCTGGGCCGAAGCCATCCAACTCCCGACTCGTTATGACCTAAGCCGCAAAGGAGAAAAGAGAAACCGCTTTTTATTCCAAAAGCCCCTAACGTTTTTCATTTCTTGAGGAGGCGGACACTGATAACAGGAGCAATTTCGCTTTCTGGCTGAGCTTCAAACCGCACCACAATTTTATCTTTGGCCTTCAGTAGTCTTTCAGGTAGCGGATATTCCCTTTCTATTAGCCGAGGCGCAGGAAACCTGGTTATTTTTTCTGCGGCTAACTTTTCGCCTTCGACCAGGATGGTAAAATAGGCCTCCCTTTGTCTATCGTCAGAATAATACGTCACCAGAAGAGCGCCTGAGCTGATGGAGGAAGTAGGCAGGTCAAAGGAAAACCACGTACCGCCACGGCGGCTCGGCCGGCCTAAAACTCTTTGCATCGTAATATTTTCTCCGGCCTGGAAATTGAACTCCTTCTCCGCCTTAGCATCGCCCAATTGAACCAAAATAACCGTAGCTGCGTTGACAGCTTCTTGCCTTTCCTTTTCCCTTCGATAAGCGTCTACCCTTTTTACCCACGCCCTTTCATCAAGGTAATCCCAGTAAACTGAATATGTTCGGCGATGGAGCCGATAGAAAGGCATGAGGTCAACCTCAACAACCTTCTCCGGCTCCTCTAAGGTTCGGCCAACTCCGACTATCCGAAAAGAGCCTGGCTTATCAGCGATTGGCTTTAACCATTCATTAACCGCCCGCGGCGCGGCTACTAAAAGAGGGACAACAGGCTGAGAAAAGGAAGGTTTGGCTGGGGGCTCGGCTGATTCGCTTCTTCTTCCTCTTTCTCTTTCTGGGCCGAGGTCGCCAGCTAAGACCAACGGTCCCCATAAAATTGCGGTCGCACTCGGTTCATCAGGGGTAGGCTCAAGATGAAGCGCCTTAGGTAAGGCGACTTCCACTACATCTCCTGATTTCCAGAATCTCTTTATTTCTACATAACTACTCGTTTTTGGGGCAATTTTCTCGGTTGATTCATATTGAGGGTTAGCCACAACAGGCAGGTCAAGACGAGCCAGCATTTCGGCCGGAAGCAGCTGACCATTGACTCTAACGGCAAAGCCCTCTCCAGCCCACCACGGGCATCTCAGAGCTAAGATGAACTCCTGAGGTTTGCTGAGGAACAAAGAAATTTTGGCGGCTTCGCCTTCAGGAAAATCAGTTTCCAAATTGACCTTAGCTCCCATAGTTGTCCATTCAGCCTGAGAGGGAACATAAAGATTAACATAGAGCTTGTTTTCGCCTTCATAATAAATGCCCAAGCCATGAAGCGCATGATTTTCCATCCCTGAGCCGACACAACAAGTAAAGCTACGAAACATATCCTGATATTCATGCTGGACAGCCCGACCTACCGGCACCATGTAGCACATCCGGCCGTCCTCAGGGTCGATAGAGCCGAGGACATGGTTGAAAAGAGCTCTCTCCAAAAAATCAGCATAATGAGCATCAGGACAAAGGGAAAAAAGGACGCGGGTCAATTTAAGCATATTATAAACATTGCAACTCTCCGCAGTTCGACCGTCGAGGCGAGCTCCCAGCTCATCCGGCTGACCAAAATATTCATTCAGGCCATGGCCGCCAGTAGCATAACTATGATGATTAACCACTCGGTCCCAGAAAAAGCTGGCCGCCATGAGGTCTGCCGCCTCGCCGGTATAAAGATAACGAACCGCCGAGCCCACCATCTTCGGAATCTGGGTATTACCGTGTTTTCCCGCCAGGTTATCCTGATGACGCCTCAAAGGAGCGACGAAGACATAATGCTCAAACTTGCGAGAGAGGTCCAACCAGCGACGTTCTCCGGTATCAGCATAAAGGTCAACTAAAACCTCGTTCATGCCCCCAAATTCAGTGTTCAACATTTGCTGAATTTGTTTCTCGTTCAGGCCAGAAAGGATTTTTTCCACCCAAGAGGCAAATTTAATTTCTATTTGCAAGGCGAGCTTGTTTCCTGTCAGGCGATAGGCGTCTCGAAGCCCGGCAAAAGTCTTATGGAGGGTATACCAGGGAGACCATTGGCCATTGAGGTCAAAGCTGGCTGTGCGGATTTCGCCCCGGGCCAGAGCTTCAAAACACTCTCGGCCTTTTTCCAGGGCACTGAGATAGCCGTCGCCATGTTTATCCTGAACGTCTTTAAGCTCCTTAACTATATAATCAGCCCTCTCTTTATAACGAGTATCACCCGTAGCGGCATACATTAAGCTGACGGCCGAGAGATAATGCCCCGCAATGTGCCCAGTTAGGTTTCGTCCTGGTCCATCCCATCCGTTATAGGGTTCAGCCTTTGGCTGAAGGCCAGCGCGCTGTCGGTAAAAAGCTAACATTCGGTCTGGCTCAAGCTGCATCAAATACTGACCGGTAAGATACTGCGCCCGAAACAGCGGACCTCCTGTTAGACGAACCTTTTCTAAGGAAAGAGGCCGAGCTTGCAGCAGCTTATCCTGAAGGCTCTTGGCCTGCGGGTCGACGGGCTGGACAAAGGTCTGCGAGCTTAGAGTCGAGATAAAAATGACGGCCAGGCTTAAAACAAATGATAAAAGCCTTAAGCTTTGGGAAAAATTAAAAGAATTAAAAAGGCGCTTAATTAAAATTAGCTTATTCCAGCTGATAGCAAGCCTCATCCTGTCCTCCTCAGCCTGCCATTCTACCAGAACAGAAAGCTTTTTGTCCTAAATAATAGGAGGCAGATTTAATGATTCTCTTCCGTCGGAAAATATGGTAAATGAGTAAGACGGAACCGATTTACCGAGACGGCACCGATTTTACCGATTTTAAGGAGGTCAAGATGGTGAAAAGTGAGGGAGACAGGTTACGTCAGGTTATTGTTTGTTCGCCCCGGCGAGAGTACTTCAAAGTCACTGACCTTAAAGCCCATAACATTGAAGCCTTAGCCAACCCTGCCTTGGCTCAATACCAACATGACCAATTAAAAGCGTTATTAAGAGAAGCTGGCGCCAAGGTAATTGACCTCGCCGAGCTTAAAGGCCACCCTAACTCCGTTTTTACTCGCGACACTTCCTTGATCACCCCTGAGGGTTATATTCAGCTGCGCATGGGCCTGCCCACCCGGCGGGGCGAGGAGCGATGGATGGCCCGGGCTCTGGCGGGCCTTGGCTTTTCCTGCGCGGGCAGAATCAAAGCGCCAGGCACCGTCGAAGGCGGGGATGTTATATTGGCTTGGCCCGTTGCTTTCATCGGTTGCTCCGGCCGGACGAACGAGTCCGGTTCCCGACAGTTAGCCCGTCTTCTTGAAAAAATGGGGTATGAGCCCCGCCTCATTACTCTACCTCCTAATCATCTCCATTTGGGCGGCGTAATGAGCTTGGTTGGGCCTAAAACCGTGCTCTGTTGTCGAGGCGTCTTGCCTCCCTCCTTCCTCGAAGGCTTTGACGTTATCTTTATCCCGGATACCTCCGCTACCAGCGGCAACGTCGTCTGCTTAGGAAAGAACGAGGTTATTGCCTCTAAGGAAAACAAGGCGGCGATTAGAGCCTTAAGGCGGGCCGGTTTCACCGTTCACGAGCTTGACCTCAGCGAGTTTATTAAGGGAAGCGGCGGCCCGACCTGCCTCATCCTTCCTATCCTTAGAAAATAGAATCTAAGTTAAATTCCTCTTTTAGGTTCTTTAAATTCAGGAGAAATCAGGCTCAGCGACCAGGCCTTAGCCAGTTAAGCCAGGACCGCCGCGGCAAGAAAACTTGCAATTGATTTGGACCTAGCTTATAAAAAAACAAAATAAACAGAGACGCAACGGATGGAAAAATTTAAACAGCCTCACGCCTTGCGGGCTAAGAAAAAGTTATTTTCGCTTTTTCTCTGCTTACTTATTAATGCGCTTTTGATTCAGGCTCTTATCAGCTCTTACTCCCGCTCTGAGCTCTCCACGGCGGCTTATAAATTCACTCGTGTTCTTGAACACTGCCAGGCCCTTTTCGTTTCCGACCTGGACAAAAATGGTAAAGACGATGCGGTGGCTATTTATTCCTATGAACCTAATCCTTACCATAAAAATATCAAAGCCTTCTCACCTTTTCTGCCAACAGGACTTCTCCGGTTTAGCTATTTCTGGGAGGGCCTTATTCACGCCAATGAAACTCTGCTGCAACCCCTAGACTTAGATGAAGACGGCGAAGTTGAAATTCCTCTGCTTAGTGTCCAGGACGAAAAGCTAATCTTAAAGCTGTTTGATATAAAGGGAAACATTAAAAATATTCTCAATTTTCCCTGTCAGCTCGAACCAGGCCAGGTTATTTTTCGCGCTCTTTTTGTTGATTTAAATAACGATTCCTACAAAGAAATGGTCACCCCTGTAATTAGTAGCTATTCAGCAGCCCCGCGGGGAATAGCCGTGTGGGATATGGAAAAAAAGGAGTTACTCTGGCAATTCCCGATGGGCTGCATGCCCGACATCGTCCAAGTTATGGATACAGACCAAGATGGATTTAAAGAAATCCTTGTCGGCGGCCGAGCACCTCATAATGGAGTTTACGCTAACGGCACTGATGACGACCACAGCTATGTTTTTACCTTGGACAATAAAGGCCAGCTTCGGTGGCGCCAGGTTCTGGGCGGTTATTTCACGAGGATGTCCATCAAAAACTTTGATATTGACGCCGACGGAGAGCTGGAATTAATTGTCACTAAGGCCTGCGACCGGGAAATAGACCCGGAACCGGGCGAAATAAGGATAATCCAAGCTTCTAACGGAGAAACAGAGCGTTTAATAAACGATTCCGCCTCTTATTCAGAAATATATCTTCTGCCTGAGAAAAATAGACCAGCCTCTCTGGTAGTTGGCAATTCTCGGGGTGAAGTAGTCCTCTTCGATAATCAGCTTCACCGGCTAAAAAACGTCGAGTTGGCCCACCCGGCAATCATAAGAGGAATAGCTAAATTAGGCCGGCAAAATGAGGAATATAATATCTTCGTCCAGGCAGGATTCACCAGTTTTTACATCTTGGGTCAAAAGCTGAACATTCTCTTGCGGTCCAGTCTAAATTATTTCTGGGAAATTGAAGACGTTAACTTCCTTCCTCTTTCCAATCAAGAAGAGGGCGCAGGCCTTTTGAATGCCGACTTTCTCTACCTCCTGCGTCGAGAAGCTCAGCCTTTCCTCTTCTGGCTCGGCCGCCTAATTAAATCTCACTTCCTTTTCCATATTTTTATTTTTTTCTTATTCAATTTTTTAATTATCGCTTTATTGAGATTGCCCAAAAATACCTCAGCCGTTTCCCCTCCGAGAATTGAAAGCGAATGGTTGGAACAGGCTCAGGAAATTGCCCACAGGATGAAAAACCACATGTTTACCATCCAATTGGAAGGGGAAAAGTTAAACCTCCTGACTCAAAGAGGAGACGAAACTTCTTACCGGCAAGTCATCGGCCCGGCTACTCAATCCATCTTGGAGGATGTCAAGGAATTAAATAAGCTTAGCCGCGTTTTGATGAAGCTCCTAACTCCTAAAACTCTGGAGCTAAGAAGCACGGATATTAACAGCCTAATCCAGCGCATAGTCGCCAAATACCAGGAGCTTTTAAAAGAAAAAACTGAATTTATTCTTGACCTGGATAAAGAAGCTAACGCCATCCTAGTGGACCAGGAGCAAATTGAAGAAGCCTTAACCAATTTCGTAATAAACGCCATCGACGCTCTGCCTGAGGGTGGCCAGATAACAATCAGGACTTCGGTTATTTATTCTCCCTTGAGAAGAAAGAAAAAAACATTGGAGATCGAGATAGAAGATAACGGGGTCGGCATTCCGGAAGACAAACTAAAAGATATTTTTAAGCCTTATTTTTCCACCAAGAAAAACGGCTTTGGTATCGGCTTAACCATGGCCCAAAGAATAATCAAGGCTCATGACGGCCGGATTTCCGTCCATAGCCGGGAAGGGGTTGGCACAAAATTTGCTATTATGATTCCCTGGAAAGAAAAATGAACGTAGGTTGAGCAGGTGACAGACAGACAGACAGACAGACAGACAGACAGACAGACAGACTGACTGACTGACTGACTGACTGACTGACTGACTGACTGACAGACAGACTGACTGACTGACTGACTGACTGACTGACTGACGGAGATAGATAGATAGATAGATAGATAGATAGATAGATAGATAGATAGATAGATAGATAGATGGATGGATGGATGGATGGATGGATGGATGGATGGATGGATGGATGAAGTGAGTAGGTGTGTTTGAAAGGTTGAGTGATAGTTAGTTAGTTAGTTGGTTAGTTAGTTGG
>Ga0209102_1001225_pt1 | contig 14107 bp, 16 predicted proteins | sample ConPoolayeHmetaG_FD_185483 | JGI IMG/M metagenome (GOLD analysis project Ga0209102, IMG submission 185483) | Hot spring microbial mat communities from California, USA to study Microbial Dark Matter (Phase II) - Cone Pool mat layer H metaG... ... | reverse complement strand
ATTTAAAGTAAAGGACTGCCTACATGAAAAGTGAATGGGAAACAGAAACCTTTTGAAATTTGTGAATTGGTAAATTTTGCTCTTCTTTATATTGGCTTTGTCCTGCTTTTTCCTTTGAGGAATAAATGTATGAGGGAAGTTGTTAGGCAGGTTAAGGGTTTATGCTTAGGTGACCTTGTTAAGGTGGATTGGTTTGATGCATCAATTGGCAAGAGCTTAAGCAGTGGTTTAGGTAGCATAGATGTGCCGGTTCAAAGTTGGGGTATTTTCCTCGGTGTTTTGGGCGAAAAAAATAAGCACATAATATTGGCTCAGAATAGTTTTCGTTATGCTGATGGCGTTTATGATATTGATTACACAGCCGTTCCAGTCGCTTGGACAGCCAATATCACAGCCATAGTTAAGGCTCATGTTTCTCCAGAAGAAGCAGGACAATTGCTAAACAGTTTCTTAGTAGGTGGAAAACGAACCAGCACAAAACGTATAAAACAACAGAAGGCGGTAAACCATGAAAGACTGGATTAAGAAAGCGTTAACAAGGACTATTCAGCCAAAAGGCTTTAGTGAACCGTTAACTGTTCCACCAGACCCACGCTTAGTCATCGGCGTAAAATTCGCCGTAGCCATGACCCTAAGCCTCTCAGCATTAGAAACAGTGCATATACTCGCCTTAGGCAAATGGAACAGCGAAATCTTTGCAGCAATCACCGGCTTAATCGGCACAGTAAGCGGAATCCTCATAGCACAAAAAACCTAAAGAGGGTATCCAATTTATGCCAAAAGCAGCCCTTAAATTAATGATAAACCGAAAAATAGCCGACATCCGAAAAGAAATCCAACTAGACACACAAAACCTCAGAACAAAAACCATCCAAAACCTCCAAGAACTCTTCAACATCGCTGCATCCCTCGCCAAAGGCGAAACAAAAACCCAAACAGCCAACGGAAAAACCGAAAAAATCACGCTTAAACAAAGGCAAATGTGGGCCAGAGTAGCCACATACATTGCCCAAACCATAAACAGCATCTCCAACACCCTCGACGAACGCCAAATAGACCAAGACCTGCAAAAACTGGAGGAACTAATAAATGAAGCAGCAGCAAAAACAAAAACTCCGCAAACTGGAACAACAACTAAATGAAACCCAAATAATCCAAATCCCAAAAGACCCAACAGAATTCTGCACAAAAACACTAGGCTTCACACCAACCACATACCAGCAAGAACTCATAAAACTTTTCCAAACAAACCAATTCATAGCCGCAAGATGGTGCCGCCAAAGCGGAAAAAGCCAAACAATAAGCGCACTACTATTACATTACGCACTAACAAATCCAAACACACACATAGGCATAGTAGGACCAAGCTGGCGCCAAACAAAACTCATCATACGCAAAATAAACACTTTCCTAAATAAACTCCCAAAACAAACCCACCAAAAACTCCAACAAACAATTGTGCGCCTAACAAACAACAGCACAATAGAAGCATACCCAAACAACCCAGAAACAATCCGCGGACCAACACTACACATAGTCTACGCAGACGAATTCAACTTCATACCAAACGACACAGAACTCTACGACGCCATACTATTCACACTCGGAACAACAAACGGAAAATTCATCTGCACATCCACACCATGGACCACAAAAAGCATATTCTACCAAATATTCCACAACCCAACATTCAACGACTACGCAAAAACCCACACAACATGGCAACAAGCCACAGAACCAAACGGACCACTAAAACAAACAATACTCCAAAAAATCAAACGACAACTCGAAGGCAACCCATGGCGATGGAAACGCGAAATGGAAGCAGAATGGGCAGAAGACGAAACCGCCTGGCTAAACCAAGCATTAATAACAAGCTGCATAAACAGCCAACTTGAATACATAAGCTTCGAACAACCAGCAAAAGGCGAATTCTACGCAGGCCTAGACCTTGGCAAACACCAAGACCACAGCGTATTAACAATCGTAAAAACAGAAAACACAACAATAAAACTAATCCACCTACACTGCTTTCCACTAAAAACACCATACGCAAGCGTAATAGGCTACGTCAAAACCATCTGCGACAGATGGCAAAAAATAAGCACCATACTAGTTGACACAAGCGGCGTAGGCGACTACATAGCCGAAGACATGATAAACGCCGGAATAAACCAAACAAAAGGCGTAAAATTCACACAAGAAACTAAAGAAAAACTTGCAACCTTCCTAAAACAATGCATGATTGAAAAGAAACTTGAAATCCCCTACGACAGCGACCTAATCGCAGAATTAAACATCGAACGCTTCGAACTAACAAAAGACGGAAAAATAAAATTCAACCATCCAGAAGGCACACATGATGACCGCTTCTGGAGCCTAGCCCTAGCATGCTACGCTACAAGAACTGAAAATACGCCATCACTCTGGATTTTGCCACGTCTAGCGACAACTGGGAAACTGAAACTTCAGCAATTTAGAAAGAAAATGCACAAACATCAGACAACAGGCGTGACAAGATGAAAAAACACAAACAAGAATTCTTCAAAATTCACCAGTTCAAAAGACGCTATGACGCCCAACAAGGAAAATTCATAATAAACATCGCCTACGAAACCGCCACAGAACCAACATCACGCACCATTGCAGTTGCCGAAGCCTTCGGATTAGGCTTGGACCAAAACCAAAAATTTGTGATTTATGACAATGTTGAACTAAAAATAGGAGAAAACGACATAGTATACATCACAGGTGATAGCGGCTCTGGCAAAAGCGTACTGTTAAAGGCCATTAGACATGATTTGAACGAAAAAGCCATAGATTTAACAGAAATCAAACCAGAACCAAACAAGCCAATAATTGATACTGTGGGCAGAAATTTTAGTGAAGGATTAGACTTGCTAAGTAAGGTTGGTTTGAATGATGCTTTCCTTTTTGTTAGACGTTTTGAAGAGTTAAGCGATGGACAAAAGTATCGTTATAAAATTACTAAGCTTATGGAAAGCGAAAAAGAATGGTGGTTAGCCGATGAATTTTGCAGTACGCTGGATCGGGATACGGCTAAAATTGTAGCGTTTAACATTCAGAAATTTGCTAGGCTTATGGGAAAAGCGGTTATTGTTGCAACAACTCACATGGACCTTTTTGAAGATTTGAAGCCTAACGTTTATGTTCACAAGCGTTTTGGCAAGGAAATAACAGTTAATTATTTTGTGAATGCGTCACCTAAAGAATGTAGTCTTGTAAAGGAAATGAGAGTGGAGGAAGGCAACATAAAAGATTACAGGAAATTAAGTATTTTTCATTACCGTTCAACTTGTTGTCCGCCTCCACGTAAGATTTTCACCTTAAAACGTTCTGAAGAATTATGCGGAGTTATTGTTTATAGTTATCCATCCCCTATATGTTTTGGAAGAAGTAAGGTTTTGAAGGAGTCTTTTGAGCAGCTTCAAAGAGATGTAAGCATTATTTCGCGTGTTATTATTCATCCTAAATATCGGAGTATTGGTTTGGGTGTAAAGCTTGTTAGGGAAACATTGAGTAGAGTTGGGACTCCTTTTGTTGAGGCGTTAGCTGTTATGGCTAAGTATAATCCTTTTTTTGAGAAGGCTGGAATGCGGAAAATTGTTGAGAGCAAGCCTAATGCGAATTTGCTGCATTCGGTTGAGCGGTTACATGAGTTAGGTTTTGAGCTTTCTTTTTTGAATAATGTAAAGGAAAATTTGCGGCTTATCGAATTTTTGGGTAGAAGTAAAGTTTTGAATGTTCTTAAGGAATTGTCCAGAAGAGAAGGTTCTTTGCGGAAGAGGCTTTTGGCTTTGGATAGTGTTTATCCTAGTCATAGAGAGTTTTTGAAGAAGCTGTATGGTGCAAGCGATGAGGATTTGGCTGTTATTCTTAAAAGACTTGCTTTTTTGGTGCAGAGTAAGGTTTACTTGTTTTGGAGTAAGGATGGTTTTGAAAGAAAATAGGGTTTTTTGAGCTTTTTATTTGGTTTGTATTCTTTTTGTGGGTTGGATTGTTTGTTTTGGTTTTCTTCTGCGTATTAGTATGATTGATGCTGCGATTATTGTTGCGGCTATTCCGCTTATTAGTAGTATGCCTATCCAGCCTTGTGGTGTTTGGAGTGTTAGGTAGATGGTGATTTCTGGGTCGTGTTCGATTTTATAGCCGCTGTATGTGGGGTATGCGGTTATGTATAGGTAGTTTGAACGGCTTATGTTGGCTATTGTGCCTATGGCTCTTGTGCATAATTGTCGTGGCAGGTTTATGTGAAGTACTAGGAGTGGCAGGAACTTCATTAAGCCTATGTGGTATGCGAATAAGCCTGTGTTGCCTGCGAATCCTCCTATGTGAGCGGTTCTTGATGTTGAGTTGTATATAGCATATGTTTGTTCTGTCGGGTCTTCAGTGTAGTTGTAGAGTTTGTAGGTTTTTTTGGTGTTGAAGTCAGCTTGGCTGATTTTTTCTCCGTCGTCTGTGTATGTGTCTATTGTTGTGTTTGTGATTGGGATTTCTGTGCTGTTTGTGATTTGTTGGTTTTGTGGTGTTTTGCTTATTGTTTCGCGGTCAAGTAGGACTGATGTTTGGTAGTTGACTATGCTCATTTTTACTTGGTATTTTTCTAGGAATTCGTAAATTGTTAGACTGTTTGGTATTAGGTTGCCGAGTAGGTATGTGCCTGTGCTGTTGAAGTATAGCCAGAATGGGTCTGAGAAGAGTAGTAGGTGGGTCATTTTGCCTATTATGTGGTTTTCTGTTAGGGTTGCTGTTTTGTCTGTTGGGTTTATTGTTAGGTTGTATGTGAATGTTAGTTCGTCATAGACTGTTATGGCTGTGGGTCGGTTTTGTTGGTAGTGTGGGTCATCTGGGTTTATCCATGTTCTCCACCAGTAGGCGGTTAGGTTTGTGTAGCGCATGCCCCATGACCAGTGGTTTTCGTCTGTGTGCGTTAATGGTATTGGTGTGGTTTTGCTGTTGAGTGCAGGAAGTTCTGCGTTTAGTTCGTTTAGGCTAAAGCCCATGCTGAAAGATGCCCATAGTGTGTCGTTCATGTCTGGCGAGTTTGGATAGATTGTATTTGTTGTTTCATTAAATGCCAGAAGCATTAGGAATGTGCTTGCGAGTATTACGTCTCTTGTGCGGTTGTTGGTTTTGTAGTGCATGATGAAGCTTTGCATTGGGATTCTGAATGTTAACAGTCCGCCGAATGTTATGTTGTCCAAGCCTGCATAGAGCACTTGTAAGCCTCTTGTGTTTATATATGCCATATACAAGTAAGCGTGCCAGTAACTTGGTGGTGGTTGTAGTCCGTTGCTTAATGCGTATTGCCTAGCATAGTTGAAGAAGTCTACTGTTTTTGTCCAGCTTTCCTTTTTGAAGTCTGATGCAGTTAGCGTGTCTATGGCGAAGGCTGGCGAGATTATGGCTGTTAAAGTGATTGTGGCTAAAAGTAACGTGAATAGGTTTTTGGTTTTCATAACATTCTTCCTCATTATGATTGTCTTTTTTGCGTTTATGGGAATTTAAATATTCTATTAAAGAATTATGCACTCATAATCTGAATCAGAAAATAGAAGAGTTTTCCGCTTTAGCAGTGTGCTTTTGCTCTCTGCAAAAATATAGCCCCCCTATAAATAGATTGAACTTTGGTTTCTAACGTTTCGTTGTGAAAGCGTATTTTTAAACGTAAAAATCAGCCAGTAAAACGCCATCCTCTAGGTTTTCCTACAATGGATTTCTAATCCTTCCTAACCCAAAAAAGAGATTAACCAATGTTTTCTTTGGATAAATGCTTATATGGATACAGAGTGGAAAGTAAAATCATGGAATCTAACACAACTCAAATTAGACGTGTACCTTGGAAGTGGATTGCAGTTGTAGCTTGCGTAATTATCGTTATCATGGCTGGCTTTCAACTTTATGTTTCAGCATCAAATATATTAGTGTCAAAACACACGGTTCAAGTACGTTATGGAAATGTCTCAGGTGGATGGCGACCATATAATATTCTTGTGGTATTCACGCAAAATAACCAGACAAAAGCATACTGCATAGTGAGAATAAGCTCATCTGCATGGCAAAATATCACCTTATCCGAAGGTTTCTACATTGTCAAGCTTTATAATGCAGATTTAGGTATTTACTTAAGACAGTTTGAGCTTTGTATATTTAAGGACGTTCAATTTACAATGGCAGATATCTAATGAATGAAATTCGTGAAATGGGCAATAGAGTCATGTAGTTTGGATATTTCTGGGGGTTTCATTACGTGCTTTAGGTCTTAATTTGTTTACTTCTCTAAGGACTCTTATTAGATTTCCGAGGATACTAATTACAATCGCAATTATTATCAATAAAGCAATCAGAAACAATAGAGGAAAATCTGGAAAGGAAACCAAAACCAGCAAACTCCAGCCAACAATAGACTCCACTAACGGTTCTCTAATAACACCTAAATAGTCTGTATAAGCGGATAGCATATAATTCATACTGGCTACAGACTTTCTGATTCTTCAAGCATTTTTTCATAGGCTTCCCCTCGAATCCACCTACTTACAAGTTTGCTTTTCACCGTTCGAGAGAGATTTTTGAATAACCACAACTTCAAGCTATTCCATATAGTGAAGATAACAAGCTTTGGTAGTGAAATTGCTAATAGGAATATAGATGCCAAAAAGACAGCTTCGATGATACTTTCGAAGGGAATAAACATATATAACCCTCAGATAAAAAGGATGACCGCAAAGAATATTAAAAACTTGCTAAATCTAAAAAAAGTTTTAAGGAGTTCTTCCAATACTGTTACTTGTGACGTAAACTTGTTCTTCTCTGAGCCGAGAAGACGAAAATCAAAAAGACAGAAGCAGAAGGAGAGAGGCAGAAGAATTTACCGCAAAGGCAAAGAATTTGAGAAAAAAGCCTACAAGTTTTTGCGTGGTAAAGGCTTCAAAGTGCATAAAGAACGAATTCGTTTTAAAGCGGGCGAAATTGATGGATATGCTTCTAAAGGTGGACGTCACTATGCAGTTGAGGCTAAGAATACTAAGCAGAAAGTGAATGTTAAGGTTGTTAGGAAGTTAAAGAAGAAAATTGACAGGTCTGCAGGTTTTGTAAAAGGAGGGGTCATTGTTTCTAAAAGTGGTTTTACAAAGGATGCTGAACGAGAAGCTAAGAAACATGACATTAAAACATTAAAGTATAAGCAGAAGAGAAGTAAAAGTGGATGGTCTCTTTTTTAGGAGGGATTAGTTGCCTGCACCCAAGGTAAAGAAAGGAAAATGGGAAAAGGAAAGGGAAAGAACTAAGTCTGGGGCGTGGAGAAAGAAGCGAAAAGATGCTGGTAAGAAGAGACGAAAGAAAAGCATTTGGGATTTTTAGCAAAAATGTGGGATGAAAATGGCTGATGTTAATCCACGAACACTTCCTATTGCTTTAGGTCTTGGTGGTTGCAGCATTGTAATTATGGCTGTCTATGGTTTTTTTTGGGCGAGATGTAGATAGCGCAGTTGTTGGTGTTCTTGTGGTAATAGGCTTGTTTATTGTTGTGCTTGGTGGAGCACTATATTATTGGGAAAGAGGCAGATACTACAAGGACCGACTTGAGGTTCATCTATAAGTTTGGTGTAGTATTTTTTCAACGTAATATTTTGATATAAGCTCTGTTGTTAACCCAGTCTCCTCTTTAATTTTCGGCAACAATCCACTCCACAATTCTCTCACTGCCTCAAGCCTACGATTAAACTCTTTCTTGAAAAGCCTTTAACAGGCATTGCTTCACCTTCCCACCATAAGCTTAAGCCTACTATGTATTTTGGATTCATAAAATCTTTCAAAACCACAAATAACTAAATCCTAACAAGCCAAAGGCGATGCATCCAGCCTTGAAAGCCGAATCAATAATAGTCACAATCCTCATCATCTGCATATTCCTCTCCTTCTACTTCGCATACCTATCCTTCCAAGAAATAAACGAAACACTAAAAAAACAACTCGTAACCCTCGCCACATACTCACTAATAGCAGGCATAGTCATAATGGCTTGCATGACAATCTACCTAAGCCTCAAACGGGCATTCCCAAAAATGGAAACACGCCAAAAACGCAGCAAAGAACCAATAGAAGATAAAGACACATAAACCCATTAAGCAACTAAAAAAGAAAAAGAGGAGTAGAAAAAAAAGCTCAACGCTTCTTAATGGAAGCTATGAACTCGTCTATGGGAATAGCAGCCATACTCACAATCTTTATCGTTCCCCTCGAGCCAAGTTCTATTGACACTTTAGCAATTGTTTCATTGTTCGGAGCTTCAACAATATTCACAAAGTCATAAGCTCCCAAAACTGCATATTGACTAAGCACCTTAATGCCAAACGCCTGAAGCTCCTTATTGACTTCCTTGATTCTTTCAGGTTTTTCTTTAACTGTCTTCCATCCTTCATCTGTCAAATTGGACAGAAGAATATAGTAAGGCATTCATTTTCACCAAACATTTTATTATGGTATTGTCTGAATTTCAGCTTTTCGACACCACAACAGATTTACGAGGTCTTCACTTCTTTCGTGTTCGCTTCTCATATTCTTCCTTCTGCTTCACCCATTCACCATACTTCTCCAATAAACTCTTTATCTGCTCACCAACGAAGTCGTTCACGCTAAGAAACGGCATCCCCATATCCTTTAATGCTTGCTGAAGCTTCTCATACTCTTCCTTCGGAATCTCCAAACATTCATATTCCTCTTTCAAAATGCGCAGTCTCCACCGAACAGCGTCGCGAATAAACTCTTCACGAGAAGTATAGCCCAAATGCTTATTCTCCTCAATAAAACCCTCAACTTGTACAAGAAGCTCTGGTGGCAGTATAACCGACTGAGAAAGGAGGCTTTCTATAGCGTCTGTGTAAGTCTGCATCTTCATTGTTTGAGCTGTTAACTCGCCAAGCAAAGCAGTTAACCGCTGATGAGCATCATCTGAAATCCTTAATGTCTTCAATTTTTCGTTAACTCCTACCAAAGTGGGATAAATCACACTTATACAATAAAGCTAATAAATCTTTTCTGTATACTAAATATACAGGATGTAAGGAGCGTAACATAATGAAACATCATGTGGGCTTAACAATGGACACAAAACTCTTCAAAGAAATCGAAACACTACGCGGAAGAGAAAAACGCAGCACCTTCATAGAACACTTACTCAAACTCGGACTAAAAACATACAAAACAGAAAAACAAATAGAAAACAACGTTCTCGATAAAACATAAAAAAAGGAAGCGCCCTTTACAGCCTACTCAATGCCCCACTTCTTAGTGATTTTCACAATCAAGAAGATTACAAAGGCTACAATAATGAACGTTATTAAAGCCACTAAGAAATTCCCAACACCAAACAACTGACCAGTATAAGCAGTATCTATCGGGTTTCCTTGAGCATCCAAAGCAGCAGGCGGAACTGCAATCTTAAAAGTCGAAAGATTCCCCAAACCTGGCAAAGCAAGACCAATCATCGGCAAAATCAAATCCTTAACAAGCGACTGCACAAGTGCGCCGAGATAAACACCCATAATAAAAGCCACAGCAAGCCCCATCACCTTATACCTAGATATAAAATCCATAAATTCCTTCCACAGACCCTTAGGAGGCGGCGGTGGAGGCGGAGCAGGCTTAGGCTCCAAAAGCTCCCTAATACGTTTCAACTCTTCAAGCATTTCATCATCTTTAACCAAAACATGCCACCAGAAAATAACATTCTTCACCAAACCAATATAAGACTTCTCATTAATGGGCCGAGCCGGATTTGAACCGGCGACCTTTCGGTTATCAGCCGAACGCTCCAGCCAAGCTGAGCTATCGGCCCACATAACAAATGTCAATAGTATAAATCTTTAAGCTATTTTTAAGGATTTTCGGAACATTTTTAATTATTTCTCAACTATTCTTCTTTTGGGCCCGTAGCCCAGTACGGATTAAGGCGCTGGCCTTCGGAGCCGGAGAACGTGGGTTCAAATCCCACCGGGCCCGCTTTTTAGTTTTAACTTTAACAGAAATGTATGCAATTTGGACTTGTGAAAAATTCTTGTTAGCAAAACATATTTAATGATTCTCGAGTTTGGTGAAACACTTTTGAAGTGTCGCGTTTAGGCGCTCTTTTTCTTTCTCGCTTAGGAAACTGGATGCTAATGCATTTAAAATTAGTTTCTTGAGTTCAAAATAAGAAAATTTTAGGTTCCTTGTGAGAATTCTATATTCCTTGGTTAACGTAGTGTTGCATAATGTTGGATCGTCAGTGTTAATAGTAATCAGTGCGCCACGTTCCCATAGTTGTCTAACTGGATGTTCCTTTAGACTCTTTACAACTCCACTTTTGATATTACTTGATATGCAAATCTCGAGAGGTATTCTCTTTTTGACAAGACACTTTAGAATATTTGGATTTTCCATAGACTTTATTCCATGCCCGATTCTATCAGTTTTTAGATACTTAATCGCATCCATGACGCTTTGAGCATCGCCTATTTCCCCTGCGTGAACAGTGAGGAATAAACCATATTCCTTTGCCCTCTCAGCTAACAACATATATTCTTGTTTTAATTCTTCGTGCCATCTTGAGAAAGGGATACCTTCTTTTGTTTCAGCGGGAAGGCCAAAACCCACAACCTTTTCCTTATACTGCAAAGATGCCTCTAAAACTTCTAATGGTTTGTGCGCTTTCCGTTTCTTCCACTTGAAGGTAGGGCCGGCTATTAGATTCACTTTAATGTCATATCTCTCTTCGGCTCTCTTAACTCCCTCGATAACGCCTTCAAAAACTTCCTCAAGCGACAAGTGATGAAATGAAGCCTCAAAGGCAGGTCCGATGCTAAGTTCTAAGTATCTCACATTATCTTTGGCTGCATCTTCAACAGCCTCATATGCAACTCTTACGATTGCTTTCTTATCATAAAAACAAAGCCCAAGAATCTTTAACGAGCTCAAAAATTGACGTAAGTCTGAAGCAGGCTCACCGATTTCTATTAAATTTTTTAGCATTTCTAAAACGTAAGTTGGCAAAATTATATTGCTTTTGACTGCAACATCCAAAAGTGTCTTAACTCTGATAGACCCGACAAGATGACGATGCAATTCAACCTTCGGCAAAGATTGCAGGAAATCTACCGAATCAACTGTTCTGTGGCTTGCCACAAACGCGTCACCAATCAAACAAGCTCATTTTAAAATATAAAAAATATCTTCTCTAACAATTTCTAATTCTTGCTTGTTCATCGTGGGGAATTTAAATGAGGATTTAAACCTAAGCGGGCCCGCCAAAAAAATAAGAAAATGTTTAGAGTTTGAGCTTACAATGAGAGTTTATTGTGGCGATTGTTTTCTTTTGTGGATTATGACTGCTAGCAGTGTCGTTATCATTATTAGTGGCAAGATTAGACTTGAGGAGAATTCTGGGACTATAGGATAATTATCTACATTGTATTTGTCAATTTGGTATGGTTTATCCCATATTTCGTCGCTTCCTGGCTCGTTCTGGTTCGGACCGCTGTAAACATCTCCGACGTTGGGGTAACGCGTTTTGAAGTCGCTCCAGTAGTTGCCACCGACAGGGTATGAGCTGTTCCAGAAGTTGACGCATCCGGAAGTATAATTATAGACTTGTATAGCGTTGTTTATGAAACTGTTACCGTAGAATATGTTGTTCGAAGCACTTTCTAATCCTACGCCTTTCTGGTTGCTCATTATAGTATTGTATGTAACCGTATTTTTTTCAGCGTTGCTGAGTGTGACCCCAACTTCATTGTGTGTGATAGTGTTGTTTGAGATTGTGTTATTTGTGATTGCTGAGCTGTACCAAGGATTGTAGAGATGAACTCCCACTCCGCCCTCTTCAATCGTATTTTTGATGAGTGTAACGTTTGCTGACCATGTAAGGTAGATTCCTGCGTTGTTACTTGATAAAGTGTTGTTCCAAATGCAACTGTCAAACGCACCTGAACAGTAGATTCCGCGGTAGTTGCCTAGAGCAGTGTTATTTAGTAAAGTATAATTAGCCCCCCACAGATAAAATCCGGCGCTTTGCGACCCTCCGGTATTGTTTGAGGCAAAGTTGTTGATGAGAGTGTTGTTCTCCGACCATCCATCGAAATATATCCCGTTTGTGTTGTCTGTTGCATTGTTGCTACTTAACAGGCTATTGTATAGGTATTTAAGCTCAAATCCTGTTTGCTCATTTGAGATTGCATCATTGTTTGTGATGATATAATCGGTCGAGTCATAGATTTCTATCCCGTTAACGTTTGATGATGCATTATTGTTAACAAGAATGTTTTGATTGGAAACGTAGTGTCTGATTCCATACCGGCTGTTTGTAACAGTGACGTTCTCGATTCTTGAGCCGTTAGTGTTGAAAAAGAATATTCCGCAGTGATTATTTGTTAAGGTCAAGTCTCTTACAGTGACATTGGTGCAGTTGATAAAACAGAGCGTGCCCACGTACGAGCTAGAGTCATAGACAACATCTGTTGAGCCTATTAGATAGTGGATGGGTTTGCCATCAACGGTGTTGCTTGTGTCTACGAAATTGTCAAAATCAGAAAACTCTTCGCCATCAACTCCGAAATTATATTGATTACCCTGCATAGTGTTATGTGAAAGGTTGTTGCCGCTTGAATACTCCAGAAATATTCCGTCTATTTCGCCCGAAGACACAGTGTTGTTTGTAAGAATGTTATTATGGGATGATCCAAGGTATATTCCCTCTCCCTCTTTGCATGTGATTTGGTTGTTGGTTATGTTAGTATGGTCTGTATAGAAGAGTCCTATGCCTCGTCCTTGACTGTTGATGTTGTTGTCGACTATCGTAATGTTAGTCGTGTATTGTATCAGCAACATTCCAGCATTGCTATTTGAAATATTATTTCCCTTTATAATAACGTCTTCGCAACCTCGCAAGTATATAGCTTCTGAACTGCAAAGAGATATGCTATTTTGAATTATAAAGTTGCCATTAGTATCGGTTAAGTAAACGCCTGTTGAACCGTTAAGTATTATTTCGTTGTTAGCGATGAAGTTATTGACAGCGCGTCCCCATAAGTAAACCCCCTTGTTGCAGTTTCTTATTATGTTTTGGCTGATGTTACAACCTGAACAAGCATATTTGCCCAGATAAACGCCGTAGAAGAATTGGTTGTTGTTTTGTATAGTAAAGTTAGTGATTTTCACATTATCTCTGCGAATGTCGAATACATGGGTGCTACCGCTTCCGTTAATTATAGTATTGTACTTGTCTTCGCCAATTAGTGAAACAGATTTATTTACAACGATATCTTCATTATATATCCCAGTCCTAACGAGGATAGCGTCTCCATCGCTTGCATTGTTTATTGCCATTTGTATCGTCGCAAAATCGTCTGGAACAATTATTTCGTCTGATTCTGCAGACTGAATGTTAAATGCCAATATCATAAAGCTTACGAGTAATATTGTTAACATTATTCCAGAGATTTTTCCCTTTAACAATTCGTTTTTCTCCTTACCCTTCATATAGACATCAAAAAAATAAAACTTTCGCACCAATCAGTCTATCACACACAATGCCATAAGAAGTCTGAACATGATCTTTTTGTTTTCAGATAGCGGTCAAAATCTAACCGTTTTGATGTAATAGCCCGAGATGGTTCAAACACACATTTACATCACAAAAAACATAAAAGACCTACAACCAAACATATTTGCATACTAATAGAGGGACCTAGAGCTGTTGCACGCACACAGAAACGCAACAACAGTAATCCGTGAGAGATTCGAACTCCTATTTTTCTTCCATCTATACAGTAAACCAATCATTTTCGATGTGGGGAATTTAAATGGGGATTTGAATCTACTCGGGCCCGCCAATGCAGATTAGCCCGTTTGGATTGCTGGAATAAGCAAAACAAAGTTATGCCTAGTCTTCTAGGAATCCTTAAAAAGCCTAAATAATAGTAAAACAAGAATTTGTGCCATTAGGAATTAAAAAAGAGTGCGGCGACAAGATTGATGTGGAAATTTATCGTGGAATTTCTAAAAGACTTTAAGAGTATGGGGTAAAGGCAAGTCCACCAATAGTGATTGACAA
>Ga0209102_1001223_pt1 | contig 14136 bp, 12 predicted proteins | sample ConPoolayeHmetaG_FD_185483 | JGI IMG/M metagenome (GOLD analysis project Ga0209102, IMG submission 185483) | Hot spring microbial mat communities from California, USA to study Microbial Dark Matter (Phase II) - Cone Pool mat layer H metaG... ... | reverse complement strand
TAGTGTCATTATATATAATTGTGGTGATATGTTTGGCTCTGGCAAAAACTCGAAAAGTTGGCGGTTCCTTAGTAGTTACATTGCCAAAAGAGCTTGTTGAGAGTAAGAAGATCAAGGAAGGCGAAATCGTGGAGATAATTGTCAAGAAGGTTAGAAAGGATGGTTTCGGGGTTCTTAAAGGCATGGGACGCTTCACTGCCAAAGACGAGTTGATCGCTCATGAATAAGTATGTTATAGATGCTTATGCTTGGGTTGAATACTTAGTTGGCAGTGAGGCTGGTGACAAAGTAAGAGTTGTTTTAGAAGAGGAAAACAATGAAGTTTACACGTGTGCAGTGACAGTTGCGGAAGTTGTAAGTAAGACTGCTCGGGAAAGTCGAGATTTTGAAGCTGCTTATGACATTTTGATAAGCAATTCGCAAGTAGTTAACGTTAATGAAGAAATCTCGAAGGAAGCCGGCATGCTACATTCAGAAATGCGAAAGACCAAAAGAGATTTCGGACTTGCTGATGCTTACGTGCTAGCCGTTGCGAAGAGAATCAAGGCAAAAGTTTTAACCGGAGATCCTCATTTTAAAGGCGTCAAAGAAGCAATTCTCATACATTGAAAAAATGCGTTGAATCTATACCTTATACTTTTTTTGTGAGGTACCTGACGGTTGAAAAATTCTATGGATGCAAATTGGCTTAAAAGAAGGCAGAAGTTACCTATTTCTGACATTGCAGAAGATTTTGTCTCTGTCACGGATATTAAGCATTACGTTTATTGTCCGCGTTTGGTGTATTTTGACCGTGTTTTGCATGCAACACCTGTTTTTGGTTCGCAGCAAGAGGAAGGCAAAGCGCAGCATGAGGATTATGTGCGGAAAGAGCTTCGGCGGAAAGATGCTGTTTACTATTCGCCTGAGTTTGTTGGAGCCGAGAAGCTGCTGTTCACTTCGCTCAGTTCGCCTTTGCTGGGGTTGCAGGGAAATGTGGACTGCATAATCAAGACAGTGAAGGGTGAGTATGTTCCTGTGGAGTACAAGAACATGAATTCTGATAGAGGCAAGGTTTGCATGGACCATAAGTATCAGTTGGTTGGATATGCATTGCTTGTTGAAGAGAATTTTAGCACGGTGGTTAAGCGTGGTTTCGTTAATTACATTCCTGAAGGATTGATTTTGCAGGTTGATGTTACGCCAAGTATGAAGAGTTATGTTAAACGGGTCTTAGGACACATTAAACGAATAATACGGGATGAGGAACTACCGCCCATACGAGTAGCAAAGCACAAGTGCCAAGGCGGATGCGGACACAAACAAACATGCCAACAATAGCATCGCAATAATAAACAAATAGTCATTTCAAATTAGACTGAAATTCGTTACGTCTTTTCCAAAGGGAGTAGAATCTGTAGATACGGTCTTCAAATCTAATCTCTAATAGATTGGAGACTTTGAATCTACCAACCAAGAACCTTGTTGATGCGTCAACTAATCGCACTCCAAATATTTCTTTGTTCTTTTCTAAATTATACTCTTGAAGGTAAATCATGTCTTCCGTTGTCCAATCATTTCTTTTCTCTTCAAAAAACACTTTTTCTTTCTTAACGATGTTGGCCAACGCACTTTTTTTGCCAATGAACAGTTTGTCATATTTTGGTTCGACGAAGGAAAATGCGACGAACTCTGAGCCAGGTGTGATGAGTTCTTGGCGACCTTCGGTTATGTATCTGAGAACAGCGGTAATCTGCTCTTTTTGAAGATCTGCGTTATTGATAGAGAAAAAAGTTTTATGCTTTTTAACTTCTAATGGAACGGCGAATGTGCAAGGTACTTTTTCAAATTCGTACTGATCTATCCCAAGAAATGTGAAGCAATGCGTGATTGCCGCATAGACTTGTCTGTCGGTGAAGAAATTGTGAGTATAATACGTCTTTCTGGTCAGATGGGAAACGTTTTGCCCAAATTCTTCAAGCTCGAATTTTATAGCATAAAGCGGCGGAGAATTCGAATGGAGCACAAGTGTTGACCTCAGCTTTTTGAGGATGTTTCGCCATAGATTTCAGTCTTGTGTTTCTTTATCAGTTCCGGTAACTCCGCTCTGAGGATTTCTAATTGTGTTTCATCGATAGCTTCAGAACCAAATAGATCCTTTAGTTCCGTGATATTTACGTTTCCCGCCTCATCTACTTTGATTCTGCTGAGCAAGTCTTTGTGGGACACCTTCAAGTTATCAGTTATAGCTATTATCTTCGTCTCCATAGTGCCAAGCAAGGAGCTCCTCGAGCCATATCCCATAGCATCTGCTCTTCTAAGTGTCTCAAGGTACATCGCCAAGTCAAATTTTGTTGGATTGAAGATTATGTCGATAAAAGGAAAAACTGTTCCAGGTTTAACAAGCAGCATGGTGTATAGGCTGGGTTTCTTTTGCTCGCCTTTTTCATCTTGTTCCATTCGAAAATCTGTATGCACAATGTTATGGAACTCTTCTTCGTCGATAAGTGCTTCTTCGTCGCTTTGAATTGAAAATGATGTCGTAGGCTTTAGTCTTGATTTAATCGCTTGAGTTTTGCCTTTGATTGCAATAACTCCTCCATAGGTAAAGCAATTGTAGCAGTTCATACATTGATGATCTGGGGTAGCACAGTTATAGTTTTCATTGTACTGCCTTAAGATAGCTTCACTGGCACGTCGATAAACTCCCCTACGTTTCAATCCTGTTAGATAAATTCTTGATTTTCCTGCATAGTCTATCTTGTCGTTCGACAAGTCTTCATGACTTGTAAATCTGGCAAAATCTTTGAGGACCTTGTAACCTACTATTGCAATGTAGTCGTTCTTCTGCACATACACTTTTTTGAGGCTTTCACCACTTGCAAGTTTCAATTCTTCGCCCAGATTTTTAAATTCGGGTAATTTAGCAATTATTTCTGGTTCATTCAGATGGCTCATCTTTATCTAAAACTCCTTCTAGTTTGAGTTCATAAAACTTCTTTGAATTGAAGAGATATTTAGTTTTTTGCACATAATCCTTTAATTGTGCCTTTTGCTTGTCCTCTATCTTTTCTAATGTATTTCTCAATTTTTCATGAATTTTGATTATTTTGGCTCTTTTTTCGGAGCTTAATAATGTATTTTTGAGTAATTTATTCGCTACTAGATCAATAGATTTAGGAGTCCCGTTAAAACCCACTAAGAATGAACCAACGTTTTTCCTTGTTTCAAGGGCACCTCCAATCTTTGCCATTTCCCATATTTGGTCAGTTATATTGAAAAGTTCATCATCTTTTGACATTTTGCGAATCAGCTCGTCAGTGTAATTAGTATACTTAAGATTACTCTTTTTAAATATTTGTGCAATACCAATAAAGGGGTTTTTGAAGTATTGAAGTATAACGTCTCTTTGTCGCCTAAATGGCAAACTCGATTCAGTATACACGTACTCGAAGAAGTCTGTTCTAACATCCTCAATTATAGGAATTTCTCCATCAGCAAACTGAACAATGTTATCATTGATAGTTGTCGGAACTTTGTTGACACCGAGGGCAAGAATCAAGCAACTATTTTTCAACTTTGTTGCAAGCCATGAGAATAGAAGTTGTTGAAAGATAATATTTCCAGAGCCTGCATTGATATCTGCAATTGACATAACAAGAAATTGAAGATCATTGCACTTCTTGATGTATATCGACTGATGTGTTATCTTGAATTGCTCGATCAACTTTTTTATCGGTTCTTCGGGAGCCAGATTTTCAAATAAGGTTTCGTCAATTCCCAGTCCGCAAATGATCAAGTGTGTCCGAGTGTCAATTCTCGCTTGCATTCCTTCAAGTTTTGTTCCACAAAGTAGCGTGTTGAGAATTGCTTCAATCTGGCAAAGGCCACAGACTACTTTAACTCGATCTCTGAAGTCTTTCTCCGTTTCTTTAAATAATGTTTCTTTAGCGTGTTGCTTGTACTCGAAAGCGAAAGGAGTTAGCTCAACCTCGCCTTCAAACACACCGCAATTTACACAAGGACTCTCCTGAACAATTTTTGTAAGAGGTACTTCATCGTCTATTGCAAGATAATTTCCTACATCAAATTGAAAGTTGACAGCAGACTCGTTTATTGAATTAATTGCAACTATCAATGGAAATAGCTTGCTATAGACCTGATCTTTACATGTTATTTTTGTTACGTCTGCACCAGCTTTAGAAAGTAACTGTTCGATTCGTGGCATGCCGTTATCTGCAATCTTTTCCCCCAATTTATTCTTCTTATCTTTTGGAAAGAAATTCTCTACAACCCATTTCGGAAATCGGTCATTTTCATTAGAGAAGAGATAATATTTAGTGGTGCTTATTCCTTTGATCCCTTTTTTTGCAAATTCAGATATTTCGTTGAGTGTTGCTAAATTTAACAGAATTTCCAAGCTAAGCCCAACATCTTCAAGACTTTGAATGCGTTTCTTTTTCAGCGAGTCCAGTATGTCTTGAACATATTTTCTCACAGTAAGCTCAACCAATTTGGGTTTTATTTGTTTAGGCATGTTTGTGAACTGAGAATAATTGTCGGGGGCGCCACCCAATATCTCCTCAAGGTTTTGGTTTTCGATAAATTTTATTAGGTTTGCTTCAAACTTGGTAACTAAAAGCTTCTTTAGACTATTAGAATCCAGCTTTGTCACTATTCTGCATCCGTTAAAGGTCTCATACAGAAGTTTTACGTCGGATATTTGCTCAAGAGTTTCAAAAAGCAGTTTTAGAAGAAATAGTCTACCGATAGCGTTAAGTTCATTCTTGGAAAAGGAATAGAATCTTATGTAATAGAAGTGGAAGTCTGAGAAACCTTGCATTTCATTCAGATAGGTTATCAGAGTGGAAATTGGATACTTCTTCAATCTATTTTTAAGATCATCATCACTTTCGGATGAAGCAATTTGATCAGCTATCGCTATGTATGCGCTGAGTTCATCGGTAGAGTCGTGATGTTTTTCTATTGCACGAATTACCCGCTCATAAAGCGAGAAGTCGTCAAAACCGAAAGCTCTTAGGATTGTTTGATATTCAACGGTATCTTTTATCGATCTCAGCGCTTCCCTCGTTTTAGGAGTATGCGGTTCACCAAGTCTGGCTAAAAGTTTTCCAGCATCATGAAAAAAACAGCCATATAAGAACTCTTTTTCGTCTAACTGCAGCTTCAGCTGATTATGAAGGTACTTTCCAATATGGAAAGTTCTGATTGCATGTTCAATGAAAGTCTCTCCTACTGTTGGTTCGTCATATTTTACTTTTTTCATTAACCAATTTGCTTCCATACCTATCACTCAAAGAAATTACAGGGTTCAAATGAGTTGTGCCTCGGTATTAATTTTGTCTTATCGATAAGAATATAAGGGTAATCCCCAAGTTGTCCAATTTTTGCATTTACTGAAAGGTAAATATTCCGCAACTTCAGCCGTAAGTTGTAATAAGGTGTTTCTTTGTACCTCTTCTTTTCAACAAGGGTAAAAACTGGCAAGTCTTCTTTTTTTGCTCTTTGATATTCTCTTCTGACAAATCTACCTCCATCTCGAAGTTCGCCAACGAAGAAAGCGTCATCCGTGGATTCTATATTTAGATAAGCATCTTTAAACGCCAGTATTTCGAAAATTGAGAAGGCAATATCTTCATATTTTACAGAAGGCATTGGTTCTCTAAAACCAAGGTCTGGGAGAAAATCCTTGAACTCTTCATAATCTCTCTTCATCTGATCTGTAATGATGACGCTGACATGATCCTTTAGCCGAGTTGCAGTATATAGTTTGTACCACATGGCATTCATCATACGTTTCTGTTCTTCAAATGTTGGCGGCTTAAATAACTCAGAAAGAATCGACTCGAACTCCCCCCGTGAAACTTGCCTATCGGAGTTAAATGCACTAAGAAGTTGACTTTTGTTCGTAAGCAGTATAAATTCGCTTTGACCATGTCTTCCGCATCTTCCGAAGGTTTGAATAGCATCCTGAGAGTTTAGAGGTTCTTCAACAATCAAGCGCCTTACATCAATGTCAATCCCTTGACGAAACACCGTGGTTGCGAAGGTAAGAGAACCCTCTTTGCACTTCTCAATGTTTCTTTTTATTTGATCCTCTCTGGTCTCTCCATCTGTTTCATACCATGCTTTACCAACCAGCAAGGCAGAATCTGCAAAGCAAGAATGCAGTCGTATAGCACGATCAACTGAATTGCAGACATAAACTGTATCTCTTTGAAATTGCATCTCTTTGAGAAATTTCGCTACTTCTTCCGTGTCGAAGTAGTTTAAAACAATTGCGGAAACCTTTATGGGATGTGTAAGACTCTCTCCATCAATGGTAACAAATGACGATGGGTCAATAATATCTTTAAGGTTCATCGTTGCACTAAGTAGATAAACATTAAGGTTTGGGTTCTGGTTCTTCATGATATTGATCAAGTTCTTAATATTCAGCATGGTATAAGTATCAAAAAGATGAAGTTCATCGAACACGATACAATATAAACTTTTCAACAGTTTTGTATATTCAAACTCGATATGCTGAGTTTTCTTTTTTCTTAATAAAATATAGAAAACTATATCGGGAGATGCTACTATGAAATCGTTTTCCCAGAAATGCTTGAATAGCTCAGCAAAAGAGTATCCACTCTCAAGAACTCGGTGAGGTATTGCGAACCTTTCTAAATTACGCCTTAAACTTTCAAATTGAGACTGCACCAGAAGTCTTGTTGGAACGAGATAAAGACACTTTATTCTCTTATTCTTTTGTCTCGCTTTCAGATACTCATTTATAAAACTGAAAAGAAAACAAAACGTCTTTCCTGAGGCTGTTGGGCTCTTTAAGATAATGTCACAATTCCGATTCTCAAAGAATCTATATTGATGAGCAAATGGTTTTGGAAATGGAAAATTTGAAATCGGTAACTCGGAAAGTTTAGGCTTAGATTCGCGAACAATCATAATAACCGCCTATTCTATTTTCAAATGCCTACATACTTCGGTTTAGCCTTGATGTAAGGAGCATACTTTGTTTGTCCGTATCCTTCTGTTTTGTTTCCTCCTATTATTAGGAAAGTGCATATTTAGCTAACATATATGTTACCATGTTCCATTCGCTTTCTTTATCTTTCACTGCGTAAGTCACCCACCCTACAAACCCTGTCGCCTTTTTGCTCTGCATAACAGCTAACTTCCCCAACTTGCATTATGTTTCTCTTCATGGTTGATAAATCTATGCGGCGTATGGCTTAATTTAACCTCCGATTTACAGCGATGCTAGAAGATAATCACAAACTTTTTAAAAAAGTATGTGAATATATTTTTCATGAACGTTGAAGAACTCAAAGCCATAATCACCTCACAACACGAAGACATAGAGGAACTGTTCAAAAAAGAAAAAATCATAGAACGCAACATAGACAAATCACGAATCAAAAAATTCCTAACAAAACCCAATGTGCTCGCCATCCTAGGCGTAAGACGATGCGGCAAATCCATATTCACGTGGCTTTTGCTCAAAGAAGAAAAATTCGGCTACATAAACTTCTTTGACGAAAGACTAGCAGGATTAAAAGCTGAAGAGCTAAACAAAGTTATCCAAGCATTCTACGAGTTATACGGCAGTGAAGTAGACTATTTCGTATTCGACGAAATCCAAAAAGTGCCAGGTTGGGAAAGATTCGTAAGCAGACTCAGAACAACAAACAAAATAATAATAACTGGCAGCAACTCCGACCTGCTACGCGGCGACCTAGCCACCTTCCTGACCGGAAGACACATAGACGTGGAACTTTTGCCTTTCAGCTTCAGAGAATACCTTGAGGCATCCGGCATAACCATAGACGAGAACTGGGCATATTCAACAGCCGCCATCGCCACGATAAAGAAAGCCCTCTCCGAATTCATGGACAAAGGAGGATTCCCAGAGGTAACCAAATTCGGCAGCGTAATGCTAAACCAAATCTACAGAGACATCATAGAAAACGACATAATAGGACACCACAAAATAAGAAAAACACAAAACCTAAGAGAACTCGCCAAATACCTCATATCCAACACAGGCAAAGAGATCACCTTCAACAAACTCAAAAAAACGCTAAACATCAAAGACGCCCACACCATAGCAAAATACACCACCTACCTCTCAGACGCATACATCATCTATTTACTCGAAAGATTCTCCTATAAACTCAAAGAACAATTCAAAGCCCCAAAAAAAGTCTACTGCATAGACACAGGACTCGCCAACAACGTCGCATTCAAACTAAGCAAAGACCCAGGCAGATTAATGGAAAACATTGTATTCCTAGAACTGCTAAGAAGAAAACTCTACTCCAACCCAGACTGGGAAATATACTATTGGAAAAACCACCAAGGCAGAGAAATTGACTTCGTCATCAAAACCGCCGAGTCAGTAACACAACTCATACAAGTAACCTACGCCTCAGAAAAAAACGAAATCGCCCCACGAGAAATCGAATCTTTTTCAATCGCAGCCTCTGAAACAAAATGCGACAACATGCTCGTCATCACATGGGACTACGAAAACACCATGCAAATGGACAAAAAAACAATCGTTTTCACCCCACTCTGGAAATGGCTACTTGCACCACCTCAAACTTAAACCCCACCCTTAACACGCCGCTAAACAAACATACAAACAAAGGACAGACCACGCGATTGTATCTTTAACTAACTCGAACGTAAATACCCCACACAATACTTGACTGTTTAAGTTTTAACAACTTTTGTTTGCCCACACCCAGCTGTTTTATTTTCACCCACATCAGAGAATTCCGCATACCGCGCCAGCATAAACGTGGTTTTGTTTTACGGATTCTCTTTGTCTTAGCTCGTATGTGGCGCAGCAGAGGCTTGGAAAAGATGGAAGATGCCCAATACAAAGTCATAATAGACACAGATGTCCTTATAGACTTCCTAAGAGGCTCAGAAAAAGTTGTCTCCTTCATAAAGGAGTGGGAAAACAGAAGAGTAAAGCTTTCAACAACAGTTGTCAACGCCTTTGAACTCTACTACGGAGCTTACAAATCAAAGAAACAACTTCTAAATATAACTGCTACAAGAAAACTGCTGGAAAATCTGGTTGTTCTATCAATGAATCTAAGATCGGCTGAAAAAGCAACTCAAATCCAAGCTGAGATGGAGGAGGAAGGCCAACCCATTGGCATAAGGGACACAATAATTAGCGCAATAGCCTTGACAAAGGGCTATTCATTAGTCACAAGAAATACGGCGCACATGCAGAAAATCAAAGACATTCATCTAATAACTGCGCCGTAAAATGGCCAAGCTATCTATTCTTTACAATTAAGTTCCACATTTTCTAAAACAGCCTTCACATTTCCAAACCCTCCAGTTCTATTTCCTCCAACATTGGAAAATTCTCCAAATCTTGCAAGCATCACAGTCACCATGTTCCATAAGCTTTCCAGATCGCTCATCTCATAAGCGCAAAATCCAATGAATCCTGCGGCTTTCCTATCTCGCATAACCGCTAATCTTGTTTCCAGATTGTATCCGCAAACACCAACGTTCTTTCCAAGCCACTCCCTGTAAGCCAAGAACTCCTCTTTGCTAAAAAGTCTAGTGTCGCTGAACTTGTTCCAAATACGCATCAGTCCGGAAAAAATCCTTATGGCGTCAGGAAACATACAACGGTAACTGCTACCTAAACAAGGGAGATACGTAGGCGCCTCAAAAACAAGCCTAAACCGCCTACTCGCCTGAGCTTCACGCTCCAAATCCCCATAGCCTTTACTCTTAATGCTTAAAGAGGCTATACGAAAAACCGTGTCAAAAACAAGCACACTGTTCTTTTTCTGAAAATAATTAAGCACATAAGCCGCATACTCGTCCTTCAAAAACCTGAAACCGACATGGCAAGGATAGGCAGGATCCAATACGTAACCCTTCTCTTCTCGGCCTTTACTCCTAAACCTTAGAGGAGAAACACTGTACGGCTTAGAAACGTTTAACTCATGCAGCAAGCCCGCAGCACTTGGATCAACCTGCCTGACTATGTGTAAAAGTAACCCCCTGGAAACGTGACCTGTGAAGAAAGGTAAAACAACAGGCTTTTCAGCGTACATTTCTAACCTGAACTCAACTGGCAACCCCGTCAACTCCCACAAAAGGGATTCGAAACCGACATGCAACCAACAAACATAAAATAAGGCAAGGTCTTTATAAAAGAAACGAAAACTGCCACCAAAACTAGAATAAGTAATTACTGTTACTTAACGCCGTAATTTTAACCTCATTCATAATTGTCAATTGCCTTCTTGAGGTTAAATGCGACGATTTCTTCGTTGTTTGGTGCCTTTACGAAGGCTGGCACATTTCTCTGTTTCGTAGCCTTGTACGACACGAACAGCCATTCTCCAACATCCAACTTTGTCGTCTTGTCAACTAAGTCGTAGCTTAAGCTAAAAGCGTCTGCAATAACCATTCTATCGTAATACCTTGGAAGAACACTGACAAAATAGCTGTGAAGCTGCTGCAAAGCATTAACGTTCATGTGCGCAACCCTTTGGCTGCACACCCAACAATTCGCCCGATACTTTCTTCCCTGACGCAATAGTGCCTCAACAGCGGCGTTCGACTGCTCAGTATAATCTTCCCTTCTTGTCCTGTCAGGAATGAACTCTTGAGCCTCATCTAAGACAGTTAGCACGGTTCTGCCGACACCCCTTGTCTTTTTCAGCCAGAGAAGGCGTGAAATAAACCGGCTGACAACTTGGCGGGCAACATCAGGCTCTGGAACGTAAACAATGTTTATTCCTGAAACCTCTCCGGATAGGACCTTAGATGCAAGCCACTCGGCGTTTTCAACGACGCCTTTATCTTGATGCTGCGTTTTGGGCTGTTCGCTGTTCATGAAGTCAATGATGCTTTGTATATCCTTAATAGTGCCAGACATGTGGTGAACTGATGAGGCAAATTCCTGAAGAACCGTTTCCAATGTAGCTTTAGCCTCAGCGTCCTCTGCGACTAAAGCCAACGGAGTCTTGTCATCATATCCTCTCTCCAAACAAAAACTGTTCAACTTGTTAAGAGACACGGTTGCCTGAATCGATTCTTTCTCTCCTTTTCGAGCAATTCCGTTAAAAAGCCCTAAAACGTGTCCCATACTCAAGGTAATTGGCTCAAGTGAGTAGGACAAAGAAAGTTTGTGAATCATCTTTTCGTCAACAAGCATCTTAATCTTCTCCGCAATTATGTTTCTGTCAAGCAAAGTCTCCAACGTTTCAGGTATAGCCTGCGAATCCATTATTCTTTCCAAACTGCCTTCAAAATCCTCAGTTGAGAAAAACCGAGGCTTAAGATCTAAAAGGTGAATCAAGTATTCTCCTGCAACGTCAAAGACGACGACGGACATGCCACGATTGCTTGAGAGCGCCTTCCTTAAGAGAACAGAACACAAGTTAGATTTTCCGCAACCAGTGAAGCCAAAGATCCCCGTGTGGTAACGAACCATCTCAGAGATCTTAACAGTTAACGGAAGATTAAACCCAATAAGTGTTCCAATGTCCACTCCATCTTCGACACAGAGAAATTCCTTAACAGTCTCTGCTGAAAGAATGTGGGCTTCACTTCCAACCAACGGGGTAAGATTTGACCTTCTAAAACTAATCCCGCGCTCAGCAACATCCATTCTGTAATCAGTGGGTACAGCAACAACATCAATCCAGGTTTCCCCACTTGCCTTCCAGCCCTTATCAATGGTTTCAAGAAACTCTTTTCTGATAACCTTGGGCACAGAAACGTCCATTCCAAGCATCTGATAATGCATGGGACGGACGCCGACAACCTCATATACGATAAATGTTTCACCGCTACTCGTAGGTCTCTTGAAGGCTATAAAATTAGGTTCATGCAAACTATCCAAAACCCTCATGCTGAAGGCTGCCTCTGCAGACGCAACCTGCCCCTCTACTGTAACATCGCCTTCTCTTGTCCTTGACGTTCTCGTCGTCACTCTCAGAGCTCTCAAACGAGCTGAAAATTCGCCGTTCAAATCATCAAAGACTCCGCTCAAAACTGCGCCTCCGTCAATTTAGCTCTTTCTCGTGCTCCTTCGGTCTCTCTTCTTATATCCCTAAATCTACGTGCTATCGTGAAAATCTTTTGCTTCCTTGAAAGGCTTCCCAACTCTAAATCCGCCACCCCTCGAAGCATACCCTTCATCAATTTAACCTCATTCTTAACAGCTTTATCAGCTAGGTACAGCAGCTGGTTATGCCCAATTGCCTCTAAAACTTCTGGATTATCGCATTTAGACAAAAGGCAAAGAATAAAGGTGTCTAAAGGATTCTCAGAACTGCCCTCCCAATACGGGTATATCACGGCTTCTCTGCCCCTTTCAAGAACCGTAGTCTCCGTTTTAAAACTTTCATCAAATTCAAGGTCATAGAAACGGTCATACAAGAACGTTGGAGACCTCACTTCTGAATCTGACTTGAATTCTCTAAGCTGGAAATAGCCCTTAACGAACTGTCGCTCCATGGAAACAACCTGCCTAGCAGCCCTCAAAACATGTTTCTCGTCTCCCTCAACCAAGGTTGTGAAGCAAGAGTCATAGCTTATTGTGCGCCAAGGAGTTTTGAAAAAATCTGGGTTTGTGCTGCTAATAATGGTCAGGAACGCCCTGTCATGCCGCAAATTTGGCAGCCTCATCTCTTTAGAAACGATGCCGCACTCTTTTGCATAAGGGATAACCGCACGTATGTAATCTGAGGCTGAGGTGTCTTTCGCTATGCCTAAGACCAGAATTTTTTGTTTTAACGCTTTTTCTCTCAACATATGAATTAACATGACATTAATTGCGTTCATGTCGAGAACTGTAAGCCACGATTCGCCTTCGCCTATCATTAATGGATGCTCTGAAGAGTAGAAAATCTTCTCAGCAATGGAGAGTGAAGCCTCCTTAACCCTCAACCAGTAGTCTTTGACATTCTCATTTAGCCTCAGAATCGGATTTTCAACATCCAAATTAACATCATCCTTAAACAAAATCTTTCCAGAAGATTCGTGCATCCTCCTAAGCCTTTTCAGCAACCGCTTTCCAGAAGCCTCAGAAACACCTAGGCTTTTCCTAAGATCCTCAAAAGACTGGTAACCTTGGAACAGCTTCTGAACAGCGACAAACGGTAGATACTGGATTCTGTTAGATACCCAGTTCCACCCTGAGCCGAGAACTGAAGCTAAACTAAAGTCTAGAAAGGTCAAGCGACCAAAAGAAGTTTCCATACCAAAGAGAACAGATTTTTTCCTCATCAAAAGCAGGCGTAAATCGCGTAAAAGAGGACCGAAAGTTCCATGCAGCGGTCTATCAAGAAACAGGAGACGAACATCAGGGTTTTCAACTGCCTTTAAGGCTAAATATAGTTCAGACATCGCCATCAAGGCGTAAGGAATACGCTCAGCAGAGCGGGCAATATCCTGTTCAGTGGAACCCGACTCATTTGTGACGAAGAAAAGATCCTCTGTCCACAAAGGCACAGAAGCCGAGGCTGAAAGACGGTTGTCCCTAGTAACATCATCGATACGAAAATAGATTTTTTCCCCAACTGAAAAGTCACACCTGAAACCAGAAGCGCAAACGTAAAAAAGCAGCATCTCAAGCAGCTCATCAAAGTCCATGGAGCCATCGATACCCACAGCAACATAATCTCCCGGCTCAAAAAAGCAAGACCTAACACTCAGCATGTCAAGGCACCTTACGCATGAAGTCAACTCCCGCCTGTTCCTCAGATCTTGGATTCTACCCGAAAACAGTTTAGCCAGATCAGAAGTCTGCCTCTTAAGCCGCTCAGCAACGAAACCCATTAAGACTCCCAAAATACAATTATTTTCCAATCATTAAATTCTTTCCCAACGCTAAGGTTGGGACTTCTCAAAAGAAGTCGTCGGCGCATTAAAATTTTTTCGAATACGTTGCTGAACGGACAACATAATATTTTTCTGGAAGCAGAAAATCCACGAAATATGCTTAAGGTCCTTGGAAGCCGCATTTTGGACATTTGTAGAGCCGTCTGAACTCTCGACATTTCGAGCATCGCCAGATTGTGATTTCACCACAATTTGGGCATGGGAATTTTGTGGCTTCATCTCCTGGGCTAATTATTCTGT
>Ga0209102_1001222_pt1 | contig 14137 bp, 14 predicted proteins | sample ConPoolayeHmetaG_FD_185483 | JGI IMG/M metagenome (GOLD analysis project Ga0209102, IMG submission 185483) | Hot spring microbial mat communities from California, USA to study Microbial Dark Matter (Phase II) - Cone Pool mat layer H metaG... ... | reverse complement strand
TGAGCTTCCCATCCTTTCCCTGAATTATCGAGGCATGGCCTTTGCCATCCCCGGTCGTGTGTTCGGATGACCAAAGGCATTTATCGAGCTGAAATATGGTCCTAATACCATCTTTTTTTTATCCGAAAAGGGATTTTGTAGTGGGTTAAATAACGGGCAACATCGAGTCCCTCATCCGTTTCATCCCATGTAGAAGGTTCTTTCTTATCGACCTCTGAATCGGTCGAAGAAAATTTCTCCGCCAGTGCAAGGATATTCTCAGCCTTAGTTCGATGTATCCTGACAAGCTGTGTCCATTGATCTTTGTAGGGAAGAAGGTTGGAATCTAAAAATAACGTCCGACCTCTCTTAATCGAAGTTCCATGAAGGGGAAGAAAAACATAATTTCCGAGGCCGTTATCGGGACCAATTTTGTCCTGCTTGGGAAATACCTCGATCCCATCTATACCAGAGTCTTTCAAGACCCGAAGAAGAACTCTACGAACAGCTCCCGCTTCGATCGGTTCATCGAAGAAAACCCAAATGTGATATCCTTTTGATTTACTAATTTCCACATAAGGATAGAAATTACTATCAAGAAGGGATAAAAAGATCTTACTCAGTTTCTCTTTATCTTCTTGATCTAAATCGAGGCAAGCGAACAAAACTCTATTGTCTTCTTTGATGGGAAAAATCCCGATCCGTTTTGAGCCAATAAGATGTTCGTGGATTAAAGAATCGGCGAGGGGTTCCCTAACTGTAATTGGGCCGTTTTGTGTTTCCAGCCCATAAGCGTCTTTACGACCCGTAAATAATGAGCGAAAAAGTTTAATATGTTCGTTGGAAATGTCACTTCCGTTCATTTTTCTTCTCCATCTCCTCGATGAAGCGATTAAGGACGATTCTGTCTATCTCACCCTTTACTTCATCGGGGAGCGTAATTATGGTTTTGTATTTTATTTCCCCCGATATGGGATCTTTCCAAGAGATTTGCGGAGGAGCCACCCAGGGGCGCTTCCCGTTCTCCTTAATTATCCTCCACTCCCTCACGATCCAGTTTCCGATTTGGAGGTCAGCGAAGGCTTTGAGAGGCCGATTTCCCGGGACAGGTCGAATCTCGAGGATCTTTATCTCCATTACTCTCCATCCTTGGGTTTTATCGTATTTTTCTGAATGAATTCTTCGATATCCTGGCGTTTGATAAGAACTCTGCGACCCAATTTCACGATTGGGAATTTCCCTTGATAGGACCAAGCTCTCACTGTGTGGATGGAAACTTTTAATTCTTTACTGGCCTCTTCTAAATTCAATAGATCAGGCATTTTCTAACCTCCTTCTTTTAGTTAAGATTTATTTAACATAATTCTTAATCCTTGTCAATAGAATTTAATTAGGATTATAAAAAAATTCTTAGTATAAATTTTTTTTCTTGACAAAACATTTAATTTGGATTAAGATATATCCATAAAAAGGGAGGTTGATTTATATGGACAAGAAAAATGAAACACTGGCTTGGCTGGTTGAATTTGCGAATATGAACCTCGATGAAATTAAACCAGGGGATAAAGCAAAGCTTCTTGTTGAATCAAAGGAGTATCTCTTCCCCCACCAGGAAAAAACGGATTTTCAAGGAGCCTCTAATAAAAAAGGTGCAGGGATACTCGCAAAGGTAATGTCTGAGATGGGATTTGAATTTGAGCTACCTGAATTCAGGGAAGCCCGTATTGAAATGAAGTGGGCCTTTGAAGACCCTGCCATAGATTCTGTTGAATATTGGAAGAAAATTATTCAATTACAGCATGTGGTCAAATCGGTATTATCTATTTTGTCAGACCCCCCTCATGCTAATATGGTTCTTCCTTATAAAATACAAGCATTAGGCATGCTTCAATGGGGACCTGAAAAACAGCCTTTCCGCACAACCTATTTCCCTTTAACAGGGACCCAGGCAGACTATATTATACTCAAACTCATCAGACTTTTAGACGGGCTTCCTTCTCATTCGATACGCTTATGCCCAGGATGTGGAAAATACTTTTTTAACCCGTCGCTGAGGAATAAGAATTTTTGTTCCCCCCGGTGTATGTGGAAAGTTGGTGCCCAGAAAAAAAGAGAAACCCTTAAAGGACATCCCCAAAAATACGAAGCTTATTTAAAAAAACAGAGGATGATCATGAAAAAAAGATATGAGGAAAAAAAGAAGACTGAATTAGGTCCCTATGTTAAGGTTGGGAGAAAGAGGTAAAAAAACAAAAGGAGGACAATTATGGGAGTCTTTAAACGCAATGGTGAGTATTGGATTGATTTTTATGACGGTGATGGGAGAAGGCATAGAAAGAAGATAGGACCGCAAAAGAGCATAGCCCAGCTGGTCCTAAACGACATAAAAGTAAAGAAAGCTAAAGGTGAATATTTAGGGATCGTAGAAGAAAAAAGGGTTTTGTTTAAAGATTTTGCACTAAAAACATATATCCCCTATGCCAGAACAAACCTATCGCCTCGAACATTTGAGCGGTGCCGGGGTATCATCGAAAATCATTTGATCCCCTTCTTCGACTGCTACCTCTACAAAATAACCAAAAGGGACATTGAAGCCTACAAGCAGAAGAGGGTAGAAGAGGTCAAGCCGGCTACCGTGAATCGTGAGTTTTCCAGACTCCGGCATATGCTTAAATGTGCTGTGGATTGGGGATATATCAAAAACAATCCATGCAAGGGGATAAAAGAATTGAAGGAACCCCCGGGAAGAATCCGCTACCTTTCCCCTGAGGAAATGGAGAGGCTTCTTAGTGCCTGTGAGAGATCGCCTTTTTATTTAAAATCGATCGTTCTGATTGCTCTTAATTCAGGGATGAGAAGGGGAGAAATTATGAATCTGTGCTGGAGAAATATTGATTTTAAAGAAAGAAGGATCCTAATTGAACAAACTAAGAATAATGAAAGAAGAGTGATCCCGATGAATGAAACCCTTTATCAGGTTTTAAAATCCATTCCCGTTCATTTGCACGAGGAGAAGGTTTTTCCGGGGATAAACGCTAATATGGTCACAGTTGCCTTTGAAAGGGCCTGCAAGCGAGCTGGAATTGGAGATTTTCGCTTCCATGACCTTAGACATTCATTCGCCTCTTATTTGACCATGGGAGGGGTAGATTTAAGGACAGTTCAAACTCTCCTGGGTCATAAAGATTTGAGAATGACAATGAGATATTCCCATCTCTCCCCAGAGCATATAAGAGAGGCGGTTCAGACACTGGATAAAAACCTTACCTTAAAAGAGCGGATTAAGAAAGACCTGGTTCATCAGACAATCTTTTAAAATCCTTCTGAGTTTCAATCCAGGGGGGTTTACTTTTTATGAATTGGTTCAATAGTCAATGTATGTTCTGGTATTATGGTTTCTCCTCCCGGGCCCCTTAGGGTAAGGGGATTTCCTTCTAAATCTATAACTTCAAAATCTTCGCCAAAAGGATTTTTAAGGAGTATGTGTGGATATGGGAGATATTTACTAATTATTTTCACCTCAAGGATTTTAAATTCATTAAGATCGGAAAATTCAAAAAAATCTTCTAATTTGAAAACTGCACTTTCTTCGCTCTGAATAAGCCACTCTGTTAAAAATTGTTCAGGAATTTTTTTATAAGGCCCTCTTTCATTTCTGAGTAGGAATCTGATTTTTAAATCGTTTACTTCGTCAGAATTTTTACGAATCCACAGCTCATATTTGCAGGTAATACCAGCCTTAGAGGGCCACCATCCCCAATATTGATTCCATTCGGCCCAGTATTTATTACAACGGGGGAGATGAAACCAAAATACCCATTCTTTTGTCCATCCCACAGAGGGAATGATCAATCCTATCAGGATCAAAATAAATAAAATCCTTTTCATGGAAAATCTCCTTAATAAGAAATTAAATTGTTTTAATAATATTACCCAAAATTTAATTTCAAATAGTCACTATTTGGGCACCAGACAAAAAATAAGAGTTCCGTAAATTAGCTAACCCCTTGATTTTATTTGGCGTCCCCAAGGGGATTCGAACCCCTGTTGCCGGCGTGAAAGGCCGGTGTCCTTGGCCGGCTAGACGATGGGGACGAAATCAAATGGAATACTGGAAAAATGGAATGCTGGACAAATCAAATTTTTAGAAAAACCCATTCTTCCCATCATTCCATTATTCCAACGTTCCAACTGGACTCTTGGTGGGCCGTACTGGACTCGAACCAGTGACTCTCTGCTTAAAAGGCAGATACTCTACCTCCTGAGTTAACGGCCCGTTTTTATTCAGATTAAGAGAAAATACCCATTATTGTCAAGTGGATCCAACCCTCCCCTTTCTCATCACCCTATTTCCCAAAAGGATTTTTCAAGACAATGGTCTCTTCCCTTTCGGAACCTACGGAAATCATAGTAATCTTAGCCTGAATCAACTCTTCGATTCTTTTAATATAACGACGAGCATTGAGCGGAAGGTCTCTATATTGTTTTGCCCCCCTGATCTCCCCCTTCCATCCTTCTATCTCCTCGTAAATCGGCTTTACGGATTGCCAAACCCTTAGATTGGAAGGGACCTGATGGAGCACTTTCCCATCGATTTGATATCCTACACATATTTTGATCTTTTCAAAATCATTTAGAACATCCATCTTCGTAAGAGCCACTTCGCGAATTCCATTGATCCGAATGGAATGATTTACGACCACGGCATCAAACCACCCGCATCTTCTTGGCCTTCCGGTCGTTGCTCCATACTCTCCTCCTCTCTGACGAATCCTCTCCCCCACCTCATCTTTCAGTTCTGTAGGAAAAGGGCCTTCACCAACACGAGTGGTATAGGCCTTCGCCACTCCGAGAATCGTATCGATCTTTGTTGGAGGAATCCCTGCCCCGGCGCAGACATTTCCAGCCACGGTATTGGAGGCAGTCACATAAGGATAAGTCCCATGGTCTAAATCCAATAAAGTTCCCTGAGCTCCTTCAAAGAGAATATGTTTCCCCTGCTTAATGGCCTGATGGAGGATGGTGGTTGTATCTTTGATATATTTTTCTAAACTCTCCCTGAATCGGAGGTAGGACTCATAAATCTCTGAAAAACGAAACGGTTCCTCCTTCAACACCTCTACGAGATAGGTATTCTTCTGAAGAAGGTTGGCCTCGAGTTTCTCCCGAAACAGGTCTTCATCCATCAGGTCTACGAGCCGAATTCCACATCGGGCTACTTTATCTTCATAGGCCGGGCCAATCCCCCTTCCGGTCGTCCCGATCTTAAATATCTTTTCCCTGGCCACATCAATCTTTCGATGATAGGGAAGGATGAGATGGGCCTCCTCGCTGATCATCAATTGATGATCATCTTTAAAATACCCTCTCTCCTTGAGTTCTTTGATCTCTTCGAGAAGAACCTCCGGGTCTAGGACGACTCCATTTCCGATAATACATTTCTTCCCTCGATAGAGTATTCCAGAAGGGATGAGATGGAAGATAAACTTCTCTCCCTTCAGAACGATGGTGTGTCCGGCGTTGTTCCCTCCCTGGAATCGCACCACAAAATCAGCATGGCGGGTCAATAAATCTACGATCTTTCCTTTTCCCTCATCCCCCATTGGGTCCCTACGATGACCACACAGGCCATAGTCCTTCTACCTCTCTTTTTATTTTTAAAATAGGATCTATCCGTTCAGTTGAATCTGCTTTACAGAAATGATATTGGGGAGCCGCAAGATCTCCCCGATCATCCCGGGCGGCAGAGGAGAATCGATATGGATCAAAGAGATGGCGATTCCTCCAATCCGATCCCGACCGAGCTCCATGGTGGCAATATTGATATTTCGGTTCCCCAAGATGGTCCCAAGATTCCCGATGACTCCGGGTTTGTCGTAGTTTTGGATCAAGAGAATATAGCCTTCGGGAATGGCTTCGATGAAAAAGTCATTCAGTCTTACGATTCGCAACTCCTTTCTTCCAAAAAGGGTACCCGCAATATAATGTTCTTCCATTTTGGAGCGAACGGTTAACCCGATCAAGCTTGCAAAATCCTCTGCCTTTTCGCTCACCGATTCGGTCACGCGGATTCCCCTTTCTTTCGCCATGACAGGAGCGTTAACAAAGTTCACGGTCTCCCCTACGAAGGGGGTAAGGAGACCTTTCAGGATAGAGACGGTAATCGGTTTGGTCCCATATTGAGCGACCTCCCCATGATATTCAATCGAAACCTCCTCAATGGCATAGTTAGAGATCTGTCCTAAAAAACTCCCTAATTTCTCACCCAGGCGAAGGTAGGGTTTAAGGAGAGGAAGAATATCCGGACTCACGACAGGGAGATTGACCGCATTTCGGACCTCTCCAGAAACAAAATAATCGACGATCTGCTGGGCAATGGCGATCGAAACGTTCTCCTGAGCCTCTCCTGTCGAGGCACCGAGATGAGGGGTTCCGATCACCTCGTCCAGTTCTAAAAGGGGATTTCCGATGGCGGGCTCCACTTCGAATACATCCAGAGCCGCACCTGCCACCTTTCCCGATTGAATTGCCTCATAAAGGTCCTTCTCATTGACAATCCCACCTCTTGCACAGTTGATCAATATCACTCCAGGTTTCATCTTTTCAAAGGCACTCTTCCCGATCAAATTCCGGGTCTCCTCCGTAAGAGGGGTATGGATGGTAATAAAATCGGAACGTTGAAGAAGTTCATCAAAGGAGACCAGCTCCACCCCTTTCTTTTCCGCAACCTCTTTTGAAAGATAAGGATCGTAACCGATGACCCTCATCTTTAATCCCCTTGCCCGCTCAGCGACCAGCGTTCCAATTACTCCAATCCCTATGATCCCTATGGTTTTATTATAGAGTTCAACCCCGATGAATCTTTTCTTTTCCCATTTTCCTGCCTTCATGGAAGCATTGGCCTGAGGAATCTTTCGAGAGATGGAGAGCATCAGGGCAATCGTATGTTCCGCTGCTGCGATCGCATTCTCCATCGGCGTGTTCATCACCACGATTCCCTTTTTGGTCGCCACAGAGAGATCCACATTGTCCAGTCCAATTCCAGCCCTTCCAATCACTTTGAGTCTGGAGCAGGACTCAAGGATCTCCTTTCTTAATTTTGTCTCGCTCCGAATGATGATCGCATCGTATTCGGGAAGAATCCTTTTTAGTTCCTCGGAAGAGAGTCCTGGTCTATAGTCATAATGGATCTTCTTTGTTCTCTCCAATATCTCCAAACCCTTTGGAGAGAGGGGATCGCTGATTAATACCTTAATGATCTCTTCCATCTCTCTTACCTCAATCCCATTAGAACCTCTTCGGCTGCCTTCACCCCGGCGCCAAGTTCGAAGACATAACCCATCTCTTTTAGGAGCATCTCCAGGGCAGAGATGACCATAATCATATCTAACTTCTCATAATAACCTAAGTGGGCAATTCTAATGATCTTCCCTTTGGCTTGATCCTGGCCTCCTGCCACGGTGATTCCAAATCGCTCGAAAAACAGGTTCTTCAATTTTTCTCCCGACATCCCTTCAGGGATTTTCACGGCTGTCACCGCTTCGCTGGGGGAGTCCGGTGCGTAAAGTTCAAGCCCCAGAGCCTTAACGGCAGCCCGGGTTGCCTCGGCTAATTTTCGATGACGAAGGAAAACGTTCTCTAACCCTTCTTTTCGAATCAATTTCAGAGACTCCCTTAATCCAACCATCAAAGAAATGGCAGGAGTAAAGGAACTCTGATTCTTTTGAGCCGATTTTAACTCCTTTTTGAAATTAAAATAGTATTTTGGAAGATCGGATCTCTCCACGGCCTTCCAGGCCTTATCGCTGAGGGCCACAAAAGAAAGTCCTGGAGGTAACATCAATGCCTTTTGAGATCCACTTACCAGCACATCAATCCCCCACTCATCCATGGGAAGGTTAAACACTCCAATCCCCGTAATGGCATCCACCACCAGAACGACCTCCTCATATCTTTTGACGAGCCGGGCAATCTCCTGAATGGGATGTTTCACCCCGGTAGAGGTTTCACTGGCTTGAGTATAAACGGCTCGGATGGAGGGAGTGGAGCTCAATATTGCTTCGATCTGGGAAGGCTCCACCGCCTTTCCCCATGGGACATCGATGGGAATAAACTCGATTCCATAGGCCTGGCATATCTCTCCCCATCTTTCCCCAAACTTACCTCCCCGAACGACTAACGCCTTATCCCCTTTAGCAAGGATATTGGAAACAGCCCCTTCCATGGCTCCTGTTCCAGAAGAGGTAAAGATCAAAACTTCGTTTTTGGTCTGGAACAAATATCTTAACCCCTCTCTTACTTCTTCAAAGATCTTCTCAAACTCGGGTTCCCGATGATGCATAATGGGTTCCGCCATCTTGAGAAGTACTTCGGGAGGAAGCATCGTTGGACCCGGTGAAAAAAGATATTTTTTCTCCATTCGTTCCTCCTTATGATGGATGCGATTACAGAACCGTTAAATATTATTTTATAACGGGGTTTGTGTCAATACCCTCTGGTACACCCCTCCTCCAACTGAGTGAGGGATTGCCTTGAAAATAATTTTTACCCCTCGCCCCTTCCCTCTCCTCGGAGAGGAGAAGATTAAGGTGAGGGGGATTTTGATTGTTCGTTGGTGACCAAACGGTCATGGGAAGTTACCTGGAGGAAACAAATAATCATTGACATTTAAATTTCTTATTCGATATGATAAATTTTGAAAAGAATGAATCTGTTCATTTTCTTCTTTTTCTTTTCCCTTTTTTTCGGCTCCATGGCCCATGGAGATGTGTATAAATGGGTGGACGAAAAGGGGACCCTCCATTTCACAGATGATCTCTCCAAAATCCCAGAGAGATACAGACCCGATGTCGAAATCCTCAAGGGACCGAAGAGAAAGGAAACCATAGAAGTTTCCCCTTCAGGTCCAAAAGAAAAAACGACCTCACCCCCTCCAAAAAAAGAAGACCACCAGGAAGTGGAGGTCGACCTAATCAGAAAACACGAAATCTTCCTTACAGAAGTGATCCTCAATGGAAGACTAAAACAGTATTTTGTTGTAGACACAGGGGCCAGTTTTACCCTGATTAGCCAACCCACAGCCACCGAACTTGGAATTTTTATCGATGAGACCACTCCCTTCCTTCGGGTCTCCAGTGTCAGCGATATCCTTCTAACTCCTTTAATCACCTTGAAATCGATTCGAGTTGGAAAAGCCGAACTTCAAGATGTGGAGGCCTTGATCTACACCATGCCCAACTATCAAGGCCTGCTGGGAAACTCTTTTCTCAATAAGTTTAAGGTGACTATTGACTCTCTCAATGGAAAGATGAGGCTCTATTCTCTTAAGGGAATCCCTTCTCCGGACCGGCCTGGAGGGTACAGTAAAGACTACTGGGTCAGCCAATTCAGGTTTTATCATCGGACTCTCGAGGAACTCAAAAGATTGAAATCCATCTATGAAAGCCGCTCCACGGCCACTAAAGAGTTGATGCGAATTAACAATGGAATACGCTATTTTGAATATCAACTGGGAGAATTAGAACGAAAAGCTTCTCTGGCCGGAGTCCCAAGAAACTGGAGAGAATAACCCCCATCGATAGAAGTTCTAAATTAGAAGTACGAAATTGGAAACTTAGAAATGAGTCAATGAATGTATTGTCTTAGGGAGTATAAAGCACGACCAGAAGTTTTGCTTCTTGATCACTGAGATTGCGGAGTTTATGGGGGATCCCTGAATCAAAATGCAGGGTCTCTCCTTTCTTCAGGATATTCGGATTCTCCCCTACCCTCACTTCTACTTCTCCTTTTAATACATAGATAAACTCTTCTCCCTCATGCCGATACTCTACCATTCGATGATCCTGTTTGGGGTCGATGGTGACCAGAAAGGCCTTCATATGTTTGTTTTCGGCATCCGGGGTTAGCGTTTTGTAAGCATAGGCTTGTGTTCGTTTAAAGAAACTCTCCTTCCTCTTCCTGGCCAAAGCCTCCTGTTCTTCAGCAGAGAGGAAAGAACCCGAGTCAATGGATAGGGCTTTCGAAATCTGGATGACTGCAGAGACAGGAGGGATGATCTTCCCTTCCTCAATCTCTCGAAGGTAACGTTGGGACAACCCCGTTTTGTTGGCCAGAGATTCAAAAGAGAGCTTCCTCAACTCTCTCAGTTGCCGCATCTTTGCTCCAAAAGATTTTTCATCCAATTTTTTTTGTCCCATGGCTCTCCCTCCCCTCAGGGGTAAGATTCGATAGAACCATTATATTCATTTATCAGGATTTTTCAATCGTTTTTACGGGGTCATTCTTGAGGCCTAAATTTTACCCCGATTTTCGTTCTCACTTCCTCCATCACTTTCTGGGCAATGGCCCTAGCCCGATCCGCTCCAGAAGTCAAAACCTCATGGATATAATGGGATTTCTCGTTGATCGCTTTTACACGATCCTGAATGGGAATCAATTCTTCACTCATATTCTTTGAAAGAATCTCCTTACACTCGATACATCCGATGGCTGCAGTTCGGCACCCTTTCTCAACATACTCAAGCTGATCCGGTTTCGAGAAAGCGGTGTGCATCGTATAGATGTTACAATGTTCGGGATGTCCTGGATCATACCTTTTCTCCCGATGGGGACAGGTCACGGCCGTTCTCAGTTTTTCCCAAATGACCGAGGGGGGGTCAAGAAGACCGATAGCATTGTTCATCGATTTTGACATCTTCGCCTGGCCATCGGTACCAAGAATTCGAGGGGCTACGGAAAGAAGAACCTGAGGCTCTGGGAAGGTTAGACCAAAACGGGCATTAAATTTTCTTGCAATCTCCCGACAGAGCTCTACGTGTTGAACCTGATCCTCCCCGACAGGAACATAACCTGCTTTATAAATCAAAATATCAGCCGCTTGAAGCACAGGATAGTCCAGAAGACCCATGTTGATATTCTGTCGATGCTGTTTGGCCTTCTCTTTAAACTGGGTCATCCTTTCCAGCTCACCAATAGGAGTCACACAGTTGAAGATCCAGGCCAGCTCCGTATGTTCTGGAACATGAGATTGAACAAATAGGATACATTTCTCCGGAGTCAACCCACAGGCGAGAAGAATGGTGGCGGTCTCGAGAATCCTCCTCTGCATCAACGCCACTTCATATTCTACCGTTATGGCATGATAATCCACCACACAGTAGATACACTCATATTGGTCTACAAGGCGAACCCAATTTCGAATCGCTCCTACATAGTTTCCAATATGAATCTCTCCGGAAGGTTGAATCCCGCTAAAAATTCGCTCCATCTTTAAATCTTACCCTCCTCCTTCTACTTTTTCATTCCTACTAAAAATGGAGGATAGAAATAAAGAGGCCATGGGATATTGCCCATGGCCTCTTTCCCATCCCCTCGATAAGAGTTATGGCCAGAGGAACAAAAGGCAATATCCTAACTCTCCTTTCCCACACCATATCCAGATTGGGATCATCCGACTCTCCAGAGTGAATTTGAATTCAATTTACCTTAACCTTCTTTAAAAATCAATACCCTCAGGTACTCCCTCACTCAAATGGGGAATAAACCCGAGAGGGGTATTGGAGAAACCCATTCCGCCATAGGCGGATCCGACTCGGTCGGAAGTGCGGCTACCTTAAATGGTTTATAGAAATCTTAACTTTGGTTTGTATTAATCAGAAACCCATTTCTATGACTGATCGATTCGTAGGAGATATTCATATTAAACTCTTCCGCGTTCTATGGGTTTCGGAAATACTCCTCTCGGGTTTAAAATGACTTCCCCTCTTCAGTGAGGAAATACACCCTCAGGTTTCTTGACAAAGTAGGGGGATCTCGTTTAGAGATGAGGAAGAAGATTCTTCCTGGTGGTAAAATGGGTCTAAAAACCGAGGTGCTTATTGTTGGGGGAGGAGCCACAGGCGTAGGAATTGCGAGGGATCTCTCTCGTAGAGGAATTCCCTTAATTTTAATTGAGAAGGGAGATTTCGCCTTTGGCGCAAGCGGAAGAAACCATGGACTCCTTCACAGTGGTGCCAGATATGCCGTCACAGATCCCCAAGCCGCCAAGGAATGCATGGAGGAAAACAGAATTCTTCGTAAAATTGCTCCCCATTGTATCGAGGAGACGGGAGGACTTTTTATCTCCCTTCCTGAAGATGGCCTGGACTTCAGGGATCGTTTTCTTCGAGCCTGTGAAAAGGTTGGAATTCCGACCCATCTCATTTCGCCGGAAGAGGCCCTTCATCTTGAACCAGGGCTAAATCCTGATCTTCTGTCCGCCGTTCAAGTCCCTGATGGAGCGATTGATCCTTTTGCCCTCATCCTCTCCAACGCCAGAGAGGCAGAAGCCCATGGGGCAACCTTTCTCCTCCATACGGAGGTTCTATCCATCCTTTCAGAAAAAGGTAAAGTCAAAGGGGTGAGAGTCAAAGACCAATTGACTGGAGAAGAATATTCGATTGAGACCTCTTTTCTTATTAATGCCACCGGAGCGTGGGCAGACCATTTTTTGAAACCACTCGGCCTCCGGATCGGAATGGCCCTTTCCAAAGGCTCCATGATGATCACTAATCGAAGGCTGAGCCAAAGGGTGATCAATCGGTGCCGACCTCCTTCGGATGGAGATATCGTTGTTCCTAACCATACCGTCTCTATTCTTGGGACGACTTCCGTCCGGGTCACGGAGGTAGAAAATTTTGAAATTACTCCCTCAGAGATTTCTTTGCTCATCCATGAAACCTCAAGAATGATCCCCTCCATTGAAGGATGCCGCTTCATTCGCGCTTATGCGGGGATTCGCCCTCTCTTTATGGAAGAGGGAAAAGAAGAGGATCGTTCCATCAGCCGTGGATTTGTTCTGATTGACCATGAAAAACGAGATGGCCTAAAGAACCTCATCACCATCACAGGAGGGAAACTCATCACCTATCGATTGATGGCAGAGAAAGCCTCTGATCTCATCTGTGAAAAAATGGGGGTAAGCATCCCTTGCTCCACCCATCTCATCCCGCTTCCCGGGGCGGATCAACCTCGAGGGCTTAAAGAAAGATTGAAAAACCTCCCCAGGGGAGAGACGCTCTGTGATTGTGAGCTGGTCAAAAGGGATGAAGTGGAAGAACTCCTGAAGGACAAAGAACTTAAAGAACTCCAAGATCTCCTTCATCGGACAAGGATGGCCAAAGGAACTTGCCAGGGAGGATTCTGTGTGTATCGACTCCTTGGAGTCTTAAATGAATCAGAGAAGGAGTTTGGAGACTCCAATAGGATTTTGAAAGGATTTCTTGAGGAGCGATGGAAAGGCATTCAGCCTATCCTGTGGGGATCAGCGGTCAAAGAAGAAGAGGTCGTAGAAGGGATCTATAAGGTCATTTTTAACCTTAAATCATAAAGGAGGTCCAGGGTCCAAGGATTCCAGCGCAATCCCCCTGAACCCACGAAGGGAATATGCAGTACGATCTCATTATTATTGGAATGGGCCTTTCGGGTCTGATGGCGGCTAAAACAGCTCTCGATCTGGGAAAACGAGTTCTTGTCATTGGAAAGGGAATGGGAGGCCTCATTCTATTCTCCAATACCATTGATGTGCTGGGAAAAGTTCCAGAAACCCTCCCATTAAAGGATGGACTTTCTCACTGGATTAAAGAACATCCCGAACATCCCTATTCCAGGATAGGAGTGGAAGGAATAGAGGAGGCCCTTTCTTCATTCGTCTCCCTTTTCCCATCCCCTTATACCTTCCATTCCTTTGACGAGCAAAATAGAAAACTTCCTACTGCTGTGGGGACACTTCGCCCGACTTATCTATTCCCTTCCACTCTGTGTGGGGGAGCCTTTCTAAAGGAGGGAAATACCCTTATCGTAGGATTTAAAGGGTTCAAAGATTTCTATGCAGCCTATATGGCGAGGCAATTTAAATGCCGCCATCTAACCGTGTCTCTTCAGGAGGAAGGGCTGCCGGAATTGAGCGCCACCTATCTCGCGAGACAAATGGAAAAGGAAGAGGTGAGAGAAAGAGTCGGTCTTGAAATTAAAAACTCCTTAAGGGGAGAAACGTTAATTGGATTCCCTGCTCTTCTTGGACTCCACGATCCCATGAGGATTAAAGCCCATCTTGAAGCCATCACAGGAGGAGAGATATTTGAAATTCCTACCCTTCCACCATCGATATTAGGGATGAGGA
>Ga0209102_1001221_pt1 | contig 14150 bp, 13 predicted proteins | sample ConPoolayeHmetaG_FD_185483 | JGI IMG/M metagenome (GOLD analysis project Ga0209102, IMG submission 185483) | Hot spring microbial mat communities from California, USA to study Microbial Dark Matter (Phase II) - Cone Pool mat layer H metaG... ... | reverse complement strand
TGACAAACTCCTTATCGTAGAGCTCTTCTTCAATGATGACATGGAGCATTCCAAGGGCAAGAGCCACATCGGTTCCCGGGCGGAGTTGAAGCCAGAGATCCGACCGATCGGCAAGTTTGGTAAAACGGGGATCTACAACAATGAGTTTGGCCCCTTTCGCCAGGGCATCGGAAAGATAAAGCCCTTTATATTCGTCCGGATTGGAGATGATCGCATTATTCCCCCATACCAGGATACACTTTGGATTTCCTTCATAATCGCAGACCGGCAGATTCCCGCAGGTGATCATAGAGGTGGAGACTCTCGGTCCGTAGCACATATGACCTGCCGTAAGAACATTGGGCGTTCCCAGGAGATTTGCAAATCGATAGATGAAGGCCTCATTATCTCGTCCCGTCCCGTAACCGAGGACGATCGATTCAGCCCCATACCCGTTTTTATATTCGTTTATTTTGGAGACCAGCAGATCATAGGCCTCCTCCCATGAAATTCGTTCCCATTGTCCCCCCCCTTTAGGACCTTTTCGTTTTAATGGATAGAGCAATCGATTGGGATGGTAAACTAACTGGAGAGAGGCGATCCCCTTTGGACAAAGGGTTCCCCTATTGATTGGACATTGAGGGTCCCCTTCAATTTTTGTAACTCTCCCTTCTTTGACATAAACCAGGACCCCACAGCCTCCGTGACAGATTCGACAATGACTTCTGAGGATCTTTTCATCTTGGCCTGCCAGGCCCTTCATCTCTTCCTCCTATTCCAATGACTTCTTAAAATGAGAGCGGAGGGTTGAAAAAAATTTAATGTTGGTGATTTTATCGTGCTTCCCTTCTGAACGGTTTAGCAAGAATCTCCAGGACGCGAAAGTCAAAAAAGTTATTGCAGTGAGAGGGCCAGACGACAAGGGCAGTATCTGCTCCTCCTCCCTTAGAAGTCGTTGTTCCTCCCACGGCGATGGTCTTCTCAATCGGGATGGCCCCACTATCTGCAGCCATAATCGCACACTCGATCGCCACTTTTACCCCTACTCCGAAAAGGGATCGGAGGGATTCGGCCACCACTTCACTATGGGAGACTCCAGAAAATTTATTTGTAAAGGATCGTTCCAAGCCTGAAAGGATATGACTCTGTTTGACCACCTGGCATCCCAGGGATTCCAGTTCCTTTAAAATCTTTTGGTCAAATTTCCATACTCCGGGAGTAGAGAAACCTGGCTGAGAGCTGACGATGACCAGATTGGTCTCTTTGGCCATTCGTTTTGCAAATTTAAGCCCTGTCTTTCCACTGGAGCTGGCTACGACCACACTCTTGATATCCCCTTCTTTAAGTCGCTCATAGACGACCTCGATGACGGTTTCTGTATTCTCGATCCCAGGCTTATCAAAATAGAGAATCGAACGGCTCACCCCATGGATGACCTCCTTTCTACTCCCTTAAAGTAAATCTCCATTGGCAGAACATCTCTTTCGGGTGTGGATCAGGCGGAGCAAACAGGCATTCGACTTGAATTCGATCGTCAATGACCTTGGCAAAGTTTTCAAATTCTCCCCGATGCATCTCTTTACAATTAAATTCGTTTAGCCCCCGCTTCAAACGGGCCTCTTGGGTCGCACAGCTTGGAACGTGGATCAAAACCTCGTTGTCCTTTTCTTCGATCTGGTAACTGAGAAGTATGGCCCATGGGAAGTATCTCAGGGCTTTAACGAACCCCTTCAGGCCCTTCTCCTTCAGGTCGAATCGCCTAAGCAGATCCTTCGCTGCCATTGCTGCTACCCTTCCCCATACCTGTTCATTGATCCATTCGGCAGTGGGTTGATCAAACCTTTCCGTCACATAGATAAACCAGAAGGCATCGATCACCCTATAATGCCAGAGTAAAAATTGGATGTATTCCTTCAGATGATGGATGTCCATCTCTTCAAAAATTTTGAGATCCATTTTGGCCCTCTTCGTTCTCTGAAAATGAAAGATTGAAGAAAAAGGAATTACTTTTTCTTTGAAGATTTTTTAGATGTTTTCTGAGAAACAGTCTTTTTCTCGATCGGCTGAGATTTTTTCGCTTCGATCATCTTTCGGACTTCCCGTCGACCCAGCTTCCGAAGAGCAATCATGATTTCTCTCTTTTTCATCTCGGGCTTAAATTTCCCCTTCTCCCATTGATGGATGGCCCCTACCGTGACTCCGGTTAAAAGGGCTAACTCCCTCTGGGTGATTCTCAATCTTTTTCGAAGGCTTCTTATCAGACGAGGTGAAAACCGGGCACTTTTGACCTCCTCTGGAGAAACCTCCATGGAAACCTCTTTCCCCTTTAACTGAAGGGGTGAGGTTCGCTGTAAGGTAAAGAGAGTTTTACGGAGTTGAGAGACGATTCCTTTCAGAGACTTAATCTCTCCTCTAAGGGGAAGGGTCATCTTTTTTACCTCCCTTTTGGCCAAACGAACGATTTCTGACTTGATGATCGATTCCACCTTTCCCATAACATCCTCCTTTCAGATAAGGACCTGCTTTCTCCTTTCCTCGAACCATTCTTTTGCCTTCTGGAGCTTCCTTTTTCTCTCGATCAACCATTTCCTGAGCTCTTTCTCTCTTTGTCGAAGAGAACGATAATTCTCTTCGATCCTTTTTTGAGAGGGAGCTCCGATGGGAGAAGGTTGAGTGAGGACCCTTTCCGGTGCTTGAATCTGCTTCACCTCACTCTCTGAAATGGAAAGATCGAGATTGAACTCTGAGAGAGCCTTCTTTAATCCTTGATAGGAGACTTCCTCCCTTCCCTCCTTTTCAGAATATTTAACTGCTTTTTCCACCACTCTCTTTGCTTTCCTTAAAGGAAGGTGAAAGGAATGGACGATCCATTCCATTAATGGAGTTGCTCCAATAAAATCTCCTCTGGCCAGCTCTTCCATCCTTCGAGAGTTGACTCGTAGAAGTTGAAGGATATCCTTCATCACCAAGAGGGCTGGTTTGACCTCATCCACCAGATCCATAATCCAATATTTTGTCCACTGAGTCTCTCGATTATATCCCATAAAGAGAGCCTTCCCTATGGAGAGAAGGCTCATCAGTAAACCCTGTGAGAGAGAAGCCTTTGCCTTGATGATCTCCAGGGAGCAGGGATTCCGTTTCTGAGGCATAATGGAACTTCCCGAGCAATGTCGATCGTCCAGTTGAACCATATTAAATTCGCGGGTTGAAAGAAGAATCAGGGTTTGGGCCATGGAGGAGAGGTGATTCATGGTAACGGTCAACGCATAGGCCAATTCAGCTTCCGGCTCCCACCGCTGGGTGATGGGGTCTATCGCATTCTCCGTAGGCCCATCAAACCCGAGAAGGGTGGAGGTGAGTTTTCGATCCAAGGCAAAAGAAGTCCCATAACCTGCCCCACTTCCCAAAGGGTTTTTATTGAAAAGGTCGAACCAGTGAGTCAAGCGATGGGCATCTCGAAGGAGGGCCTCTCCAAAGGAAAGGAGAAGATGTCCAAAAGTGGTGACCATTGCATGTTGATGGTGGGTGAAGCCAGGCATTAGGGAAGCCCGATGTTCCCAAGCCCTTCGGAGGACGGATTCGATTAACTCGATGATTCCTTCTATGCCCTCCAAAACTTGATCTCGAAGATAGAGACGCATGTCCAGGGCAATCTGGTCATTTCGACTCCTCCCAGTATGGATTTTTCCACCATAATCTATCCCAACCCTCTCGATCAGGAACGCTTCCACCTGGCTGTGGATATCCTCATAAGAGGGATCCACTTTAAACTTTCCTTTCAGATAGAGGGATTCCAATTCCAGCAGTCCTTTAAGGATCTTTTTACCTTCCGGTTTCGAGAGAATCCCCTGGTGAGTCAACATCATCACATGAGCCTGAGTTCCCCATAGATCGTAGGGAATCAGACGTTCATCGGCAGGAGGAATCCCTTTTACGTCCCTTCCGGATAGGAAATCAATGATTTCTCGATTCGGGAGACTTTCGAATCGTTCTCCCCAAAGTCGATTGACCTTCAATTCCTTTATTTTTCCATTTATGATTTGATTCGATATGTTAGCACAAAATCCTTTTCAAAACAATGGGTTTTATTATTTTATTTCCCAACCTAAAAAACCATTTAAATAATCCCTTTAATGAGGTAAAAAAATAAAAAATGGGTAGGAGGTAGCAAAGTATTGGAGAGTTTAAAGGATTTGGATCCTTCCAGGGGATCCTTCAGCCACCTCTCCGATGATGGAGGACTGAAGGAGTCCTTCCTTCCATAAGGCCTCTATAAGTCTTTGAGCCTTTTCAGGACGAAGAGAGATAAGCAGCCCCCCCGAGGTTTGAGGATCATAGAAGAGATCGACGAGAATTTCTGGAACCTTGGGATCCACCTCCACATGACAGGAGAAGTATTTTCGATTGGAATAGGCTCCTCCCGGGATCAACCCGTTTTTTGCATATTCCAGGGCTTCCGGAAAGATCGGGACATTTTGGGATTGGATGACCATCTGAACCTGACTTGCCTTTGCCATCTCTAAGGCGTGGCCAATGAGACCAAAACCCGTGATATCGGTACAGGCATGGGCCTCGTAGAGCTTCATCAACTCTGATGCCTTCCGATTTAAGGTGATCATACTTTCTACCATTTTATGAACCGCTTCATCGGAGGCCATTTCAGCTTTGAGAGCCGTTGCAATAATCCCGGTCCCAAGAGGTTTCGTCAGAACGAGTTGATCCCCCGCTTTTGCCCTGGCATTGGTCAGGTACTGACGAGGGTTTACGATTCCTGTAACGGCCAATCCATATTTAATCTCTTTGTCTTCAATCGAATGGCCTCCAACCAAAGCGACCTGAGCCTCTTGCATTTTAGAAAGTCCACCTCGAAGGATCTCCTTTAGTATGGCCGAAGGAAGCGTATGGATGGGAAAGGCCACCAAATTCATGGCAGTCAAAGGAGTTCCACCCATTGCATATACATCACTCAGGGCATTGGTGGCGGCTATTTGGCCAAAGGTAAAAGGGTCATCTACGATAGGGGTAAAGAAGTCGACAGTCTGGACGAGAGCGATCTCATCGTTGAGTTGATAGATCCCAGCGTCGTCAGAAGTTTCAATTCCAACCAATACCCTTGGATCTTTTTGAATAGGTAATTCTTTTAAGATTTGATCCAGATCCTCCGGACCAACCTTAGAAGCTCACCCTGCCTTCTGGACAGTTGCTGTTAACCGAATCTCGTCCATTCTTCTCTCCATCTATTAAATGAACCATCTTTTTTAGAATACATTAGGAAGCCTTTTAGAGTCAAATCGATTTTCCCAATAGTTCATCCATCTTCTTTAAAGAAATCTCAATGGGTGAAAATCAAGTCGAGTCTTCCCCCAACTGAATGGGGGGTTACAAAGGGAGGTAATCTCTCACTCAGATGGGGAATAAGCCCGAGAGGGGTATTGGAGAAACCCATGGTGCGGCTACTGCGTTCTATGGGTTTCAGAAATACTCCTGTCGGTCTTAAATTTATTTCCACCCTTCAGTGAGGAGTTTACAAAGGGAGTGAATATTAGGTTGCTTATTGAATAAAAAATTGATATAAATTTTAAAGCCGTTTTTAAAGGTGGGTGAAAACAAAGGCTTTCTGAATAAGAATAGAGGAGGTGGGGTATGTATAAAAAGATTTTAGTCCCTTTGGATGGTTCCGAGTTGGCCAAAAAGGGATTGGAGGAGGCAGAAAAATTAGCCAAATTTTTTGAATCCGAGATCATCCTTTTTCAAGTCGTTCCATTTCTCCCCATCTATGGCTCCCCGGAATTGGTCACCCCTCTCATCGTCGATGAGAAACAGAAGGAATTTGCAGAGAGATATCTTGCCGACCTCGCTGAAGAGCTTAAAAAGAAAGGCCTTCAAGCAAAATATATGGTAAAGACCGGCCAACAGGTAGCTGTAGAGATCATTGACTATGCCAAGGAGAGCGGGGTGGATTTAATCGTCATGTGCACCCATGGCCGATCAGGAATCACAAGGTGGGTATTGGGAAGTGTCGCCCTGAAAGTTTTGACACGAGCGGAGACGCCCATCCTTCTCATCCGTTCGAAGTCCTGACCCCTTGTTTGCCTCATGAACATTATTCTCATAGGACTCTATATCACTTGCGAGATTGTGGCCAATGTGACGGCCTCCAAACCTGTTCAGATCGGGAGAATGATTGTTCCAGCAGCCATCTTTATTTACACCCTCACCTTTACCCTTATTGATTTGATTAACGAATCCTTAGGGAAAAAGGGGGCCCAGAAGGTCGTCTTAACTGCTTTTATTGCTAATCTTCTCCTTGCCCTCTATACCCAACTGGCTATCATTCTTCCTCCCGCCCCCTTCTATTCAGGACAAGAAGCCTTTGCCTCGGTGTTGGGCAGTACGCCAAGGATTGTCTTTGCCAGCCTGACTGCCTATCTCATTAGTTCCCTGATCGATACGGAGATCTTTGCCTTCTGGAAAACCTATATCCGGGGCCCAAAATGGTTGAGAGTGTTGACGAGTAATACCATTTCCACAGGAGTTGATAGTGTCGTCTTCATCACCCTTGCCTTTTACGGGGTGATGCCCATTGGAGCACTGATCAAGGGCCAATACGGAGTAAAGATGGCGATCACTTTTGGAAGCCTCCCCTTAATCTATCTGGTGAAGAGGCGAAAAGGAGAGACCCCTCCATGAAACGAGAACATATCTTTCTTCTCTTCACCCTACTGTTGACCCTCCTCTCTTTTTATCTTCTCTATCGGATCCTTTTGCCCTTTTTAGTCCCTCTTCTCTGGGCCGTTCTTTTAGCCACCCTTTTCTTTCCTCTCAGTCAAAAGCTCCATCGAATCTTAAAGAAGAAGAAAATCCTCTCTTCAGCCCTCATGACGCTTCTGGTCGTTCTGGTCATCATCTTGCCTGCAGGATTCCTTATGATCTCTCTGGCCCACGAGATGATCGATTTCTATCACTGGTTAGAAGGGATGATCCAAGCGGGTGATCTCCAGGATCTTCTCCATAGAATCGGACAATGGAAGATAGTCCAGTGGGTCCTTGAAAGATTGAGCCCCTATATCGATTTTAGACGAATTGATTTTATGAATCTTTTTTTAAAAAACGTTCAGCAGATCGGGACATTCCTATTGAATCAAACGTCAACCCTTCTCAAAGGAATCTCTTCGTTTGTGATCGGATTCTTCTTTACCCTCCTCTCCCTCTATTACCTCTTTAAGGATGGGGATCAATTGTGGTTGAAATTGAAGGAGATGATTCCTCTTCCTTCCAAGGAGAGGGACCTCATCATCCGGAGGTTCAAAGAAATGGTCTATGCTGCCATTTTTGGGGGGTTATGCATTGCCTTGATTCAAGGAATATTAGGAGGATTGTCCTTTTGGGTTTTGGGTCTTCCGTCCCCCATCTTCTGGGGAACGGCGATGGCTTTTCTCTCCTTCATCCCGATCGGAGGGACAGCACTGATCTGGGGTCCTGCGGCTCTTTTTCTTCTCTTTCAAGGAATCTTTTTAAAAGGGTTGATTCTTTTAGGGTTAGGAATTTTCATCATCGGGATGATAGACAATTTTCTCAGGCCTTATTTTATTAGTGCAAAGACGAATATTCATCCCCTTCTCCTTTTCTTTGCTATTCTTGGAGGAATCCATTCCTTCGGGATGATCGGGCTGGTCGTGGGGCCCTTGATTGTCACCCTTTTTCTGACCTTGGTTGAGATTTATATTCAGGGGGCAAAGACTCGAAAAAAATTTGGAGTAGAAAATTTAGAGGATAGCTCCTTCAGGGTATAGGGGCTTCCACAATCTCTACCTTAAATTCCTTGGCTTGAGGGGGGATGTCTTTAAAGACCACCATAAAGGGAGCCGATTTCCCGGCAGGAACTAACCTCTCTGTTGGGCTTTTAGGATGGATGCTCATGTCTCCTTCAAAGAATTCGGAGGGGAGAACCTTCCAGTCTTCTCGAGAAAGAGTACGCCCACAGAAGGTTTCCTTAGAGGCCACTTCTTTTTTCAATTGGTCAAAAATGACCACTTTTACTTTGACGTGTTTTCTGTCTTTGGAAGATTGATTTTCCACCTTCCCTTCGATCACAAAAAGAGAGAGATCTTTTACTTTCTCTTCATAACCATTGAGGTCTTTTAGGATCAGATCTTTCTTCTCGATTCCCAGAATCTGATTCCAGAGCCCCGTGATCTTCCCTGTGAAATGGCTGAGATAAGGGGAAAATCTACCTCCTGATTCGAATTCGGACCAGAGATAAAAGAGTCCAAATACGAACAATGCGATAATAACGACAAGCCCTAAAAAACGAAAGGAACTCCTTTTTTCTCTTAACACTCTTCTCTTAGGCTCCATCCTCTCCACCGGCGAGATAGGTTTCGGCTCAAATTCCTTTTTGACAGCGGCTTCTTTAGTCGAAACCTCCTCCTCTCTTTTCTCAGCAGAGGGTGGTTCTTCAAAAGGGAATCTCTCTTCCTCTTCTTCAAATCCCCTTATTTCCTCTTCCCTTTCAGGCGGGGGAACTTCCATTCCTTTCTCCTCCGGGGAGATCAATTCTTTGTGATATTTGGCAAAGGATTCGAACTGTTCGGTCACCTCTTCTTTGGTCTCAGGAGGCGGAACGACATAGAAGACATGCTGGCACCTCGAACAACGAACTTTTGATCCTTTCGGAGAGATTCTCGAATCATCGAGTCGATACTTGGTCAAACAGGATGCACAGGTAATAATCATAAAAGACCCCTTTTTTATTTTTTAACCCATTATGATGAAAGGGAGAAAAAAAATCAAGCCTAAAATGTAATCCCTCACTCAGAAGTGGGGGGATAAGCCCGAGAGGGGTATTGAAGAAACCCATTCCGCCAGAGGCGGATCCGACTCGGTCGGAGGTGCGGCTACCTTAAATGGTCCATAGAAATCTTAACTTTCGTTTGTTTTAATCAGAAACCCATTTCTACAATGGATCGATTCGTATTCCTTAAACAAATAAATTGATCCGCATTCTATGGGTTTCGGAAATACTCCTGTCGGGCTTAAATTTATTTCCACCCTTCAGTGAGGGATTACCCTAAAATATATTTTGCGTAGTCCATCACTCAGAAGTGTGGGGAATAAGCCAGAGAGGGATGTTGGACGTTCTATGGGTTTCAGAAATACTCCTATCGGGCTTAAAATAATTTCCCCTTTCAGTGAGGGATTACATTTTTGTGGAGGGTAGTAATAAAAAAGTAAAATAGGAGAGATGCGGGTGCCAGTTTTTTCAAACTGGCACCCATTTAAGGCATGAAGATGAGATTATCTTCCCAAGCGTTTTTTAAACTCTTCTTTTAGCATCGGAACCACAGTGAAAAGGTCTCCAACGATTCCATAGGTGGCAATTTTGAAGATGGGGGCTTCTGGGTCTTTATTGATGGCTACAATCACCTCGGAGGTCTTCATTCCGGCCTGGTGTTGAATGGAACCTGAAATCCCGCAAGCAATATAGATCTTAGGCCGAACAGTTCTTCCTGTCTGGCCCACCTGGTGTTCATAAGAGATCCATCCAGAATCCACAGCCGCACGAGAGGCCCCAACGGCTGCCCCTAATACCTCAGCAAGTTCCCGGATGGGCTTAAACCCTTCAGGGCCTCCAACCCCTCTTCCTCCCGAAACGATGATCTCTGCATCTGCGAGATTGACCGTCTCGGCTCCCTTGATGAATTCCAACACTTTTGTTCGAACCTGTTCTTCCGTCATCTGAAGCGGTTCTCGGATGATCTCCCCTTTTCTTGAATCGTCCCTCTCTGGCATGGGGAAAACCTTCGGTCTCACCGTAGCCATCTGGGGTCGATAGTTGGGGTAGTCGAGGATGGTGGCCATGATATTTCCCCCAAAAGCGGGACGGGTCTGCCGGAGGTACTTTGTTTCAGGATCAATATCCAAACCCGTGCAATCCGCAGTCAACCCAACCTCCAGGGTCGTCGCCACCGTTCCTGCAAAGTCTCTTCCCTGAGTCGTAGCTCCAAAGAGAACGATTTCAGGTTTGTATTTCCGGATAAGATCGACTGCTGCCTTAGCATAGGGATCGGTCCGATAGATTTTAAACAAGGGACTCTCAACCAGATAGACCTTTTCGGCTCCGTAGGCCATAGCCTCCTTGGCGAAGGGATCTGCAACTTCTGGGTCTGCAAAGAGCATCCCACAGAGTTTACATCCTAAGGCATCGGCCAATTTTCTTCCTTCTCCAAGAAGCTCGAAAGAGACGCCCGAAACCTTTCCAAATTCATGTTCAATAAAAACCCAGACATCCTTATAGGCCGAGGTATCAATGGTGACCGCCTTCTCTTCCTTCTCTAAGGTGATCGCATTGACCGGGCAAACATCCACACAAGCGCCGCAAAAGGTACATTTTTCATCTACGACAGCGATTCCTTCCTTCATGCTTAAAGCCCCAAAAGGGCAAGAAGGAACACAGGATTCACACCCTGTACAGAGATCCTTATCAATGATTAATCTGGCCATTCGTTCTCCTCCTCATCCATCAAGATCGGTTTATTTAATGAACTTTGTTTCCATCAGCTTGGTGACCAGCAGGGGGACCACTTCACTGAGTTCTCCCTTTAAGATTTCTCCCCCGCCTCCCCTTGGTTCAGGGGTAAAGACCTTGACCACCCAGGTGGGTGACCCTTTTAAACCGATTCGATTTTCATCCGCATTAATGTCCTTAGCGGTAAGGGTTGGGATTTGAGCCTTGGCTGCTTTTTTAATCCCAATGAGGGAGGGGAGTCTGGGTTCATTGATATCCTTGACCACCGTGATCAACGCCGGAAGCGGAGCTTCCACGACCTCTCTTCCATACTCGAGGAGCCTCTCTACCACGATTTTCTTCTTTTCAAGATTGATTTCCCGTATCTTTGAGACATAGGTCAGCTGAGGGATTCCCAATCGAGTGGCCACACCAGGACCGACCTGAGCGGTATCTCCATCGATCGCCTGCTTTCCACAGATGACCAGATCTGCTCCACCGATATATTCGATCGTCTTGGAAAGGGCATAAGCTGTGGCCAGGGTGTCCGATCCGGCAAAAGCCTTGTCCGAAACCAGATAGACTTTGTCTGCCCCTACGGCCAAAGCATTTCTCAGCACCTCGATCGCCTGAGGAGGTCCCATGGTGATGACATGGACCTCTCCCCCTAATTTCTCTTTGATCCGGAGGGCCTCTTCAATAGCATACTCATCGAAGGGATTGCAAATACTTGCCACCCCTTCTCGAATCAGAGTGTTTGTTTTAGGATCGATCTTGACATCCGTAGTATCTGGAACTTGTTTAACACATACGACGATCTTCACGGTATCTCCTCCTTTATCTTCCTTTAAAATTAGGTTTCCTCTTTTCAACGAAAGCGCTCATCCCTTCCTTCTGGTCTTCACTGGCAAACCCTATCCCGAAGGCATAGGATTCAAGCGCACAGGCCTCGGTTAAATCCATATTGAACCCCGCATCAATGAGCATCTTGGCTAATCTTATCCCAATCGCTCCGTTGGCCGCAATCTGAGAGGCTACCTTTTTGGTCTCCTCCATCAGGGTGGATTGAGGAACGACGCGATTGACAATGCCCATCTGATAGGCCTCCTGAGCGGTGATCATCTTTCCTGTGAAGATGAGCTCCTTGGCCTTCCCTTTTCCAATCAGGCGAGGCAGTCTCTGAGTTCCTCCAAACCCAGGAAAGATCCCCAGGGTCACCTCAGGAAGTCCGAACTTGGCATTCTCAGAGGCGTAAATAAAATCGCAGGCCAGGGCGATCTCCGTCCCCCCTCCCAGGGCAAACCCATTCACCGCAGCGATGACTACCCGGTCCAGATCCTGGATCATCTTTAACGTATGATGGCCGAGTTTTGAAAAATTAAGCGCCTCGATCGAATTCATATCCTTCATCTCTAAGATATCGGCTCCTGCCACAAAGGCCTTCTCCCCAGCCCCGGTGAGGATAAGAACCCTTATCTCTGGATGATCTTTTATTTCTTGAATTCCTAATTGGATTTCATTCAGGGTCTCTCGATTCAGTGCGTTGAGGGCCTTGGGTCGGTTAATCGTGAGAATTCCGATCTCCCCTTCAAAAGATAAGAGAATGTTTTTAAATTCCATCGCTCCTCCTTTTTGTCTCTTTGGTCATTCACATTTTTCTACGATCATAGCCATGCCCTGCCCCCCTCCGATACAGAGAGTGGCCAGTCCCAGATTTACCCCTCTTCTTCTCATCTCGTAGAGAAGAGAGACGATTAACCTTGCACCCGTGCATCCAATGGGATGGCCTAAAGAGATCCCACTCCCATTCACATTGGTTTTGTCAAGATCAAATCGAAGCTCCCGAATACAGGCAATCGCCTGGGAAGCAAAGGCCTCATTGAGTTCGACGAGGCCGATCTCTTTAAGGGTCAGACCGGTTTTCTTGAAGATTTTCCTTACTGCAGGGATAGGGCCCAAGCCCATATACGCAGGATCGACTCCTCCTGAGGAGAAGGCTTTGATTTTTCCCAGGGGTTTGAGCCCCAGAGACTCTGCTTTCTCCTTTGACATCAGAAGGACGGCTGCCGCTGCATCGTTAATCCCGGAGGCATTTCCAGCGGTCACGGTACCTCCTTGCTTAAACACCGGAGGAAGTTTAGCCATCTTTTCTAAACTCGTATCCATGGGTCTTTCATCCACTTCGAATCGGAGAGGCTCTCCTTTCTTTTGAGGTACTTCCACAGGAACAATCTCTTCTTTAAAAATCCCCTTTTGAATGGCACTTCGTGCCCTTTGATGGCTGAGAAGCCCTATCTCATCCTGCTCTTTTCTTGAAATGCCATACGTTTCAGCAATATTTTCCGCCGTGACTCCCATATGATATCCATAAAAGATTTCGAAGAGACCATCGAAGACCATCAAGTCGACCATCTCCTGATTGAACATCCTTGCTCCCCATCGACCCATGGGAAAGGCATAGGGAGCCTGACTCATATTCTCCATGCCCCCTGCGATAATCACCTCTGCCTCTCCCGTTTGAATCGCCTGAACACCTAAGGCAATGGCTTTCATTCCAGACGCACAGACCTTATTCACGGTAAAGGCATTTGTCTCTTTTGGGACTCCTGCGTAAATCATAGCCTGCCGGGCTGGATTCTGGCCCTGACCCGCCTGAAGGACATTTCCCATGATCACCTCATCTACTTCCACTTCTTGAAGAGGATCTTCCCATTGATAATATTTTTTCTCTAAATCCGTCATCCCTTTTCCTCGATAAATCTCAGGAGCCACTTCTGAGTATTCCTTTTTGGGCACAGGTTTAAGGCCTGCTCTTCGTAATACTTCTCGTATGACCGTAGCCCCTAACTTTGCCGCCGAGATGTCTTTTAATGAACCTCCAAAGGCACCGATCGCTGTCCTGCACGCACTGACCATGACCACTTCTCTCATCGCACTCTCCTAAATTAATTATATTTTTCACAAGTTTTTAGCCCAAAACCTTATGTTTGTCAACCCTTTTTTGAATTTTATATAATCGATGGATTCTTAATAGATTTCGATAGATTAGATGCTATTAGAATAGGCTTCTTCAGGCTTATGGGATTGGCTACCCCCTTAGCCCCTATCCTCTTCGGTTGGGGATTGGGGAAGGATAGAGGGTCTGGATATCCCAAAGCTTGGGGCCAAAAGATTAGAGTTTAATTTCTATAATCGATTTTTCTTTTAAGCCCTTGAGATACTGTTTGAGGGCCTTGTCCATTTCTTGATTCAAGTAATCCGTTTTCACCTTCTCTTTCACTTCTTCAAAGGGAAGAGAATCTCCCCCTTTCCGTTCGATCAGCTTGATGAGATGAAAACCTACCTCGGTTCGGATGATCGGACTGACCTGCCCCACCTCTAGTTTCAAGATTTCCTTTTCCAGGGCTGGAAGGAGTTCCCCTCGTTTAAAAAATCCCATGTCTCCCCGATCCTTAGCAGAGCCGTCATCTGAATAAAGAAGGGCCATCTGTCCAAAATCCTCTCCTTTTTTAATCCTTTCCAACACCTCTTCACATCTTTTTCGGATCCTTCCAACCTCCTGCGAAGAAGCATCCTTTGGGACATAAAAAAGAATATGGCCCGGTCGAAACATTTCTTCCGTGCGATAGCGATCGATATTCTTCTGATAGAACTCCTTCAATAA
>Ga0209102_1001220_pt1 | contig 14152 bp, 12 predicted proteins | sample ConPoolayeHmetaG_FD_185483 | JGI IMG/M metagenome (GOLD analysis project Ga0209102, IMG submission 185483) | Hot spring microbial mat communities from California, USA to study Microbial Dark Matter (Phase II) - Cone Pool mat layer H metaG... ... | reverse complement strand
GTTGAGAACTTTCATTAATGGATAAGCTGGCTCTACATCCCGCGCCCCCACTCCCACCGGCGTAAATTCTGATCCCTGGGCTCGCCAGATACGGGCGTTTATTTGCTCGATGCGTTGCCGAGCTTCCCAAAAGCTGGGCCCAGCATATACATCGTGTAATTCTGCTATACCTAGAGGAGTAAGATTTACAAACAATCCTACTTGTAAACCTCGGCTGCGCACTGTGCCCACTGCCTCGCTCAAGGGTTTGGGAATGAGCATCATGTAATGGGAACCTCGTTCATCACCTTGGGTCATGTAAAAGCTGCTCTTCATAAATTCGAAGATAGGATCGATCAATTCCTCGACCCCCAATAGTACCGGGTCATCTTTACCCACATATTCACCGCCGGTTATCAAAGCTAACTTTTCCGTAGAGGCAGCTAAAAGAATTTTTTGGAGAAATTTAGCTACCTCTTCTCGGCGCTCAACGACTTCGGGAAGGGACCATACCCGCTTTACATTAAATAGGTTGGTTGCTCCTAAAAGAAGAGCAATATCCTGGCGATGAGCGCAAGCGTCAAGGAAGATGCGTTGATGATTGTGTACATCGTAAATTTCTAAAGCTAAACTCGCTCCGTACCGGGCGCGGAATTGTTCTTGGCTTAAAGCAGCTTCCATAGCTTTAAATATGGGTAGATTAAAAGCAGCGGGGCCAGCTTTATCAGCAGCCAGAAGCCCAACTTTCCCAAGGCCCTTAACGGGTAACTCGGCGAAGCCTGGACCCTGACCAGTTACATTGCCGGCAAATGGCTTAATAACTTCTACTTCTCCCCGGCCGCGTTTCCATTTGGCCTGGGCGGCGCGCATTTTTTCTAAAAAAGATTTTTCCGGAGTCGGAAGAAATTTGGCCAGGAGCTCTAAAAAGCGATCGTTCGGTTCGGCTAAATCATCTACGTGTTTTCCCTTGGTAGCTGGACCTATTTTCAAGTCTTGGGCCAGCCCATAAGGCTTATAACCAATTATTTCGGTAACCCAAATCATGCGCCAGAAAGTGCGGAAGGCCAAAAGATGAATTTCATTAGCGTCAACTCCATGACGATGGACCATGAGAAGATGAATATCATCTCCCACTGGAAAAACTTTATAGTCCCGAATTAGGCCTCCTTCTCGGGCCTGTTCCAGACTGGCTTGCGCCACTCCCACAAAAATAGTTGGGGGAGTAGTATGGCCGACTTTCCCGCCAGCATCGGCTTTGATGTCGGAAATGGTTTCTCCTGCGGAGTCTTCATTGGCTCTGGCAATGAGGGGATCGATTTCCCCGGATTCCACAGCCGGAATGGGCTGGAAGAGAGGTTTTAATTTTTCCGCTCTTTGGCGGGCTCTTCTTTCGGCCTCTTCAGCCGTAACATAGGGTTGGAACTCTCCATGCTGGAGCATGGGCCTGATGAATTCTCGTGCCTCCTTTTGGAGCCAAGTTGTCTGGACTTTATCTTGAGCATAAACATCGATGATATCGTGGGCAGGAGGAATACGCCCGTTATCATAAGATTGATAAGTATAAGCCACTAACCGCGCCAATCCTTTTTCCACGGTAGATATGCGCGCTTCCTCCATAGTGACTGGCATAATGCCTACATGGTATCCGCCTTGAGGTCCGCCAATGGTAAAATGAAAATCAGCGCCTAAGCTGAAATTGGCTTCCCCTACTGCCGGAAGGCCACTTTGTAAACGCAAGATAAGTACCGGGTCATCCAATGATGAAGCTGGATAAGCTGATTCTATGGAGACGACGGCCACTGGTTCATGGCGGGTGGGCTGTAATTCATCGCCATGGATCACGAAACGACCGTTTACGGCATAAATAGCGCTCACGACCCATTCGGCCGGATTGGCAATCAGGGAGAGAAGCTCGGCCCAATCACCTACCTGGTCTCTATTGAATTCTAAGGGTTCCCGGCAAAAAGGATAAATCAAGAAAAGTTTCTCTTCTATGGGCCGATCGCCAAAAGAGAAGACTCGTCTTTCCTTCCGTCCAGCGATTAAATCGGGAACGTTTTCTACAACGGCTATAAACCTTGTTCCATCTAAGCGTTGATGTGAGCCTTTATCTGGATGGAAAAAAAGGTTAAAGAGGGCCCGGTTAAATGCTCCTGCCGCTCCGTTGATTAATTTGGCAATATAAATAGGTTCGGAGCCGCGCTCTGTAAAAGGAAATTCCCCAATCCGCAAATTTAACGCTGCTAAGCGTCCTTCGGGGGATAAGGAGAAAAAATCTTCACCGTGGGCAGGGCGATAAAGCCCCAGGTCGTTAGCAGTAGACATACCCGCTTCCAGCGCCGCCCATGCTACTTTGGGGGCATAAGGTTGAAGTAAACCTTTCCCCAGAGTATTTATTTGTAAATGTATATCCCTGCCGAAGGCATAAACGAGAAAATCCCGAATTTGACCATCTTCCCTTGCCTTAGTCAAAGAAGAAGAAACAGCACCTATTATTTCTTGGGGCAGGAGCGATAATCCCCCTAACCACCTCATCAAATTAGCACTGATAATGGTAATGGTCACCCTTTTTTCTATTCTTCTACTTTCCAAGGATAAGAACTCATCTCTGGTCATATTACCCTCCTTCGGCCAATTTACATGCGCAAATTATCGGCTTGCTTAGGTTTGGTGATTCCTTGTTGACACTAACCATTAGTAAAATAGTAAGCTTTAAGGCAAGAAATTAAGGTTGCCTATTTAAGGAATCTTTGCAAAACCGCCTTTTCGGTCTCTCCCGCGCAAGCGGGAGTCCAGAAATGCCTTGAAATAACTGGATTACTGCCTGCTTCATGCTGGCGCAGGAATGACGTGGTTACATCCCCGGGGACTTTTTCAAAGATCTCATTTAAAAAACATTCACAAATTAGTTTGGAAGGCGGGGATAAGAAGGAAAGGGGCAGCAGTTGTGTTTATTTATTTTTTTAGCATCTGGATAAACTCATCGATGGAAAGGGCGGCCAGTGTTGTCGTCTGCAGAGTCCCCCGAGAGCCCAACTCAACGGCTACGCGAGCAATAGTCTGGTTGTCTGGGGCTTCTAAGATGTTGACGAAATCAAAACCGCCAAGGAGAGCATATTGCGCCAAGATTTTAACCCCCATATTCTCTACTTCTTTATTTACTTCTTTAATTCTTTCGGGTTTTTCCTTGACGGTTTTACGACCTTCATCAGTTAAATTGGTGAGCATGACATAAGTTGGCATATGATCACCTCCTTTGCCCCCCAGCCCCTTTTCCCGCGCTCCTTCCAAACATCCTTATTACCCCTTTTCTATAGAGATTAAAAGGGTCATTGCGGTGCCCTTTATTATTTTCATTGGTGTTCTTAGGGAAGCCCTTATAAAGGATGGATGCAATATATCATTACGGAAATTTGAAATCAAGAAAATTTATAATCCGTAAATAAACACCACCTCCTTTTCCCCAAAGGGACTGAGTCGCAGGGTCATGGCGCGGGAGCGGACCGATGGGGGCGATCTCGTAAGGCCTTTAAAGTAGGTAGACGGCCGCCCTCCCTTGCATCAAGAGACTGTGTCGCCATGGTGAGAAACGACCAGAGGCAGGCCAGAGGCAGGCCAGAGGCAGGCCAGAGGCAGGCATTCATTCAGAATCATGAGGCAGTGGCTCTTCCATTGGTGCGGGCGGATTTAGAAGCTTAATCATCTTGCTCAGCTTAATGATCCGCCTGCCCTTGGCGGAAAATCGTTGGTCAATTTTGAACAACTTCTCTTCCCGCCGATGCTTCTTCATTCATGCCTGCCTCTGGCCTGCCTCTGGCCTGCCTCTACTCCCTACATAAAAGTTATCTATTTATTAATTATGACCCAGTATCCAAGTGCGAGGTTTCTCGCCATGACTAAAAAGGGATTATGATAGAATCTCAACGGGGAGAGAGCAAAGAAATCTATCCCTCTGCTCAGCGATAAATTACTCAAGAATATACAGAATGGAGGATAGTAGAAAAGGGCTGCAGAAAATTTGCTATGCCGTTGAGTAAATTTTCTTTACTTTTTTCTTCTTCGATGATCTTAATTAAAGCACTGCCCACGATTACTCCGTCAGCGAAAGCCCTTATTTCATGAGCCTGTTGGGGAGTAGAAATGCCAAAGCCCACAGCCACTGGTTTTTGGGTTTGCTTTCTTATTTTTTCGACAACTGCCCCAATATGGGGGGCTAATTGTTCTCTGGCGCCAGTGACGCCAGTTAAAGAAACATGATAAATGAATCCTCGACTTAATCTGCTTATTTTTTTAATACGTTCCTCTGAGGTATTAGGGGAAGTTAAAAAGACCGTATCCACCCCTGCTGTTCTAGCTTCCCTGACCCAGGCCCCTGCTTCCTCAGGGGGAAGGTCAGGAATAATTACTCCAGCAATTCCAGATCGCTGACAGTCCTGAGCAAATTTGCGCAAGCCGTAACAGAAAATGGGGTTAAAATAAGACATTAAAATTAGGGGAATTGGTACTCCTGGTAGCTCCTCGGCCCACTTTAAGATTTTGGCTAAGTTTACTCCCCGGCTTAAAGCTCTTTGAGCTGCTCTTTGAATGGTTAGTCCATCAGCAATGGGATCAGAGTAAGGAACACCAATTTCGATTAGATCCGCTCCCCATTCGGCCATTTTCCCAACCAAAGCGGCGCAAGTCTCTAAGTCTGGATCCCCACCTACTAAAAAAGGGATTAAGGCAGTTTGCCCTTTATTGGCTAAAGCGCGGAATACTTTTTCAATTTCGCTCATAAAGCTACTCCTAATCTTTTAGCTACAGGTTGCACATCTTTATCTCCCCGACCTGATAAATTCACCACCATGATCTGATCCTTAGGCATTTGGGGCGCTATTTTTTGGGCATAGGCCAAAGCGTGGGCACTCTCCAAGGCCGGGAGGATTCCTTCGGTTTTGCTCAACAAGAAAAAAGCTTCTAAGGCTTCTTCATCTGTGGCTGTAACATACTCAGCTCGACCACTTTCTTTTAAAAAGGCATGCTCTGGCCCTACCCCGGGGTAGTCTAATCCAGCGGAAACGGAATGGGTTGCCTTGATGTTGCCATGGTCATCTTGGAGAATATAGCTCATACTTCCATGGAGCATGCCTAGGCTGCCCGCAGTTAAAGAGGCAGCATGTTGGCCAGTTTTTAAACCTAAGCCCGCGGCCTCAACGCCGACTAATTTTACTTTATCTTTTAAAAAAGGGTAGAAGAGACCCAGGGCATTGCTGCCGCCTCCAACACAGGCTATTAATATATCGGGGAGTCTGCTTTCCCGCTTCCGCACCTGTTTCTTTACTTCTCGGCCAATAACTGCTTGATAATCTCTAACGATCATGGGATAAGGGTGAGGGCCTACTACTGAGCCTATTAGATAATAAGAATTCTGCACGTTAGTCACCCAATCGCGAATTGCTTCGTTAATAGCATCCTTAAGCGTCTTGGATCCGGAAGAGACCGGGATAACTTCAGCGCCTAAGAGACGCATTCTGAATACATTGAGAGATTGCCGCTGCACGTCTTCTTCCCCCATATAAACTGTGCAGGAGAGGCCCATGAGGGCAGCGGCCGTGGCGGTGGCCACGCCATGTTGACCTGCTCCGGTTTCGGCAATAATCCTCCTCTTACCCATTTTCCGGGCCAGGAGCGCCTGTCCCAGGGTATTATTTATTTTATGAGCACCCGTATGGAGCAAGTCTTCCCTTTTTAGATAAATGCGGCAACCTTTTAAATGTTTAGTCAACCTCTCCGCAAAGTAAAGAGGGGTAGGTCGCCCAGCATAATCGCACCAGAGCTTTTTTAGAATTCTTTGGAAATCGCGATCATGGAGAGAGGCTAGGTAAGCTTCTTCTAACTCCCGCAAAGGCTCCATTAAAGTCTCTGGTACATATTTACCCCCATAGATGCCGAAGTGGCCTTTTTTATTTGGTAAGCGCATCTGCTCTTTTAACCTCCTTTATAAATTGAGCCATTTTTTCTTTATCTTTTTCCCCTGGCCTTCTTTCTACGCCCGAGCAGACATCTACTCCCCAAGGTTGAAGCAGGGAAATAGCTCGGGCTACATTTTCTGGGTTTAAACCTCCGGAAAGAATAAAATTTCTTTTCTTTCTTACTTCTAAAGCCATCTCCCAAGAGAAACCTGTACCTGTTCCTCCGCGTTGTTGCGGATGAAAACCCTCGAGTAAAATAATAGCAGAAGGATAATTAGCGAGTTCCCGAAAACTGTCATAATTTTTGACGTGGATAGCTTTGATTACGGGCCGGGAAAATTGGGCACAATAGGCCGGTGTTTCTTCCCCATGGAATTGGAGAATAGTAAGTCCACAGTAGTCAGCAATTTTTTGAACTACACGTAGATCAGTATTGACAAAAACACCCACGCGCCAGATAGAGGGAGGGATTTCCTGACAAATTTTCAGGGCGATTTGCGGCGTAACCTGCCGCGGACTGGGAGCGAAGATGAAACCTAAGGCATCGGCTCCCAGAGAAACGGCTTCGCGGGCATCAGGAATATTGGTAATTCCACAGATTTTAATAATGGTCATAGGCCTAAGAGTTCCTTTATTTTTAAAGCCGGCTGGGCCGACCGCATTAAGATTTCACCCACCAAGATGCCTTGCACCCCAGCTTGCTGTAAGACTACCACGTCTTCCCTGGATTTAATTCCGCTTTCGCTGATGATCGGGCAGGAATGTGAAATTTTTTTAAGCAAGTGGAAAGTTGTTTTCAGATCAACCGTCAAGTCTTTTAGATTACGATTATTTATTCCTAATAAAGGGATGGCCAGGCCATCAATTTTTTCTAAATCCTCTTCATCGTGTATTTCTACTAAAATTCCCAAGTCCATTTCCTTTGCTACTTCCATGAGCTCCTTTAATTGGTCAGAACTTAATATTCTCACTATGAGTAGAATAGCATCTGCCCCTAAGTTTCTTCCTTCATAAATCTGAAAGGGATCTAAGAAAAAATCTTTTTGCAAAATAGGAAGAGAAATACTTTTGTTAATTAGCGGCAGATCAAAGAGAGATCCATGAAAATACTGGGATTCGGTGAGTACAGAAATAGCAGCCGCTCCGGCAGCTTCATAGGCCCGGGCTATTTGCATAATGTTAGCCTCTTTTTGGATCCAGCCGGCCGAAGGAGAGGCCCGTTTGATTTCCGCAATCAGAGCTAAAGGTTTAGCGTGGGCAATACTTTCCTGAAAATTTCGGGGCGGGGGCAAATCCCGCACTCTTTTCTGCAATTCCCCTAAAGAAAACAGATTTTTTTTGAGGGACAATTCCTCTCTTTTTCTCCGAATCGCCTGCTCCAGAAACATTATTCCTCCTTGTTTTGCGAGAAATGGATGAGTTCATTTAATTTTTTTAAAGCCTGACCAGAATCGATGACTTCTTGGGCGATCTCTATTCCTTCGGCCAGATGGTCAGCTTGGCCAGCAGCAACAAAAACAGCGGCAGCGTTGATTAAAACAGCTTCTCGATAAGGTCCCCTTTCTCCCTGCAGGACAGCGCGCATGATCTGCGCATTTCTTTCGGCACTTCCTCCTTGAATATCTTTCAAAGATGCTCTCCTTAGGCCCAATTCTTCTGGCTCAATCTGAAAATTAGAAATTTCCCCATTACGCAAATAATATATAGTGGTCTTGCCAGTAATGCTTATTTCATCGCTGCCATCTTCGCCATGGACAACAAAAGCTGCTCGGCTGCCTAAATTTTTAAGCGCTCGAGAGATGAGGAAAAGCAGATGCGGGGAGTAGAGGCCCAAGAGATGGACATTAGGCCGGGCCGGGTTAGTCAAAGGACCGAGGAGATTGAAAATTGTCCGGATGCCGATTTCCCGGCGGGGTCCTAAAGCATGTTTCATTGCTGGATGGAAGATAGGAGCATATAAGAAGGCAATTTTTATTTCTTTTAGCGCTCGGGCCACTTTTTCGGGACTCATGGCGAGGTTTACACCAAGGGCTTCCAAGACATCAGCACTGCCGCATTGGCTGGAAACAGAGCGGTTGCCGTGCTTGGCCACGGTCAATCCTCCACCGGCAGCCACAAAAGCTACCGCTGTGGAAATATTAAATGTTCCGCGGCCATCGCCCCCTGTGCCGCAAGTATCCACTATGATCTCCTCCGCAAGACCAGTAATGGCTATTGCTTTTTCCCGCATAACTTGAGCCATACCAGTTATTTCCTGACTAGTCTCGCCTTTCATTCTCAAAGCTGTTAGAAAGGCAGCAATTTGCGTCGGTAGGGCTTCTCCACTCATAATGGCGGCCATAGCTTGCGCCGCCTCTTCTTGGGTAAGATCAATTCCCTCAACTACTTGCGCAATAAACCTTTTAAGCATGGCGTCGTTCTCCCCAAATCTAAGAAATTTTTTAATATTTTTTTGCCTTCTTGAGTCATGATTGACTCAGGATGGAATTGAACCCCTTCCATAAAATATTCTTGATGACGCACGCCCATTATCTCCCCCTCGGCTGTCTGCGCCGAAATTTCCAGACTGGAGGGTAAGGTTTCTCGGTCAATAACCAAAGAGTGATAGCGAATGGCCGAGAAAGGATTGGGGAGACCTTGGTAAATTGTTTTTCCATCATGGTAGATGAGCGAGCTTTTCCCATGCATAAGCTTCTGGGCGCGAATAATTTTCCCGCCATAAATTTCGCCCAGGCATTGATGCCCCAGACAAACTCCTAAAATGGGAACCTTTCCGGCAAAAATTTTAATAGCAGCTTGGGATATTCCCGCATCTTTGGGTTGACCTGGGCCAGGAGAAATTACTAAGTATTGACAATTAATTTGGGACAAAGAGAGGAGGTCAATCTGGTCATTACGATAAACTAAGCAGGATGCTCCTAATTCCCCTAAATATTGCACCAGGTTATAGGTAAAGGAATCATAGTTGTCGATCAAGAGAATCATTTTCTAAACCCTCCTGGGCTATTTGAATTGCTCGAAATAGAGCCTGAGCTTTATTTAATGTCTCCTCATACTCTTTTTGCGGATCAGAATCAGCGACAATTCCCGCTCCGGTTTGAATATAAGCTTGGCCCTCTTTGATTAGAATGGAGCGGATGGCAATGCAAGTATCTAAATTTCCAGAAAAACTGAAATAACCTACTGCTCCGGCATAGGGTCCGCGCCGCGTTGGTTCCAATTCTTCGATAATTTCCATGGCCCTAATTTTAGGAGCGCCGGCGACCGTGCCGGCGGGAAAAGCTGCCCGAAAGACATCAAAGCAATTTTTCCCTGGAGCAAGGAGCCCGCGGACATTGGAAACTATATGCATCACGTGGGAATAACGCTCTATACCCATCAATTCCGTCACGGCCACTGTTCCGATCTGGGCTACTCGTCCCACATCATTGCGCCCTAAATCTACGAGCATGATGTGTTCGGCCTTTTCTTTCTCATCCGCTAAAAGTTCTTTTTCTAAAAGTTGATCTTCTGCTTTATTCTTCCCCCGGCGGCGGGTTCCGGCTAAAGGCCTTAGTTCTATCTGGTTTCCTTCTAAGCGAACCATCACTTCGGGAGAAGCGCCTAAGAAAATCAAATCATTAAGGTGGAGATAAAATAAATAAGGGGAAGGGTTTAAAGAACGAAGGGCTCGATAAATATCAAAAGGATCTACGGATATGGGCGTAACAAACCGTTGGGAAAGGACTACTTGGATTATATCGCCATCCTGGATATATTCCTTAGCTCTTTTTACTCGAGCCTGGAATTCTGCTGGACTTAAATTAGAGGTTAGCAGACCGGAAGAATAATTTTTTTTCTGCCGGGGCACTTTGGTCAAAGGTTGCCGCAGTTTACTAATAAGATTAACAATTTTTTCCTCCGCCTTTTCATAAGCTTCTTGGGGAGAAGTATCTTCATCTAAAAAGGCATTGGAGATAATGAGCATCTTTTGGCGTACATTGTCAAAGACTAAAAGAGTATCGGTAATCATAAAAAAAGAGTCGTAAAAGGGCAGGTCCGCAGAGAGGATTTCTGGAATTTTTTCAAAGCGGCGAATCATGTCATAGGCTACATAACCTACGGCGCCTCCAAAAAATCGGGGTAAATGGTCATAATTAACCGGCTGAAATTTGGCTAAAAAATTTTGTAGGTTTTGCAGAGGATCTCGGTTTCTTCCTTGCTCATAGATTTTTTCGCGTTGCAGGATTTCATAATTTTCTCCTCTACTACGAAAAATAAAAGAAGGAGATGAACCCAAAAAACTATAACGTCCCCATTTTTCTCCTCCTTCCACGCTTTCTAAGAGAAAGGAAAATTTGCCGTCGGCAATCTTGCAATAAGCAGAGAGGGGAGTTTCCCAGTCAAAATGGACTTCCGCGGCGATAGGAATCAAATTACCTAATTTTGTAAGGCTCTCAAATTCTCTTTTGGTAGGACTTAACAATAGCCACCTCCTTTAAGAAATTAATATTCCTTCCCTTAAAATAAAAAGGCCGAGGATTTTTTGCCTGGCCTCGGCCTTTAATTTTTCTGGTATTACCATGCAAATATTCTTGGCCTTGGGCAGGCAGTCCCTTCCCCTATGGAGCCAGCGCCACCACCAAGATGATGAAACGGAATTTTGGTCTATTTTATTTCCTGGTTTATTCATATTTATGAACTCCGCGGATAAGAACCCAAAAGTTTCCAGAAAAGCACTTTACTTTTTATTTCTCGCAAAACTTCTTGAACTACTTCGTCTTGAGCATGGCCTTCAAAGTCCAGGAAGAAGACGTACTCCCAGGGTTTATCTTTTATAGGTCGGGATTCAATTTTAGTTAAATTGATGGATTTTTCCGCGAAGGGTTTTAGAATACCGTACAAGGCTCCCGGAGTGTCGGCAATAGAAAAGAGGAGAGAGGTTTTATCCTGGCCGGTATTAGCGGCCATTTTCTTGCCCAAGACTAAAAATCTGGTATAGTTATGGCGGTAATCTTCAATACTGGATTCGATGATCTTAAGACCATACATTTGGGCAGCTAAGGCGCTGGCCACGGCAGCAGCTTCGTCATCTTGGGCCGCCATCTGCGCCGCCCGTGCTGTACTCAAAGTTTCCAGAAGTTCAGCCCGGGGAAAGTTTTTATTAAGCCACTGGCGGCATTGAGCTAACGCTTGCGGATGAGAATAAATTTTTTTCACGCGCTGCGGGTCGCCCCTTAAAGAGAGAAGATCGTGAGAGATACGGGTTAAAATTTCTCCGCAAATCTTTACCTCCGATTCGATAAACATATCCAGAGTGCGGTTAACCACTCCTTCTGTGGAATTTTCAATGGGTACTACTCCATATTCGGCCTTCTCTCTTTCCACACAAGCAAAAACTTCTGGAATGCTCTCTTGCGGCAAAGTTTGTACAGAACTCCCAAATTTTTGCAGACAGGCCAAGTGCGTGTGGGTGGCTGGTGGCCCAAGGTAAGCAATGACTAACCCCCTTTCTAAAGATCGGCAAGCAGAGATAATCTCTCTAAAAACAGCGGGAAGACTGGCCTCGGGAAAAGGTCCAGGGTTTTTGCTGATCAGGTCTTTAATTATGGCTTCTTCTCTTTGAGAATCATAAAAATTCATCTGGGAGTCTTTTTTAATTAAGCCAATTTCCTTGACCAATTCGGCCCGTTGATTCAGAAGTTCCAATATGCGCTCGTCTATAAGATCAATTTTTCCGCGCAAAAAAGTTAACTTAGAATTAACTGCCATAGGTACCTCTCTGCAGAGCTTTTTGGCGAAGAAGATGATCAGCAAGGACAATGGCGACCATAGCTTCACATACTGGATTAATCCTGGGAATTGCCGCCACATCATGCCTACCTTTAATTTGGATAGTCCGCGGTTTACCCTCTGTATCTATGGTCATTTGCTCCTGGGAGATAGAAGGGATTGGCTTAACAGCTACTCTAAGAATAATGTCTGTTCCCGTAGATATGCCAGCTAAAATTCCTCCCGCGTCGTTTTTGGCAAACCCGTAGGGCGTTAGCGGATCATTGCAGATTGAGCCGGTCATCCTAGCTACTTGAAAACCAGCACCAATTTCTACTCCGCGCACTGCTCCAATACTCATTAATCCTTTGGATAAATCAGCCTCAAGTTTATCGAAAACAGGTTCTCCTAATCCGGGTGGACATCCTTGGACTAAAATTTCTACAATTCCGCCTAAAGAATCACCCTGCTTTTTAGCTTCGGCAATTTTTTCGGCCATCTTTTGGGCGGCTTGGCCATCGGGGCAAGCCAAATTATTTTTTTTAATCTCGGCATAATCAATTTTTTCAGCTTTTATTCCACCCAATTCTATGGTGTAAGCCAAGATTTGGATCTTTTCTTTTTCTAAGATTTTTTTGGCAATGACCCCGGCGGCCACGCGGGCTACCGTCTCCCGAGCGGAACTACGGCCTCCTCCGCGATGATCTCGAATCCCATATTTGACCTGGTAGGTAAAGTCCCCATGGCCAGGGCGAAAGATATTTTTTAGTTCTTCGTAAGCCGTAGAGTCAATTTCTTCATTCCAGATGATTAGGCAGATAGGAGTTCCCGTAGTTTGCCCTTCCCAAATACCAGAGAGTATTTGGACGCGGTCTTTTTCTGGCCGAGGACTTGTCCCTAAACCTTGCCCAGGGCGCCGGCGATCCAATTCTTTTTGAATATCCTCTACGCTCAGTTTTAAAAGGGGAGGACAGCCATCTACTACTACTCCTAAGGCTGGACCATGGGATTCGCCCCAAGTAGTAATCCGGAATACTTGTCCAAAGGAATTACCGGCCAATTTTCCTCCTTTTAAAGTAATGTTAAGATTTTTTCAGCTACCATTTCGGCATCCAAATTGGTTGTGTCAATTTCCATCATGGCTGAATGGGCATAGATTGCCTCTCTATCTCGGAAAACTTCTTCTATTTCAGCCAGGGTTCCCTTTCCTGTAAGCGAGGGCCGTTGAGCAACTGTTACATCATCTTTGGCCAGCCGAGCTGAGATAATTTTGAGATCAGCTTTTAGCCAGATGATAAAGCCATTTTGCTTAAGGGCTTGGACATTTTCGGCATCGAGCACCGCTCCTCCTCCCGCAGCGATTATTTTAAAATCTGTTTTGGCCACTTCGGAGATTACTTTTTTCTCCAACTCCCTAAAAAAGGGCCATCCATAACGCGCTACAATTTCGGGAATAGAAATACCCATTTTTCTTTCAACGAGCTTGTCTGTATCTATAAAGTCCATGCCGCTGCGCTCGGAAAGTATTTTGCCTACTGTTGTTTTTCCAGACCCCCGGAATCCAATTAGAACTATATTCATAAGCTATCAGTACGTATGAAGCCTACATGCGAATTACTTAATCATTTCATCCTCTTTCCCTTTAAGACTCGTAATTGGACATGAGGGAATTAAAAATTTCCATATAATTCTTGCAATTTTTCCCAGAAATCGGGAAAAGACTTAGCTACACATTCTGCGCCTTTAATCTTGATACCCGGAGTAGCCAAGCCAGCAATAGCAAAGCTCATCGCTATGCGGTGATCTTGATAAGTTTCAATCTCGGCCGCCTGAGGTTGACCGCCCATTACTTTTAGCCAGTCTCGGCCTTCCTCTACTTTAATACCTATTTTGTTCAATTCTGTAGCCAGAGCCTGGAGGCGGTCAGACTCTTTAAAGCGCAAGTGGCCTACGTTATAGATTATGCTCTCGCCATTGGCAAAGGCGGCCACCACTGCCAGCGTAGGTACTACATCAGGCATGGAGTTCATATCTGCTTCTATCCCCTTCAGGGGGCCTCCTTGAACTTCTATTCCTTCTGCTTGGCGTATTATTTGGCAACCCATTCTTTCTAAAAGATTAAGAAATTTTAGATCTCCTTGCCCTGAATTAGGTCGCAGATTTTTTACTTTAACTCTCCCTTGAGTTATGGCCGCCGCCGCCCAAAAGTAAGAAGCGTTAGAAGCATCACCCTCGATAAAATATTCTCGAGCAAAATAACGCTGTCCGGCCTGCACAAAAAAAGAATTATTATCTTCCCGCACCTCTACACCAAAGGCCGCCATCACTTCTCGAGTCATACTGATATAAGGCCTAGAGGCTAAAGGTCCTTCTATGATAATGGTCGTATCGTTTTGGAAATAAGGAGATACTAATAAAAGGGCTGATATAAATTGACTGCTTTCATCTCCTTTTATTTTAATTATTCCACC
>Ga0209102_1001219_pt1 | contig 14162 bp, 10 predicted proteins | sample ConPoolayeHmetaG_FD_185483 | JGI IMG/M metagenome (GOLD analysis project Ga0209102, IMG submission 185483) | Hot spring microbial mat communities from California, USA to study Microbial Dark Matter (Phase II) - Cone Pool mat layer H metaG... ... | reverse complement strand
TAAGGCTCATCCTTATTTCACCTCACCGAGAATGTCAACCACAACCTCCATTCCGGGTTTGATCTCGCCTTTTATAACCTCTGTCATACTTCCATCTGTCTCCCCTATTGTCACAGGGATAGCCATGAGTTTGCCATTCTTTAATGTCCAGACATGGTGTTGTTTTTTAATACCGGGAATATCTTGGCTTTCTTTTGATAGGGATCGAGGTGGCCTTGGAAGCAGGGCGCTTACCAAACCAGTTGATGGCTTCTTTTCTTTTTCTACTGGGGGTGTGAAACGGAGGGCTGCGCTGGGTATGAGGATGGCATTTTTAACTTTTTTGACCACAATATCAGCGGTGGCTGTCATCCCTGGCCGCAGAGATAGATCAGAGTTGTTCACTTTCAGAATTGTTTCATAGGTAACGACCCCTGATGTTGTCGATGAGCCATAACGTGCCTGGGTAATATGGGCTTCAAAAATTCGATTCGGGTAAGCAGCTACAGTAAATGTAGCTTTTTGACCTTCTCTAATCTTTCCGATATCGGCCTCGTCAACATTTACGTGTAGTTCCATCTGGGTTAAGTCCTCGGCCAGGGTAAATAGGACAGGAGCCTGGAAGGATGCGGCCACGGTTTGCCCGGGTTCAATGTTTCGGCTCAGGACGATTCCATTAATGGGCGATCGAATGACCGATTTGGATAAGTCAGCTTCATAAGCCTCGAGGGTGGCTTGGGCCTGTAAAACTGCCGCTCTGGCGCTTGCTTCGTCAGCCTTTGCTCGTTCGTAGGCTGCTTCTGCTGCGTCCAATTCAGACTGTGAAGGAACCTTATTATTACTTAATTCTCGTACCTTTTGAAGCTGTGTGAGCTTATTTTTTGTTTCAATTACAGTGGCCCGCGCCTGCAGGACCTTTGCCTTTGCTGATTCCAGAGCCGCTTTTGCCTGGGCTATCTGAGCCTCAAGCTTCGATGTATCGAGTTTGGCCAGCACCTGACCAATCTTCACTCTGTCGTTGTAATTTACTTCAACGCTCTTGACGATACCGGAGAGTTCGCTGCCTACGTCAACCTTGTTGGTTGGTTGAAGGGTTCCCGTGGCAGTAACGATAACCGTCAGATCTCCACGGACCACTTCCTGGGTTTTGTAATGGATGGAATTTGATTTTTTCATTCCCTTCCAAATCACGAGAGCTGCCAGCACAGCTGCCACCATTATAGTCACAATGAGCAGTCGCCTCAGGATCTTTCGATGACCCCAAGGTCGATCAATTTGTAAAATTTGGTCAATCTCTAAGTCTCGATCAATCTTCGATTTCATTTTCCCTCCATGTTATTAACTATTTATTTCCCTCTATAGGCATTGCTGTCCATCCACCTCCAAGAGCCTTATAGAGACGGATCAGGTTGGAGGTTATGGCACCTTCGCTTTGGGCTAATTGGTCCTGGAGGGACAGGAGTGAGCGCTGGGCATCGAGGACATTGCTGAAATCAGTTAGGCCTGCCTGGAATTTATGTTGTGCCAGCTCTACCGCGCTTTGGGCCGCCTGGGTGGCCTCTCTCAATGACTCTCTCCTTTGTTGTTCCTCCGCATAGGCCACGAGTGCATTTTCAACCTCTTCCAGGGCGCTGAGTACAGCCGCTTCATAGGCGATCAGGTACTGCTCCTGGAGTGCTGATTGGACTTCAATGTTTTGTCGGATAGCTCCAGCCTTAAAGATCGCCCAACTGATTCGGGGACCACCACTTAAGGACCAGAGGCCAGAAGAAGAGAGGTTACTTAATGAAAGGGCTTCCAGCCCAATTGAACCACTCAATGTGAATTTGGGATAGAGCTCCGCCATGGCCACACCAATCCTCGCTGTCTGGGCAGCCAATTGTCGTTCGGCCCGGCGAATGTCAGGTCGTCGTCGCAGTAAGTCCGCCGGCACTCCCACAGCAATTTTCAGAGGAGTGACAGGGATGGGCATTGGTTTATTTAATTCTTCATGAACCCTGCCCGGTTGTTCTCCAAGAAGCACTGCTAAGCGATTCATGGCCTCCTCAAGCCCAGTACGCAGGCTCGGTATCTGTGAACGAGTATTTTCAAGGTTGTAGCGGGCCTGCTGCACGGATAACTCGTCGCTTAAACCCGCTTGATACCTCCACAGAGTCAATTGGTAAGTCTCATTTTGGGCCTCCAGGTTTGCTTGGGCCACCGCAAGTCTGGCCTGAAAAGTTCGGACCTCAATGTAGTTTAAAGCCACTTCTGCGAGCAGGGAGACAAGCACATCGTGCAAATCTTCCTCTCTGGCCTGGAGATCTGCCTCGGCTGCTTCGACGGAGCGTCGAACACCCCCAAAGATATCCAGCTCCCATCCGGCATCAAAACTTACCTCATAAAGCTTACTGGTCTTATCTTTGCTGCTGCGGCTCCAAGTAGCAGAACCTGCGGAATTGAGAGTAGGGAAGAGGCCTGCTCTGGCTATCCCCCTTTGAGCACGTGCCTCTCGAATTCGAGCCCGAGCTTTCTTCAGGTCGAGATTACCCAAGATCGCGCGATCAATCAGAGTGGATAGTTTCGGATCATTTAGCACCCTCCACCAGGCACCCAATGTTTGAGGATCTATCTCTTCCGGAGACAAACCCCCTTTAAGTGGAGTGTGCCAGATTGGAGAAATTGATGTCGTAGGTTTAACATAATCAGGCCCAATAGTGGCACAACCAGTCAGGATTAGGATCGTAAATATTTGTAAGAACCAAGAAGAAGGTCTGAAAGAAATCGCTTTGTGAAAAATATTCATCGAATTCCTCCTATTTTCTGCATTACCCGTTAAATATCTCGGTCTTCCTGTTGAATAACTTCTTTCAGAAACCCGGGGAGTTGGGTTGGGAAAGTCCATCTCCATAAATAAAAATTCATCGGTGTCTCCATCAGAAATTCGATCCAAAAGAGATTTTACTCTTTTAGAAATAGTCTCGAAAAACTTTTCTAAAAAATTGCAGAGAAAGCATGGTTAAAAGATTTTGGGAAAGGAGTTGATGCTTGATTCAGGTCCACCGGTTTGTTTTGGTCACTCCAAGGCGAACAGGAGGTAAGATCATGGGTATATTTAAGGCAATCACGTCCCAAATTATCGCAGAGAGGATTAAGCTTTATTTTAGGCACCAACCCCAGACAAGTTTCGATGGTTAACCCCTTTGAATTCCCTGATCTAAAGGGCATGACAGTTTTAATAAAATAATTATTTTAAATATCAATTTGAAAATTTCAAAAAATATACCAGTTGGCTAAAAAGGTTTTATTTCGGTTCAGCAAATTAACTCTCTTCAATCTATTTTGATAATATTTTCAATTAATTAGATTTTTCCTGAACTTTTAGAAAGACTCTTTATCAATAGGGGCCATTTCATATCCTATAAACAGCACGTAAGACAAATCTGTCGATACAAATTTAGAACAAAATAATTTTCTTTTTATCTCCAATAATTATAAACTTCGACAAAATTGACGAATAATTCGACAAAAATGTCGTTAAAATATTTTCTTACCAAATGAATGAATTCCCATTTGTATAAAAATAGATGATTAACTATGGGTCCAATAGCATTTCTTAAAACGACTGCCCTTTGGCACGCTCACCCCCACCCAGCACCTTGTATAGAGTTACTTGGTTTGTGATCTCAGCCAGACGGAGGGCGATGAGCCCCTGCTCAGCAGCATAGAGGGAGCGCTGAGCATCCAAGACACTCAGGTAACTGTCAATTCCCTTGGTATAACGGAGGAAGGAAAGCCGATAGGTCTCCTTTAAGGCCTGAATAAGGGATTCCTGGGCTATAATTTGGTCTTTTAAGGTTCCTTGTTGGGCGAGGGCATCGGCTACTTCTCTGAATGCTGTCTGGATTGCTTTTTCATACTGAGCTACGGCGATCTCCCTTTGCATCTTAACAGCTTTTAATGCCAGCCAGGTGCGGGCGTCAAAAATTGGAGCAACGATCTGTGGAACGAAACTCCATGTCCCTGACCCTGCCTTAAACAGTCCTGAAAGCTCTCTGCTTGCCGTCCCCAGTGTAGTTGTAAGAGAGATGCGGGGAAAGAAAGCTGCCCGAGCAGCACCAATATTCGCATTGACTGCCTTCAGTTGATGTTCCGCGGCGAGAATATCTGGTCGATTCAGAAGAACATCTGAGGTTATTCCAGGGGATACTTCTTTGGGAGGGCTTACGTGGCTGAGCTCCAGGGGTAATAAGTCTTTTGGCACCTGGAATCCAACAAGGAGGTTCAAGGCGTTTTCACCCTGAGCCACCAGCTTCGTATAACGGGCCACATCTCCCTTTGCTACTTCCACCTGTGTTTGGGCTCGACGAAGATCCAATTCTGAAGCAAGCCCAACTTCATATCGTAGCTTGATTAATCGATACACAGCTTCCTGTGTTTCAAGGGTGGATTGTGAAAGCTTAAGGATTTCCCTATCTGCTGCAAGGGTAAGATAAGTATTGGCGACTGCAGAAAGAAGGGCGAGCTCTGCACTCCGCCGGGCTTCTTCTGTAGCCAGATATTCTTCAAGGGCCTTCTCCTTCAAGCTCCGTATCCGACCGAAGAAGTCAATTTCCCAGGAAAGGATACCAAGATCAACACTGTAGCGCTCCCTTGTCATTCTTTCTCTGGTTTCTGAGAGGTCGGCCGGAACACGCTCTTTGCTTCCACGAGCAACCACATCAAGGGTAGGGAGGAGTTCGGCGCGCTGGATTCCATAATAGGCCCGTGACATCTCCACATTTAAGGCAGCCACTCTGAGATCACGATTATTTTCCAATGCCATTCTAATGACTTCTCTAAGTCTTCCGTCAGTGAAGAACTCTTCCCAGCTAAGCTCATCGGCCTTGGGGATAGCGGGCATGGGTTCCTTATAAGCGGGTCCGCTCGGCCAGGGAGACGGAACCGGGGCTTCGGGCCTTTTATACTTTGGAGCCAGGGTACAGCCAGTAAGAGAGGCGATTACGAGGAGGATTGAGAATAACTTCCACATCATCCTTACTCCTTCCCTGATGGTGTGTTAGAATTTGGATCGGGTTCAGCGCCCTTAGGGTTTTCCTTCACTCCGAACAATCGAGACACAAGAACAAAAAAGAGGGGGATGTAGAGGAGGTCGATAAAGGTGGCCGAAAGCATTCCTCCACAAACAGCAGTTCCAATGGCCTTCATTGCGCCGGCACCCGCACCTGTTGCGATGGCAAGGGGAAGAACACCGAAGAAAAAGGCCAGCGAAGTCATAATAACCGGACGGAATCTCACCCTTACGGCTCCAAGGGTTGCTTCAATGAGTCCTTGTCCCCGGGCGAGTCGTTCTTTTGCAAACTGGATAATCAGAATAGCATTTTTAGTTGAAAGCCCAAGGGTTGTAAGAAAACCGATCTGAAAAAAGACATCGTTATGAAGGCCCCGTAACCAGGTAGCCATAAGGGCTCCAAATACCCCAAGAGGAAGCATCAGTAAATTTGCAATTGGAATGGCCCAGCTTTCATAAAGGGCGGCTACACAGAGAAAGATGACAAAAATGGAAAAGGCATAAAGAATAGGGGCTTGACCCGTAGCCATTCTCTCTTGATAGGAGAGACCGGTCCATTCGTAGCCAATTCCCTGAGGCAGTTTAGATACAATCTCCTCCATCGCCTTCATGGCATCACCCGAGCTCTTTCCAGCCGAGGGCTCTCCCCAGATATTCATGGATGGAAAGCCATTAAAGCGCTCAAGCCTCGGGGAGCCAAAGCTCCATCGTTCAGAGGCAAAAGAAGAAAAGGGAACCATCTTTCCCGAAACGTTTCTTACATAGAGCCTCTCGATATCCTTAGGAAGCATTCGATAGGGAGCATCAGCCTGGACATAGACTCGTTTCACCCTTCCTCCCTGGATAAAATCATTCACATAGGCGCCTCCAAAGGCTGCAGAAATGGTATTATGGATCGAAGTAATAGGAATCCCAAGGGCTCCTGCCTTTTCCCAATCAATATCAACCCTGTATTGTGGAACATCTTCCATTCCATTGGGTCGGACATTTTTCAATCTTGGATCCTGCCAGGCCATAGCGAGCAGTTGGTTTCGTGCCCCCATAAGCTTCTCATGCCCAAGTCCACCTCTATCCAATAATTGAAAATCAAAACCCGTAGCATTGCCCAGTTCTACAATCGAAGGAGGAGGGAAAGCAAAGACCATGGCATTTCGTATTCTTGAAAAGGCTATTGTAGACCTTTCAGCAATGGGTTTTACCCTTAGGTCTTTTCGGTTTCGTAAATGCCAGTCTTTGAGCCTCACAAAGACCATTCCGTTATTCTGCCCCCTTCCTGAGAAACCGATCCCGGCTATCGTCATACAGGATTCTACCGCTTCCTTCTCGTGCTCCTGGAAATACTGCTGGATCTCGTTCAATACATTCTTTGTCTGTTCAAGGGTTGATCCAGTCGGTAAAAGAACCTGAACAAGAAGAGTGCCCTGATCTTCCTCGGGAAGGTAAGCTGTAGGCAGACGAAGAAGGACCACTCCCACTACCCCTATAATTAAAAAATAGGCAATGAGATAGCGAACCACCCTTGAAAATGAGCGGTTAACTATTTTTACATAAATATCTCTGGTACGAAAAAAGATTCGATCAAACCTTGAGAAAAAGGGCCGAAGAAAGGAGATGGCATTCTCTGCAGGTTCATGCCCCGCCCTCACGGGTTTGAGAAAGGTGGCACAGAGCACAGGGGTTAGAATCAACGCAACCAGTACGGAAAGGAGCATAGAAGAGATGATGGTTATAGAGAATTGTCGGTAGATAATTCCAGTCGATCCAGGGAAAAAGGCCATCGGACCAAACACAGCAGAAAGCACAAGCCCGATGCCAATGAGGGCACTGGTGATCTGATCCATGGACTTACGGGTGGCCTCCCTGGGCGGTAGTCCCTCTTCGCTCATGATCCGTTCCACATTTTCTACCACCACAATGGCATCATCTACTAAGAGGCCAATGGCCAGGACCATGGCAAACATGGTTAACATGTTGATCGAAAACCCAAAAAGACCAAGGACCCCAAAAGTGCCAAGAAGGACTACCGGGACTGCAATCGTTGGAATCAAGGTGGCTCTCAAACTTCCTAAAAAGAGCCACATGACCAAGAAAACAAGGAGGATGGCTTCAAAGAGGGTCTTGACGACTTCATTAATGGCTACTCTAACGAAAGGGGTTGTATCAAAGGGATAAACCACCTTCATCCCTGGAGGGAAGAAGCGACTCATCTCTTTCATCTTGGCTTTAACCCTATCTGCTGTCTCAAGCGCATTGGCTCCTGCACTCATTCTAATAGCAAGCCCGGCAGAGGGTTTCCCATTGTAAAAGGCCTCCACATCATAATAGTCTGTTCCCAGCTCTGTTCGCCCCACATCCTTGAGTCGAACGATTGAACCCTCTGGATTGATTCGAAGAGGGATAGCGGCAAATTCATCCGGTGTTTTGAGCAAGCTCTGAACGATAATGGATACATTGAGACGTTGCCCTTTCACTGCAGGGGCTCCTCCAAACTGACCTGCAGAGACTTCAACGTTATAAGCTCGAATTGCTGAAATCACATCCTCAACCGTGAGGTGATACTCCACCAACTTGTCAGGATTGAGCCAGATTCGCATAGCATATTGAAAACCAAAAACCTCTACCTCCCCCACACCAGGCACTCTTGCCAATACCTTTTCGAGATTGGATTGGGCGTAATCCCTTAAATCGTTTCCATCCATGCTCCCATCTTCTGAAATTAAACCCACCATCAAAAGATAGTTTCTTGTTGCCTTTCCTACAGATATACCGGTGCGTTGAACCACCTCGGGGAGACTCGGCATGGCAAGCTGGAGCTTATTCTGAACCTTTGCCCAGGCAAGATCGGGGTCAGTTCCAGGAGCAAAAGTAAGTTCAATCCGTGAGGATCCAGCCGAATCGCTTGTGGCAGACATATAGATCATCTTATCGAGGCCAGTCATCTTCTGTTCGATGATTTGAGTCACACTATTTTCCACAGTCTCAGCTGAAGCCCCCGGATAAAAGGCCATGATATAAATTGAAGGGGGTGCTAAGGGTGGATATTGGGAGATGGGAAGGTTGTAGATAGCAAGACCCCCTGCTGCCATAATAATAATAGCGATAACCCAGGCAAAGACAGGATGATCTAAGAAGAACCTTGATAACATTAAAGACCTCCGTCAATTCGATTTTTGAGGGAGTTGGCCCGATTTAAGCTCTTCAGAAGGAGGCTTCTTCATAACCTCCAGAGGAACAGTCTTCACCGGAATCCCTGGTCGAACCTTCTGGATTCCTTCCAAATTACCTGATCTCCAGGAGAAAGTCCTGAAGAGACAAGCCATTTATCACCAATGGCCTGATCAAGAGTAAGATTTCGTTGCTCAACTATGCCCTTGCTGTTTACGAGCAAAGCGATTGGATTCCCTTTAAAATCCCGGGAAACTCCCTGTTGGGGGATAAGAATGGCCTTTTCCACCACCCCTTCCTGAACCAGGGCGCGAACATACATACCAGGAAGAAGAATGTGTTTAGGGTTTGGGAACATCATTCGGAGGATAAATGATCCGGTGCTGGGATCCACTGTAACATCAGAAAATTTCAATGTTCCTTCCAGAGGATAAGGAGTTCCATCTTCAAGAATCAATTTCACTCTGGCCTGATTGGGATTTCCTCCTTTTATCCGTCCAGCTTCTATATTCCGTTTAAGTCGCAGAAGATTAGCACTGGATTGGGTTGCATCGACATAAATGGGATTGATCTGTTGAATGGTTGCAAGGGCCAAGGGTTGATGAGCCGTAACCAGGGCACCTACCGTTACATTCGATTTACCAATCCGACCGCTGATGGGCGCTGTGATGCGGGTATAGGCGAGGTTGATACGAGCTGTCTCCAAAGCTGCCTCTGCCTGCTTGACCGTTGCCTCAGCCACCCCTACAGCCTCCCGATCACTCTTCACCTGTGCCTCGATAGCCTTAAATGTGGCTTCAGCTATATTAGCCTCAGTTACAGCCTGATCCCGCTCACTCGCAGAGACAGCCCCCTCTTTGGCCAGTTCTTCAAAACGATTTCGGTTTATACGGGCAAGATCAAGTGTTGCCTGCTGACGGGGAATGGTGGCAAGACTTGCCTCCAGAGCGGCACGGGTACGGTCGGCTGACTTACGAGCCGCATTCAGATTGGCCAATGCATTCTCATAGGCCGCCTCAAAGGGAGCAGGATCGATCTGATAAAGGAGATCCCCTGCTTTGACATCAGAACCTTCAATAAAAAACCGTTGTTGAATAATCCCACTTACCTGAGGCCTTACCTCTGCAATCAGATAGGCGGAGGTTCGACCTGGTAACTCTTCACTCAAGACGACCCGCTCTGGCTGGACCTGGTATATCCCAACCTCAGGAATAGGAGGGGGAGAGGAGGGTGGATTTGAACCACAACTATATAGGATTATCAAGCTAAAAAGACAAAAAATTTTATTAATCCCTTTAATCATTTTCTCTTTCTCCATTTAATTACTCCTTATAAGAATTGACTTTTTCTGCTTCCTCACGAATCTTTCGAATTCCTGCCATGGAAAACTTAAAGACATGCTTTGCATAGGCCTCGATATCCGATATTTCGGGAAGATGGCTTTTTCGCTCTCGACCTCCTTTTCTTATTCTTTGAATAAGAATGGGATTGATACATTGGCTCACAATGCTTATTGTGGAAAATTGAACATCTCGCTCTGAGGTTTTTGGACCTAACAGTTCACGAATTAACCCTTCCATCTTTTCTTTAAGGGGTCGGATTTCTTCCTCCATGACCTTCTTTAGGAGCCCTGTAGGGTTAGCCAGCTCTTTATGGACAATAAGAAACTCCTTGTTATATTCATCTGAAATTCGATGAATCAGCGCCCTAATCCGACCCCATAGACGCTCCTCAGGGGATGCATCTTCTCTAACCCCTCCGTCAGGAGGATGGGTCTTTAAAGATTCGAGGAAGGCATATCGCCATGCCTCTCGATAAAGGGTTTCTTTATTCCCAAAATGGTAATTCACAGCCGCAACATTGGCTCCTGCACGTTTGCAGATCTCCGCTATTGTGGCATCGCGATATCCTTTTTCCGCAAATATTTCACTTGCGGCGAGCAATAAATTTTTAGGGGTTTTTAAAGTTCCCTTTCGTTGGATTCTCATTTTTTATCCTCCTATGGCCTATAATTCTATAAATAAAAATTAATTGAATTTAATATTTACATTTTAATTTATTAATTAAAATATAAATTTGAATTTGTCAAAATAAATTAAATAACACTGTCCTGAAAAGCGGAAAATTAAAAAATTTTAGAACAATTTCAATTAGTTGCTGTCATTTCGATGCTGATACTTAATATATCCTCTGATTAAATCATAAATTACTCTATCTCTCACTTTCAGCACAAAAACCCCCATTACATCGATCTAAAAATCATATTTCCTCCCTATCTCTAGAAACAGCCCCTCCATCCTCTTTTTCAGTCCTTTCGTTAATATGTGTTTCCGATATTTTGGAATCCACGCAAAATGAGATTTGATGTTAAGGACTGCATGGTTTCACCGTTTTATCGTCATGCAGTAAACTATATTATATTTTCGCGCTTAGGCACGAGAGCCTTTCATCTCCACCTTTACAAGTGAGGTCTCTCATTCTATCTTTATAAATTATATAGGAAGGAGTTTACGGAGTGGTTTTCTGAATATTAAGACCGCAGAGGAAAGCTTCGTATAATGCTTTTGCCTAATGTTTATACCAATGATGGTCTTCGAATCAATGAGTCCCATGTGCCACCCCATATTAAAAATTATAGGATTCCTAAGAATAATATTGGAGGAGAGGTTCGGACAAAGCCCAAGGGTGAAATTTTATACAGTAAGCTGGGTAAAAGATCATCGTACAGTATCAGATCAAAGATGATTGGGTAGACAAACCAAGAGACAGTTAAAACTTTGAAAGATTGGATAATTCATTTCTGGAATAATAACTCTTTGAAGGCTTGATTTTTGATATACTTATGAGTATAATACTCAAAAGTATAATCTTGGGTGAGTTATGGGATTCGTTGATCGAGAGAAAGAATTAGCCTTTCTTGAGGAAAAATGGGAGGAAAAAAGGGCCCAGCTTATTATCCTTTGGGGAAAACGGCGGGTGGGCAAAACCGAGTTGATAAAGAGGTTTGTTAGAGATAAACCTCACATCTATTTTCTTTCTGAAAGTTCCCATGAGTCAGAGCAGTTAAAAAGGTTTTCCCATGTGGTAGGTCAATTCTTTAAGGAGCCTCTTCTTGAGACCAGAGGATTTGGGGGGTGGGAGGAAAGTTTTAAGTACCTCAAGGATAAAAATCAGAGGTTCGTTCTGGTTATTGATGAATTTCCGTACCTCATTCAATCCAATCCTGCTATGCCCAGTCTATTTCAAAAAGCCTGGGATGAGTATTGGTCAAAAAGCAGTATCTATCTAATCTTATTGGGGTCAAGTATAGGGATGATGGAGACGGAGGTATTGGGGTATCGAGCGCCTCTTTATGGGAGAAGGACAGGGCAATGGAGAATTGATCCGATGCCTTTTGAGTCGGCTGGAGAATTCCGAAAAGGGAAATCTTTTGAGGACAAGCTCCTTCATTTCTCGGTGGCAGGAGGCATCCCTGCGTATTGGTTACAATTTTCGCCCGAGAAGGATTTTAAAAAGAATCTTAGAGATCATGTCTTGAAAAAAGGACAAATGCTATATGAGGAAGTGGAATTCATTCTAAGAGAGGAGCTTAGAGAACCGAGGTATTATTTTAGTCTTCTTCATGCTATAGCTCAGGGAAAGCATAGACTTTCAGAGATCGTTAATGCAACAGGAATTCCGCAGCCCATTGCCAACAAGTATCTTAGTGTCCTTTCAGACCTAAAGATTATCACGCGAGAGGTGCCCGTCACTGAGGAGAGACCTCTTAAGAGTAAAAAGGGGCTTTATCGAATTGTTGATGAATTCTTCCGATTCTGGTTCAAATTTGTTTTTCCGAATCGTGGGGATTTAGAGTTGGGACGGATAGAGAATGTGATGCATTATATTCAAAAGGAGTTGCCGCAATATATAGCCTCTATTTACGAAAAAGTTGCTGTTGAGACCCTTTGGAGGTTTAAGGATAGACTCTTCCCTTTCACCTCTGTAGGCAGATGGTGGGACAAGAATGAGGAGATTGATATTGTGGCAATCAGTAAAGATACGAATGAAATTCTATTTGGGGAGGTAAAATGGAGTGAGAAACCTGTCGGGACTAATATTTTGGATGAATTGGTATTAAAATCTCGAAGGGTGGAATGGGGGAGGAAGGGAAGAAAAGAGTACTTCTGCCTCTTTAGTAGAAGTGGTTTTACCCTTCCCCTTATTAAAAGGGCTGGGATTGAGGGGATATTTCTTTTTAGAGAGAATCAACTCCAAGAGATTGATAAAGGTATACCGCAACCCTTTTAAATTGGACGGGCTAAAGGTGAAGAGTTAAATTTCTTGGATCATCTCCTAATTAATTGGTAAAAGCTTGAATAATCTTTAATGAAAAGTATCGTAAATCATGGTAGCCATAGGCTTTGCGTTTGATGACCTTGATTTTGTTATTGACCCCTTCCAATGTTCCGGTATGAATGGGGTAGTCACAGAGATTAAAAATCCCATAGCGATAACGGCAAAGCATCTTCGAAAACTTCACCACTTCCGGGTGATTCTCTGAGGGAGTCAGATCCGCCTCTGGCGGAAAGGCTCGGGCCAAAGTACACCCCTCGTCAATGGCCTTATTGGCCCATGTCCGGGATCGATAAGACCAGATGTGTTTGAGCTTATCTTTCAGGATCAGGATGGCATTGATAACTCGGTTCAATCTTAAAAGCTCCTCGAGATGTCTCCGGTCTTTGTATCTTCGGACATTAGACCGGTTTTTTTCAGCAACAGATATTTGGTTCCCTTGAAGATGTCTTTGTGGGTCTTGGAGGCTTTGTGGTATTCGGTGTTTCGCACCTTGTCGATGACCCGGTTGAATTGGGCCACGACATGAAACAGGTCGAAGAAAATTTTGACATGAGGGACGCTTTGTTGGACCGCCAGGATATAGGGATCCCACATATCCATCACAATGGCTTCTAATCCCTGCCTCTGTTCTTTGTTCATGCCCGAAAAGAACTTCATCAAGGTCCGGGCTTTTCGGTCTTTGCTCACCCAGAGGACTCACCCCGTCAGGTAGCGATGACCTTTGCGGATGGAAATCTCGTCGATGGCCAGGATGCGAAGTCCTTGGTAGTCGGTTTGGCCATATGGTCTTTCCAGGAACCGTTGGTCGATGGTTTTGACCGTATCCCCCTCCTTCACAAAGATCTTCTTTATAATCCCAGCCTTTTTAGGGCTAATCTTTACCGTTTCAGGAGACTTCAAACTTCCAATCGCGGTGAGTTGGTAAGACACCGTTTGGGGGATGACTTCGATGACTTCTCCCCTTCTCTCTTCCAAATTTGGAGATTGACCTTGGGATGGAGCTTCTAAACTCTTGGATTCTTTCGAACTGCATCCCCATAGTAAAAGAATCATCAAAAGGGATAAGAACAAGTACCTTCCTACCCCCGGAGGTTATGTTGAGTCTTCATTTATGTTGAGTAAATTTCTCAAACCCTTGCTATCAGCATTCTTTCTCCTTAATCTCTCAACATTAATTTCCACGTATTAAAGAGGCTCCAGCCATTGAAGGAGATTCCTATTTTGTTTCCAGGGCCTCTTACTCTTACTGATCGGCAAGTAATTATTCAGGACCTTTCTTTTCATCTCAAGATTTATGAAACTTCCAGAAAAACCCAGGCTTTCAAGCCTGGGGATGAATGGTGCCCGGAGCGAAGCGGAGTAATCCGGCGAAGCCGGGGAGCCCAATAGAACACCTGGACTTTAGTCCAGGGAGTTTCATTTCTCTTGAAATTCTTACCCGATTCTGGTTATTTCTTACCTGTTTTTATAAGTCTCTGATGAAATTCCAAAGAGGGGTTGAAGGTTTGAAATCCTATAAAGATTCATAACATTCCTTAGGAGGGAAAGGGGAGATGGTGGTCAAAGAGGATGGGATTAAGGCCGCTGTGGGGTTTAGTGAAAATCCAAATTCCTTTGAAGCGGGGAGGGA
>Ga0209102_1001216_pt1 | contig 14195 bp, 18 predicted proteins | sample ConPoolayeHmetaG_FD_185483 | JGI IMG/M metagenome (GOLD analysis project Ga0209102, IMG submission 185483) | Hot spring microbial mat communities from California, USA to study Microbial Dark Matter (Phase II) - Cone Pool mat layer H metaG... ... | reverse complement strand
AATTAAATATTCTGTCACTATGAACTTTTTAGTCTGGAACTAGGTTTAGGAATCGTAAGTTGTTTATTTTCAACATTTGACTCTTGAATGTGTGCTGAATTATACCTATAAACTGTCAAACCTAGGTTTAAAACTGGTCCAGAATGGAAGGAACTTTTCTTTTAAAGAAATTGGCCTTGAAGCCTATGATATAAATGGTATCTTCATCGGTGCCTATCAAGAATCCGGAGTCTTCTGGTTTCAATTGGATAATGTCCGTTTGAAATAATAGAGAGGATGGAGGGAAGCTAAGGGCTTCAAATGTAGAACCAATTCTGAGGTTTCGGGAAGGATAGGGAGAAACCCCGACTACCATTAGGTCACGCCAGAAGAATAATTTAAGAAGCTAGTGAGTTCAAAGTTCGGCTATCTTCGGATAAAGAGAAAGTTTAATTTCGCTTTTTCAAAAAAGTCATTTCCTCACTTGAAGTCGAGCTTTAGTTCCGATTACCATAAGCCTAGCGTCCGCCGAGGTGCCACCGATTATGATTTCATACTGCCCCGGCGCCACCGAACAGCTATGGGTTTTTTCATCCAAAGAGGCGAAATCTTTGAGCGACAAAATAAAGGTGAGGTGCTCCTGCTCACCCGGCTCAAGAAGTCTTGTCTTGGCGAATTGTTTAAGTTCTTTTAATGGCCGCTTCATTCTGGAGCTAGGCGACTTAATATAAAGTTGGGCGACTTCTTTGCCGGCGGTCTTGCCTGTATTCTTCACGCCAACTGTCACCAACAGCGGTTCTATGGATAATAGATAAATAGATAATAGGGATAATAGGAATTTGGTTTTCGGCTGTGGTGGCCGACTGAGCCTCTTTGTGACAATTTACTCCTGCGATTATAGTAGGGGAGGATAAATCTCGGCTTGAAGAAGTGTCAAGTGAAGTTGGGAATGGCTCTTGGCGGGCCAAAAAGCCACAAAAGCCGAAGAGACGCTCAAAAAGCGCCGGAAATTACCCGGACCTCTCCTTTCGGTCAACCTGAAGATCACGAGAAGTATTCAGCTGAGGTCTGGGCGGCCATCAGAACTTCTTGATAGACGATATGCGGTGGGGGCGGTCTCTGGGCGACAAACGTGAGATTGAGGTGATTGATGATTCTGTCCATCACGGCATAGTCTGTAATAAAGGCGATGATGTGCATCTGGCCGCCGCAGTGGGGCAGAGCATGGGGTCCACTTCATAGAATTTTCTTAACATCTCGGTCCAGCCTCGGCGGGGGATTGTTGGGCATTCCATCTCGATGATCAGGAGCTTATGACTGATCTGGTTGAAATTCCGGGTCATCGTCAGCTCAGACTTTTAGTTGTCAATAAGGAGTTGATGAGCAAAGTAAAAGCGCTCAAGAAGTCTCCTGTTGAATTCTTCAGGCTGGATATTGGTGAGGGAGTTTTGCTTGACGGCTGGCTGATGAAACCGCCTGATTTTGATTCGGCCAGAAAATACCCGCTTTTTATCCATGCTTACGGCGAACCGGCTGGCACCACTGTCCGCGATGCCCGGGGTGGCAGCAATTATCTCTACCATCTTTTTCTTACCCAGCAGGGCTATTTAGTGATGAGTATAGACAATCGTGGCACCCCGCAGCCCCGGGGCCGCGATTGGCGCAAAATCATTTACTGCCAGATTGGCATCCTGGCTTCAGCCGACCAGGCCGCAGCTATTAGAGCTCTGCTAAAAAAATGGAGCTTCGTTGACCCAGAACGAATTGGCATCTGGGGCTGGAGTGGCAGTGGTCAGATGACTCTTAATGCCCTTTTCCGTTATCCTGATCTATACAGGATGGGCATTGCTGTGGCCTTTATTAGCGATCAGCGACTTTATGACACCATTTACCAGGAAAGATACATGGGTCTACCCCAGGATAATCCCGAAGGTTATAAGAACGGATCGCCCATAACCTTTGCTCATCAACTTCAGGGCAAGCTTCTTATCATTCACTGTACAGGCGATGATAACGTTCACTATCAGAGCTTTGAAAAACTGGTCAATGAACTCATAGCTAATAACAAGCTTTTTTCTATGATGGTCTACCCCCCAACCACTCTCACTCCATTTCGGAAGGCAAAAACACAACTCTCCATCTTTACCGAACTATGTTTAATTTCATCAAAAACAATCTATAAAAATTAAAATCAAAGCGACTTTCAAGCCGGGGATAAACCGCTTTAAGCAAAAAGTGTCTTTTATTCATTATTGAAAAACAGCAAATTTAGGATTTTATTCTAAAATTATTATATGCTTTATTATATCTCAGGCGAGCTTTTCTTGAATTTTTCTTTTTAATATTTTAATTTTGAATAAGAGTAGAGAAAGCAAAAGAAGGAGATGTATGGATTTAATAAGTGCTTTCTTCACCCAGGGTTTTATTCTTCCAGGCCCAAATAGCCAATTTTTTAATTAAGTTATGAACAAAGAGTCAGTTGTCATTTTCGCTGATAAAACTCATCATGGACTTTATGAATCACTGACCATTAAAGGAGAAACTATCGGTAAATATTCCTTCGAAGAAGCTCAAGCCCATCTCCAGGAGTTAGAAGCCGATCTAATTCTTATTGATTGTGGCTTAAACCATGCTCAGGGACTTTTGCTTCTCAAAACAGCCAAGCGCTTACACCCCGATGTTCCGGTTCTCTTTCTCGCTACTGGCGGTTCGGAGGAACTGGCGGTAAAAGCCTTCAGGACAGGGGCCAGAGATTATCTTCCAAAGCCCGTGGATTTTGCCGAACTCAGATCAATAATTAAATCTCTCCTTAAATTAAAACGAAGCTCAAGGGAAAAACGGTCTCCCTTTTTTCGGAAGGCTTTAAAGGATCAGAGCAATTTTCCTTTTACCATATCAACCGATTTGCCCCCAAATATTCTTAAAGCGATCAGGTATATCGAGGAAAATTTCAGCGAAAAGATTAATCTCACATCCTGTGCCCGGGCAGCCAGGTTGAGCCCCTATCACTTCTGCCGGAAATTCAAAAAATTTACTTGAATGACGCCAATAAAATTTGTCACTCTCCTAAGAATCAACAAAGCCAAGGCCCTTCTGGCTGAAGAAGACATGAACATCACCGAAGTCAGCGAACATGTAGGCTTTTCTGATTCCAGTGTCTTTTATGGCCTGTTTAAGCAATTGACTGGCTTGAGCCCGCGAGAGTTCAAAAAATCGGCTCATAAGAAAAGAAAAAGAAGATAGGGAATTTTCTACCTCTGTTCGCTCAGATCGGCTTTTTCATTATCCTGAGAAGACTGTTCATAGACAATTTTCAGGACAAAAGATTTAAACAAAAAGTTTAAATAATAACCGATAACGTCTTAATCGCTGCGGGAAAGTTTTTTGGCTGGGGGAAAGTTTTTCTCGGCTGAAGGAAAGGTTTTTGGCTAAAAGAAATTTTTTTTAGCTGAATGAAAAGTTTTTTTGTAAGCGATCTTGTTAGTGAGAAAAGTTCAACTGGAAAGGCTTTCTGCGGAATAAACTCTGAGTAAGGTTTTCTGAGTGAGGCCCTCTTGTGTGAATTATTTTATTTTCCCAGGCGAGAAAGATTTTTTATCCAGAAAAGTTCGGAAAAGAGCAATTTTTAAGGAATAATGAGCAAAAAAAACATATATTTGTTTTCATCAAACATTTATATTTGGAAGGCATCTAAGGCGTTATGGCCCAAGGGTAAAAAGCACAGGAAAAAGGATGAAGAGGTGAGGATTTTTTTTCTGGAGAGACAACTTAGGATATATATTAACTACATCGAAAGGGGAGGTGAGAAAGAAGGGGACTTAGCTGTCGCTTTAGATTTTTCTGGCAAAAGCGGGTTTTTTAAGTTCGCTGTATCTAAGAAATGAAAAGGAGATTTTCATGAGATTCAAAAACATTTTAATTCTTTTTGTAGCTTTAGTGGTGATAGTGGCAGCTTTTGGTCTGGCACAGAAGCCACCAAAATCAAGAGACGGAACGACTCTCGCCGCCTATAAGACCATTGATATCTGTGATCTTGGTAACGGTATGTGGCGCTATTCAGGTGAAATTGCAGTCTGGAACGAGGATGATATTTGGACGAGCGGTTTTCAGATTGAGGATTTCATAGAATACAAGCCTTTTAACCAACAAGGCCCAAGTTGGCACATATTGGGTTATGTGACTATAATAACACCGCCAGAAGGCTTCACTGGAGAAATTCCACCCGGCACCACACAGCAGACTGCGCTCGTATTCAAGTACGTTTATGAAGGTCCTGCGATTAAAGATGCATATATCCGGAACAATGTTCAGCTGACAATTCTAAACCACTCCGGCAGCCTGGGCACTCCTAAAGGGCCCAACCCGAAAGCAACCTATATGGGTCCCATACCACCGCCGCCATGCGAAGTAATTTCTGGCTGCACATATACTAAAGGATACTGGGGGAATAAGCCTGGCGTAGTTTGGCCAAGCCCATACAGTCGCACTGATACTTTTTTCAATAGCGGCCAGACCTGGCAGCAGGTCCTTGATACTGAACCTAGGGGAAACGGTTATTATATATTGGCTCACCAGTATATCGCCGCCGTGCTGAATATCGCTAACGGCGCTTCAGTGCCGAAGGGCGTCCTGGATACTCTTGATTTGGCACTCGAATGGCTTCAGTTTAATGGTCCCAACGCTTGCACAGGTCCGGGCAGCTGCGGAGTTCAGAAGAATTGGGCTGCAGTTCTGGAAAGTTATAACAAAGGAGAATATCCCGGCGGGCCGCCACACTGCGAAGACAAAGATTAATTAAAAAAAGCCAATTGAACATCAACGGAAAAAGGCCGTGCCCTTTAAAGGGTGCTGCTTTTTTATCCTTCTAAAAAATTAGGATAATTACCTGCGCCCTATTAAAGAACAGAGTCAAATAACTATTCGCCCTGGTTGATGGCAAAATATAGATTCGAATGAATGGACATTAATTATAATCTTGACATCTAAAGTCATTCCCCGTTCGCGGTCCATTCACCATAATCTATCCTCAAATCAACTACAGTGGCGTCAGGTTAATAGAACTATTTAGACTACTTTGACCCTGGGCGTGATAGCTATACTTTTACGGTCACGCTTGTTGATTCCGATGGGGTTCCAGGAGTCTGTTTGATTGCTCACGCGATAGTCGAGTTTGTCTGTAAATAATCGATAAAATACTGGTTACTAGCTGCTTAGTTCTTTTCGTTAGAAGCAAAAGGGAGGGCGTATAAATGCGCCCTCCCTTTGCATTTATGATTCTGTAAATTTCTTAAAAGATATTATCACATGAATTTCAGAGAAGACCTGATTTAACGTTCTTCTTTATCACCTCTCCTTTTCGTCTTCGAATGAGTTAATTATCTTGATAACATTTGATTTCTTAAATAATCCACTCTTTGGCCAGCGTTAAAAATGGAGTTATAGATTCCTGAAGAAAGTTTGGGCAGGGCCTAAATTTCCTAATCGCTTCTTATTTTTTTATCAATTATTCTGATAAATTCTCTTAGATCTGCTAAACGATTTTTCAAAATATCAGAGACAATATCATAATCAATCTCTTCATAGTCATGGGCTAAAATATTCCTGAATCCAACCATTTTAACAAGCTGCTGACAGAGTTTTCTGCCGATAATTTTTTCTTCTTCGAGGATAATAAAGGTTTCGCTCAGCGAAGCTGGCTTCCGAAAGTTTTTGAAAGATAGCACCGCTCCTGCCAGGTCAATGGCAGCCTGAACAGCCAGATAGAGATAACGCTCTACCGCACCGCGCAAATCAATATTTGTCTCAATTTCTTTTCTCGAGTATTTTTTATATCTTTCCAATATTTTTAGATATTTCTGGACAGCGCTAATCCGGTTTTCTATTGTTGAAAGATTCGTCATATCCTGACCCTCGTCAGTTGATGTCTCATTAAGAGGAAATAAAAATCAAAATACTCATTCAAGATCTTAGGCTCAACTAATAATTTATACGGCTTCCTTTCAAAAATTAAATTTCCCTCCTTGATAATGTTATATTTGAGTTCTGGCGCCATAACCTTATTTAATATTATTAAATCAATTTTATCCGTATGAAGAATTTTACTAATTTCACCTAATAATTGCAGTCTAATTTCGAAGACCTTCCTTTTATCTCCTACTTCAATGTATATCGCAAAATCATAATCGCTTAAAGGGCCTTTTTTCCCCTTTGCCTGAGAACCAAAAAGATAAACGAGCTTTATCTCCGGATATTGTTGAAAAAGGGAGTTTAGTTTCTTTCTTATATTTTCTCTTTTCATTTGTTTTTATATTAGATTAAAACAGCATAAAAAATCAATCTGCCGATCGCAAGATCATTTAACAAACTCAAAAAAACTCGATTATATAAATTTAATTTGATCAATAATAATTATCTGAACCTAATAAGCCCAAAAGAGCGTAATAAGCTGTTTTTAATTCTATTTTGAGCATACTTAGCGTTGGTCCGGGTGGTCAGCTTCCTGGCCTATTAAGCGTTGTCACGTAAAGTGATGGCCTTTATCTGATGAGCATAATAGACAATATTGCTGGCTCTGGCCCTTGCGCTGTGTTTTAATGCCTATTATTGGTACCATCAAGAATGATTTCAGAACAGATAGACTAAAAAAGAGGTCCGACAACTTTCAACTTTCCTGTTGGAATCATAAATCATTTAAACAGAATTCATTCCTATCAAAAAATCTGTAGAACACAAAAAAATCTGTGGTTGATGGACTTATTTTGGCTCATCATCCTCTAAAAAAAGAAATTAGGCAAGATTTAAAAAGATAATTAGGAATAAATTCAGGTTGTTTTCGCCTCTAATTTAAGTTATTTAATTATTAGTGATTTAATTAAGGGTGATTGGTTAGCTTAATTTAGTTTTAACTCCATTAAGAAACACCGACCATGACATTGCTTTTGCTGCGAGAGCTGGTAACAGTTCTGGCCGTTTCGATTTTAATCATCATCATTTTCCATCGTTTGAAAATCCCCGCCGTTGTCGGTTTCATGATAACCGGGATTCTCATCGGCCCTGGCGGGCTTTCTCTGATCAAAGACCTGGAAACAATAAATGCTCTGGCCGAAATCGGGGTAATGATGCTTCTTTTTGTTATCGGCATTGAATTTTCTCTGGAGCGATTGAAGAAAATCCAGCGTTACTTCTGGCAGGGCGGCGGTACGCAGGTCCTGGTAACAATTGCAATTGTCGCTCTCATAGGGAAGTTGACGGGTGTCGAGACGGAAGAGGCCATTTTTTATGGTTTTCTGGTAGCTTTAAGCTCAACCGCCGTTGTTCTGAAAATTCTTGCCGATAAAAATCAGCTTAATTCGCCTCACGGATATATTTCCCTGGGCATCCTGATTTTTCAGGATATAGCCATCGTTCCCATGCTGGCCATCATTCCTGTCCTGGCCAACCTTAAGGCGGTGTCCTGGATCAGTCTGCTGGGAAGATTTGGCCTGAGTCTTCTGGGCGTGGTCGCCGTTTTTTTTGTCGCCCGAAAAATTATGCCCGCTGTGATATCGGCTATAGTCAAAACCCGTATCAAGGAAGTTTTCCTCCTTTCCACTCTTGTGGCCTGCTTTGGCCTGGCTTATCTGACTTTTTCTCTTGGACTGTCCTTAGCTCTCGGCGCTTTTCTTGCTGGAATCATCATTTCAGAATCCTTCTACAGTCATCAGATAGTTTCCGATATTCTCCCTTTCAAGGATGTTTTCAACAGCCTGTTCTTTGTTTCCATCGGAATGTTGCTCGATACTAAACTCATCTGGAACATTCGGGGAACCGTTCTGGCTGTGGTGACCGGTATTCTTTTAATCAAAATCCTGATAGTTTTCTTCACAGTCAGGCTTTTAAAATTTAATTTTAAATATTGCTTTCTTACAGCTATGGCCCTGGCTCAGATTGGCGAATTTTCCTTTGTTTTGGCGAGGGGGGGCCGAGCGAACCAGTTGCTGGGGGCCGAAGCCTTTCAGGTATTTGTAGCTTCTTCAGTTCTGACCATAATCATTACTCCCCTTCTTTTAGAAATAGCTCCGAAAGCAGCGGAGCTATTTTCTCGCCAGAAAATCGGAGTTCAGCCTGAAAGGGCTAACATTGGGACTGAAGACCTTAGAAAGCTCAAGAACCATGCCATCATAGCTGGCTTTGGACTTAACGGCCAGAATTTAGCCCGGGTCCTCAAGGAGACGGGCATTTCTTACGTTATCCTTGAAGTCAACCCAGAAACTTTTCGTCGTTTCTGCCAGGCTGGTGAGCCCATGATTTTTGGCAATGCGGCCAGCCCGACTATCCTGAAGGAGGCCAGTATTTCTGAAGCCCGGGCTCTGGTGCTGGCCATTTCTGATCCAGCGGCCACCCGAAGAGCAGTGAGTATAGCCCGCCGCCTCAATCCGAATCTTTTTATCATCGTTCGGACGAGATTTACTTCGGAAATTGAAGAGCTCTATACTCTGGGAGCCGATGATGTTATTCCGGAAGAATTCGAAACTTCAATAGAAATATTTGTCAGGGTTCTCGAAAAATATCATCTTCCGCGGAATATCATTAACACTCAGGTTCAGGTAATTCGGAGTGAAGGGTACGGAATCTTAAGGGGTTCCAAGTCCACTTCGCGCCGCCTTGAAGAAAGAATTTGTGATTATTTGGAGGCGGGCGTGGTTGAAACTTTTCTTATTCCGGATGATTCCTGGGTAGTCGGGCGAACCCTCGGTGAAATTGATTTAAGGGGGAAAACAGGGGTAACAGTCATTGCTGTGGTTAGAAATGAAAAAACCCATAGTGGCCCTGGAGCCGATTTTCGTTTAGAGATGCGGGACGTCCTTGTCCTTGTCGGCAATCATGAAGCTATAGATAAAGCTCTGACCTACCTCAGCGATAAAAATTAAAATTATTATCCCTAATACGAGCTGAAAAATATTCCAATTTCTTCTTTCCGCTCACGTAAATTCAGCCTTTCCCCGGAACGCCTCCCTTGATGAACAGCAAATGAAGGTCTTTCACCGGTATAGTGGGAGGGATGTATGTAAAAGAATCTGAAAAAGTGGAGCGGATGGACTATCTATAGTTTATCGCTAGGATTGTCTAAGATATCCCAAATAGTGGCCAAGTTTTTCTGGAGGTGTAACTGAATTTCCCCTCGACACTTGCTTCGCTCACTGCCTCCCCTTCTTGGGATTCACCCTGCGACCGCCATGGAACCAGATGGACATGCTCCATCGGATCGTCTGTCTACCTTTTTAAAACAAAGCACCAGAGAGGAAAGCAAAAACAGGCAAAAAGCAATAATCCAATGCCGGTAATGAAGTCCTAAACCAATGAAAGCCAACAGCTCTTTCACCTCAGGTTCTATGAGCAGACATAAAATTATTGAAAAATGTAGATTTTCCCGTGAGGCAACGAATCAATTTCGTATAGATTTTAAGTGAGGCAATCCGAGCTTTTGACATCTTAATTTATTTCCTTATAATGACTGAAGGAAAAATTAGGTTAAAGATGCCTGCTTCAGGCTGGGAGGGAGAATAAATTTTCTTGTTTTTGAGGAAAAATCCAATGAAAATCGAATGGCGTCACATTACCTTTCCGTCAGATACGATAAGGTTAACTACTATAGAGACGCATGCTGCCGGTGAGCCGTTGCGCATCGTGACCGGTGGTTTGCCCGAACTTCCTGGTTCAACAATGCTGGAACGTCGTCATTTTATGCGCGATCACTTCGATTATGTGCGGCAGGCTTTAATGTGGGAGCCACGCGGACATCACAATATGTACGGTTGTGTTATCACTCCTCCTGTAAGTTCTGAAGCCGATTTTGGGGTGTTGTTTATGCACAATGAGGGCTATAGCACAATGTGCGGGCATGGCGTTATTGCCCTGCTTACTGTTTTGGTCGAGTGTGGTGCAGTAAAGGTAGAGGGCCGGCAGGCTACCGTAAATCTTGACACCCCGGCTGGACTGGTGCGGGCAACAGCCCACATTGATGATGGACATGTAGGAAAGGTGTCGTTCCTCAACGTACCATCATTTTTATATGCTCGGGATCTGGTTATTAATTTGCCAGATTATGGTCAGGTGGAATGTGACGTAGCCTGGGGTGGTGCATTTTACGCAGTGCTTCCTGCTGCTCGGGTCGGGTTACGAGTTGAACCGGAACAGACGGCGGCCCTGGTGGCTGCCGGTGAGGCAATGAAGCAAGCAGTAAATGCTGTCCTGCCTATTAAACATCCTTTGAAGGAGGATCTCGGGTTTTTGTATGGAACCATCCTAACCGATAAACCAGAAGAGGCGACTCATCACAGCCGTAATATCTGCATTTTTGCTAATGCTGAGGTTGATCGTTCACCTACCGGGACTGGAGTCTCTGCTCGTTTGGCTGTCCATCATGCCAAGGGCGAGTTAAAAACCGGCCAGTCAATTGTGATTGAGAGTATTCTTGGTCGGCGTAGTACGTTCAGTGGGCGGGTTGTTGCGGAAACCCGGGTCGGTTCATATCCGGCCGTCATACCCGAGGTGAGTGGCTGTGCTTTTATTACCGGTCGAAGCGAGTTTGTGATTGATCCCCGTGATCCTCTTGGCAAGGGATTTTTAGTGGAACAAATCGGGAAGTAGAGGTTAAAATCTCCCCCTTTGATGAAAGGGGATATGTACTCATTTCTCCGTCCTAAGGGGACAGGTAGATGTGTCTCCCAATTCTTAATTACAGAAATATCAATATATTAATAAAACTTTTAAGCAAAAAGGAGATAATGAAAAAATTAGGTAGCTTTAACCTGATTTTTCGACTTTTCCTGGAGAAACCAGGATACGCGCAGGATTTCTTCCATTTTTGTTTGGTTGTGAAATTTTCCATCAATGCCATTATGGCCCGCGGTTTTTTAAATATCCCTGTCTCCTCATGAGAAAATCTATATGGGTAATAGGAATTTGGTTTTCGGCTGTGGTGGCCGAGTGAGCCTCTTTGTGACAATTTACCCCTGCGACTATAGTAGGGGAGGATAAATCTCGGCTTGAAGAGGTGTCAAGTGAAGTTGGGAATGGCTCTTGGCGGGCCAAAAAGCCACAAAAGCCGAAGAGACGCTTAAAAAGCGCCGGAAATTACCCGGACCTCTCCTTTCGGTAAACCTGAAGATCACGAGAAGTATTCAGCTGAGGTTTGGGCGGCCATCAGAACTTCTTGATAGACGATATGCGGTGTGGGCGGTCTCTGGGCGACAACCGTGAGATTGAGGTGATTGATGATTCTGTCCACCACGGCATAGTCTATAATAAAGGCGATGATGCGCATCTGGCCGCCGCAGTTGGGACAGAGCAGGGGGTCCACTTCATAGACTTTTCTTATCATCTCGGCCCAGCCCTGGCGGGGGATTGTTGGGCATTCTACATCAATGAGCAGGAGCTTATGTTGTCCTTCCCTACTTTGCGCATTTTGCCCCCATGAGCGTTGGCGTAGAGGCCGTAATATCTCACGGTGACCTGGCCTTTGTCGGGAATGTGGAAAGTCGTCTGGGCGATGAACTCCAGGTAATCCATCCGCTCCACCTCTTCCGGCTTTCCCCCATACCAGTAGCCGACTTTCCCCTCCCTTTCATCAGGGAAGAGGCGCTCCAGGGACAAAAGAGGACGAATCATGTATTTGCCGACTCGCTCGGCCTCTGGCCTGGTCCTGGCTTTGACCTTGCTGTGGACTGAGAAGCCCGAGTGGCGCCAGCCCATGATCTTCTCCACCAAGGCTTCTGAGACGAGCTCCTTCCTTAAAAGATGAGCGAAGACCTCGCGGGAGAAGAACTCGGACAGCAGGCTATCTTGGAAGGAAGCGAGGTGATGAAACCTTCCTTCAGAGTCTTCACCGCCCTCGGTCACCAGGAGGTGGAGGTGAGGATGGAGATTGATGCGCTCGCCGAAGATCTGGATTGAGCCCACAATCCTTGGCATAAGCTCTTTGCCAGTAACTGCCTGGAAGTACTTGAGGAGAGCCTTTGAAGCTGCCTGGCAAAGACCTCCCAGAAGCCGGCGGTTGGAGCGGAAGAAGATGCGGAGCATCTTAGGGATGGTGAAGACGACCTGGCGGTGAGCGATATCGAGAAGGAGTGTCTCCCGCATCCATTCGCCCCACGCCTCAATCCTCTTCGAATGGCAGGAGGGGCAGAAGCCGCGGGTGCGGCAGGAGAATATCAGCAGCTGCTCCTCCCCGCATGGGGCACAGCGAACCCGGGCAAACCCGCACAGGGGGTTTCCGTAGTCCAAATAGCGCTCGACCACCTCCTTGATGATGGATGATGGGCCGGAAGAACCCGTACTCTTTTTCGAAATGGCTCTCATATTCGGTCAGGAACTGGTCAAAGTAATGGAAAAGGACGCGGTAAAGGACGGTGCGCTCGGGATGACGGGGAGGATAGATTCCAGCCACAGCAGGGAAGAATATTCAGGAAACAGGCCAGAAGAGTGTGTCCACTCATTTTCCCTGGAAATGACAGCCGAAGACAGGCTCAATCGATCAAAATCGTTAACAGAATTTGGCCAAAAGAACATCGCCTTGCCAACCCCGGCTGACAGAAAAAATCATAACAACTAGGGTATATGTATACTGTCATTTGGGTGCGGGTTTTCCTCAGAATTGATTCAGCCTTCTGGGCTAAATGAAAGAAGATGAGGTTTGTAATTTTGGCTTTTTAAAATGAGTTTTTATTTCTTAACTCATTTAAAGTTCTTTAACGGTAATAACGAGGGACTTCGAAACTGTTCTCGCTAAAGTAAATTTTCAGGCGCTCAATACTTCCGCCTTTAAGAGTGAAAAAAAGTATCAAGAAAAGCAATGATCTGGCTCGCTTTGAAAAGTCTTTATAAAAACTAACAAAATCTTTGGGAACATTCATTCTCCCCCTTTTTTATATCTTTTTGATAGTGGGACGAGTATAATAAAGGTTAATGACCATCAGCAAGAAAGGAACAAAACGGATGAGAAAGAGCCTTATTTTTATACTGATGGCTGGCGCCATCCTGCTGGTCCTGGCCCGCCCGTCTTTCGGGCGGTGGTTTCTGGATGCTGAGAACGGAGCGGTTTTTAGTGGCTACAACGAAGTTGAGATTCCCAGGGATACGGGGACCCGTTTTTCGCTGTCAGAAGAATTGAAAACTGACCAGGCTTACTTTTTCCGGCTGCGCCGGGGCTATCAGTGGAAGTTAAGGCATACAATTTCGGTTGTGGCGGCGCCCTTAAAAGTTAAGACAGGGGGCAGCCTTGACCGCCCGCTTTTTTTCTATGAGGAGCTTTTTCCAGCTGGCACTCTGCTTCGCGGCCGCTATAAATTTAATTCTTACCGCCTGACATATCGCTATGATTTCATAAGAAAGGGCAGATTCCAAATTGGCGCCGGTCTGACCGCCAAGATCAGGGATGCAGCCATCAAAATTGAAGGCGACGGGCTTTCCTCAACCAAGACCAACGTGGGCTTTGTGCCGCTTATCAACCTCCGCCTCTTCTGGCAATTCTACGACAGGTGGGGCTTACTGCTCGAAGGTGATGGCGCTGTGGCCAAGCAGGGCCGAGCTGAAGATTTTCTCCTCGCTCTGCAGTGGAATGTCAGGGATAATCTTTCTCTCAAGCTCGGCTACCGCCTACTGGAAGGCGGTGCCGATGTGGAAGAAGTTTACAATTTCTCCCTGCTTCATTACCTCAGTGCTGGATTGACCTTTTCTTTTTGACCGTGATCCGAGGCAGTTTCTGCCTGTCCCATAACGATATAGAGGCGAGAGATTAAGATTTGGGGAGTGAGTATTGTGTTCCCCTTTTAGGGGCCGACATGCATCATCAACAGAGTCACCTCAAAATATTCGGTGCACAGTGCATTTTCCTGCTCTAAATTCAGCAGATGGTAGTGGCCCATTTCCATAGAAACTATGTAGAGAAGAAGTTTATGCTGTTCTGATTCAGGCTGGAAATGATAGGAAAGCTTAGTATAAAAATCGTGGGCGGCTTTTGATTGGTTGGCTTAAATTTTGCCTATATTGATAGTTCGCATGTTTTTTACCAATATTTGGGCAACATAAAATCTTCTTCTCTGATAAAGGACAATAAGCTTGCCCTCTTTCCAAATTCTGACATTAATTTCTCTCCTAAAAGCTTAAAAAAGCCCCTCAAGCGTTTCTCATTCTGCTTGAGCTATCTCTTCCGCATCCTCACGCCTGAACCGAGAATG
>Ga0209102_1001215_pt1 | contig 14198 bp, 14 predicted proteins | sample ConPoolayeHmetaG_FD_185483 | JGI IMG/M metagenome (GOLD analysis project Ga0209102, IMG submission 185483) | Hot spring microbial mat communities from California, USA to study Microbial Dark Matter (Phase II) - Cone Pool mat layer H metaG... ... | reverse complement strand
ATGGATAGCTGAGGCAGGTTTAGCGGCAAACCTGCTCGAGAAGATACGGTTGAGGTCAGGATAGAGAAGGTGGAGGGTGGAGGGTTGGTGGGTAAACTGAGGCTGGAGAATGAGGTTTTGGGCAAGGGATTACAGAACAGCCTCAGCGGCTCTTTCAGAAACGGCACATCATCAGGATACGGAGGTGCCTTGGTATTGCTAGATGATGGGGGTGTCAGATGATAAGGCTGGCTCGGAGTAGCCTCTATCACAAGTCTAAAGGTAGAAGCTTTGAAGCGATGTAAAGAGGGGCGGAGTTAAGGGACAGGATTGACGCCATCTGTCCTGGATTTCCTAATCTCGTCATAATGAATGACCATGGGGAGTTTGAAACAGGTGTGGCTTTCAGAGGTCACCTATATCCACATACGGGAAGGCTTTGTTTATCCCGAGTGGCATTCCTGATACCTTTTGGCGAGAGGTGATTGGTCATGGTGTTTCCATGAGGTCTGGATGCGCCTGTGGGGCTCATTGGATTAAGGATGGCGATAAACCGGAGGCAACCAGGCGGTAGCGTCAACCACCACTCAGACCGAGAAGTGCGGTATGCCGTCAGTGACTACGTGAAAGAAGTCAAAGGACATGCTCTTGAAATCAGCGTGGCACGCACCGGTAACTCCACGAGAGCGCTACAATGGAAAGCTTCTTCGAGACACTGGAGCAGGATGAGGTGAACCTATGGAAGTATGAGGCATTTCAGGAGGTGGTAGCCAGGCTTCCCTACTTTCTCGAAGAGGTCTATAATCAGGAGAGACTTCGTTCGGCGCCCGGTCTCCTGCCACCAACTGAATTCGACAAGGTGATGCTTAGTGAGGAGAACAATGGCATGGCAGACCAGCCTATCCCAATCTTGCCTGGCCAATCATGGTGATGCGGCCCAGGTACATCTATGATTCAACGACCCAAAGTTGCGTTACCTGCTTAAGTGACTTGAGAGGCGGTGTGGTAAAATCTTGGGAGGCGATTTGTGAGAGGGCTGTAAACAGGTCGTTAGGTGAAGATCACGCTAGAGCTATTAGGCGGTATAGCTGACAAGGTGAAGGAGGAACTCAGGGAGAGAGTCGCCGCGGTTTTCCATTGTCCGGTGGAAACAAAGCTAGGTTCCGTCGACCTGACTCAGGCTTATAATTCAGAGAGGAAGCAATACCTCTCATCGAAATTGCTGACATGTCTGGAAAAACCGAAGGAGAACGAAAGGGTTGTTGGGATCGTTGACGTTGATCTTTATGTTCCCACGCTTAACTTTGTATTTGGTGAGGCGGACATCAGTTCGGGAACGGCTATCGTGTCGCTGTGTCGCCTGAGGCAGGAATACTATGGACTGCCTGCGGACGAGAATCTGTTTCTGGATAGAGCTACAAAAGAAATAGTTCACGAGTTAGGGCATACATTGGGGTTGAAGCATTGTTCCAATAGCAAATGTGTGATGCACTTTTCGAATACCTTGGCTGATACTGATGTCAAAGAAGCGCACTTTTGTCCCAGATGTCGTCCTAAGTTAGTTTTTTGATGGGGTGTAAGAATCTGGTATAGTAGCGAATTCTAACTGAGTTGGTGCTCAGGAGGTCAAATGCGAGGTAGAAGGAAGCTCGGAAGGGGTGTGGCTATGGTGGGGGCGGGTATGACCAAGTTCGGGATATTCCGGGATAAAGACTCCAAATCGCTGTTTGCTGAGGCTTTCCAGGAAATGCTTTCCACCGTGGACAAAGGATTAGATCCCAACGATATCGACGCTCTGTATTTGGGAAATTTCACGAATGACTTCTTTGTTCGACAAGGGCATTGGGGTCCCATAATTTCAGATTTGCTGGGGTTGACCCCCAGGCCGGCAACGCGAACTGAGGGTGCTTGTGCTTCGAGTGGGCTTGCTTTCAGAGAAGGCGTTTTTGCTATAGCTTCGGGATTCTATGACGTAGTTCTGGTGGGCGGAGTAGAGAATATGTCGAAGCGCAGCACAGAAGAGGTAACCGAGGGGTTAGCGATGGCTGCCAGCCCCTACGAGATAAAGGCAGGATTTACCTTTCCAGGCGTGTTCGGTGCCATAGCCACAGCCTATTTTGCAAAGTATGGGGCGACGAGAGAACATCTGATGAACGTGACGATAAAAAGCCATAACAATGCGAGGCTCAACCCGAAGGCGCAGTTCAACGTCTCCATTCGAGACATCATGAATCAAAGGATCGAGAAGGCGAAAATGAGAGGGGGGTCTGTCCCTACTTGGAGGGACGAAAAGGAATTTCTGCGTGATCCGAAGGTCAATCCGGTGGTTGCCTGGCCCATGCATCTATATGACTGTTGCCCGATAAGCGATGGAGCAGCCTGCGTTCTATTGGTGGCGGAGGAAATAGCCAGAGATTTTACCGATGACCCACTATATGTGGTTGGGATAGGGCAGGGGAGTGGAAAGGCCCTGCATGCCAAGGAAGACCTTACCTATTTTGAAGCTACGAGGTATGCGGCGCAGGAGGCCTACGAGCTCTCAGGATTAAGGGCCGAGGATATACAGATTGCTGAAGTGCATGATAGTTTCTCAATAGCCGAAATTATCCATATCGAGGATCTTGGCTTTTTCAAGCCGGGCGAAGGATACAAGGCAGTTGAGGAGGGATTGACTAGGCTGGATGGTCCAAAGCCCGTCAACACCTCGGGCGGGCTGAAATGTAAGGGGCACCCCGTGGGAGCTACGGGGGTGGCCCAGCTCGTCGAAATCTGGAAGCAATTAAGACGTGAGGCCGGGGAGAGGCAGGTGCCCATCAGGGACTTGCGAATTGGTGCAGCTCAGAGCCTAGGCGGCGCCGGGGGTACCTGCACGCTTACCATTCTGGAGAGAAGATAAGAGATAAGGAGGAGACGCGGCAAATGGAAGAAAGGCCGTTCAACGATATTTCCTACGAGCGGTTCCTGAATGAGGGCAAACTTATGGGCTCTAGGTGCCGAAAATGTAGAGTGCTGTTCTTGCCACCTCGCACCATTTGCATCAAGTGCTTTGGTAGCGAGATGGAGTGGGTGCAAGTGGAAGGCAAGGGTAGACTTGTAGCCTTCACCTGTATAGCCATCGGGCCTCCCTTCATGATACGGGAAGGATACAATAGGAAACATCCTTATGTCTCGGGAGTAGTGGAACTGCAAGACGGGGTGAAGGTAGTTGCTCGAATCGAAGGCGTGGATGGTAACAATCCTGAGATGATCAAAATTGGCACACGACTTGAGGTCGATTTCTTGCACAGAGGTGAGGGCCGAAACTCGACAGCTTTCCTGGCGTTCAGGCCTTGTGCCGATGGGCACGGTTAGTAAAGCAATTTACATGGTCGAGAGCTTGTGCTGTGGAGTATTGGGTTGAATTGTTCAGAAAGGCAGGAGCATGGAAAGACAGGTAGTCGTTGTCAGCGGTGCACGAACGGCAATTGGAGCCTTTGGAGGTTCTTTGAAGGACATACCCGCTGTGGAGTTAGGCGCCACTGCAATCAAGGAGGCGCTTAAGCGAGCAGGACTGAGGCCAAAGTCCAGCGGGGTATTACTTAGTTATGGCCCAAACGCGCTAAAGTCGGACGGAATGATTGAGTTGGAAAAGAAATATTATGATTATGATTCGGCTTTGCATCCTGTCCAGGTTGATGAGGTCATCATGGGTAACGTGCTCCAGGGAGGCCAAGGGCAGAACCCAGCACGCCAGGCTTGTATCTACGCTGGCATTCCTAAGGAGACGCCTGCTTTCACTGTGAATAAGGTCTGCGCGTCTGGTTTAAAGGCTATTACTTTGGGGGCAGAGGCGATAATGCTGGGCGAAGCCGATGTGGTGGTGGCAGGAGGAATGGAATCTATGAGTAGCGCTCCATATGTGCTGCCCAAGGCTCGTTGGGGCTACCGTATGGATGTGGGCGCCAAGGGAGAGATCATAGACCTAATGGTTTACGATGGCTTGTGGGAAATATTCTATGGCTACCATATGGGGAATACGGCGGAGGAAATTGTCAGGCGCTATGGATTTACCCGGGAGCAACAGGATGAGATAGGTTACCTCAGCCATATGCGGGCGCGCAAAGCCATAACCCAGGGCGTGTTCAAGGAGGAAATAGTCCCCATTACTATTCCGCAGAAAAAAGGGGGGCCGGTTGTGTTCGATACCGATGAGCGGCCTATGGACACCTCTATGGAAAAAATGTCGAAACTAGCGCCTGTGTTTCGAAAGGACGGGACGGTCACAGCTGGCAATTCCTCAGGGATCAACGATGCCGCTGCTGCTGTGGTGCTCATGTCCATGGATAAGGCTAGGGAATTGGGGCTCAAGCCAATGGCGATTCTCAGAGCTTGGGCTTCAGGTGGGACAGATCCAAAGTATATGGGGTTGGGGCCTGTGCCGGCAGTGAGGAAGGTGCTCCAGAAGACAGGGCTTAGCAACAAAGATCTGGATGTTATTGAGCTTAACGAGGCCTTTGCTGCTCAGGTGCTAGCATGCATGAAGGAACTTGGCTGGGATTTTGAGTACATTAACCCTCATGGTAGTGGCATATCTATGGGACATCCCATCGGGTGCACTGGAGCAAGAATAGCGGTGACCCTTATCTACGACATGGTACACAGAAACTTGCGGCGCGGGCTGGAAACTATGTGTATAGGTGGCGGACAAGGAATGGCAGCCATATGGGAGCGACCTTGAGCTCTCTGCATAACCTTGATGTTAGCATTACCATCGATAGTTAGAGCGCTGCTTGACCCTTACGCGTATCCAGAGAGACCCGAGAAGGTGGAGCTGGTACAGACACAAATGTCTTTCATATTGCTGGCCGGCTCCTACGTGTATAAGATCAAGAAGCCGGTCAACCTGGGTTATCTAGACTACACTACTTTGGTGAAACGCCGTTTCTTTTGTGATCAGGAGCTGAGGCTGAATAGACGGCTCTGTCCGGCTGCCTACTTGGCTGTAGTCTCTGTAGTGGAGAAAGATGGACAAATTCGCGTCGAGCAAGAAGGGGAGCCTGTGGAGTATGCCGTCAAGATGAAGCGACTGCCACAGGAGCGCATGATGGATTTACTTTTACCTCGTGGTGAGGTGACCCGAAGTATGGTGAGAAAGGTCGCCGAAAAGCTAGTGAACTTTCATGAGACTGCAGAAACAAACCAGGAGATTGCCGCGTTTGGTAGACTGGGTGTAATACGTCAGAATTGGAATGAGAACTTCGCTCAGACAGAGAAATACATTGGGTTTTCCATTTCCAAGACTAGCTATGAGCGGATCAAAAGCTATGCCGATGACTTCATGAAGAAGAACGCTGACTTTTTCGATAGGCGAGTTGCGGACGGTCGAATCAGAGATTGTCATGGCGACCTTCACGCTGCTCACGTCTGCTTCACGCAAGAAATCTGTATATACGATTGTATTGAATTCAATGACAGGTTCAGATTCTGCGACGTAGCGTCGGAGATTGCCTTCCTGGCTATGGACACAGATCGCTATCAACGCCCTGCTTTGTCGCGGCATCTGGTGGACGAGTACATTGCTATGAGCGGTGATGAGGATCTTCTCAAATTGCTAAACTTCTACAAATGCTACCGAGCTTACGTCAGGGGTAAGGTGGAAAGCTTTAAGCTGGGCGATCCGTATGTTCCCGAACAGGATAAGGCGAGAGTGCTAACTGCTGCCCGTATCTATTTTCAGCTTGCTGAATCGTACATATGACAGCTAGTTCGCAAGGGACCACCGTAAGTATCCCTGGACGATTTTCGGGTTGCGTATGAGTTCATCTCTAGTGTATACCTTTGTGTCGGTGGCGACAGATTCGACTGAAGAATCTTTTCAGGAGGTACACGATGGCTATTACGGAGGATATCTTCTCGCTATCAGGTAAAGTCGCTCTGGTGACAGGTGGCAGTCGAGGAATCGGGAAAGCCATAGCTGTGGGGCTTGCCAAGTTCGGTGCTGATGTGGCTGTAACCAGCCGTAAGCTGCCCGGTCTCGAGGAGGTAGCCAATGAGATCAGGGCACTGGGGCGAAAGTCCGTGGCCGTGGCAGCACACGTTGGCAGGCTCGAAGAGATAAAGAGCCTGGTGCCAAAGGTAAGAGAGGAGTTTGGGCGCATTGACATTCTGGTGAATAACGCTGCTACCAACCCAACCATGGATCAGGCTATAGACATAGAAGAACGTGCCTGGGATTCCATTATGAATCTGAACTTGAAAGGGCTATTCTTCTTGAGTCAGGCGGTAGCCAGAGTGATGAGAGAGCAAGGCGGGGGCAAGATTATCAATGTAGCTTCAGTGGCCGGGATTAGGCCTGGCATTTTGCCAGTTTACTCAATCAGCAAGGCCGGCGTAATCATGGCAACAAAGGTGATGGCGCAACAATGGGCACAGTACAACATCAGGGTTAATGCCATAGCCCCTGGGCTGGTCAAGACACGGTTCAGTGAGGCTCTGTGGAGCAACTCTGCCATCGCACAGGAAGTTTTGAAGACGACCCCGTTGCGGCGTGTAGGTGAACCTGACGAGATGGTGGGCGCTGTGATCTTCCTGGCTTCCGATGCTTCGAGCTATGTTACCGGACATGTCTTGGTCATAGATGGCGGCTCTGTTATATAGCAAAGCGCGCTGGCCTGGCGAAAGGAGGTCGGAGTAATTATTTCCAGCGAGTATCGAGAAAGATTGGATAAGATGAGGCGCAATTTGCATATGAGCGGCCAGATTGCGGAGCTTGGGCATCTAAGGTTGAACGCACAGTCCATTCGGTGGGTAACGCTTGTAACAGATAGTGGCCGATCCCGAATTTGAGGAATGTGAAGATATATTGACTACTAGGCACTGTCCAACAGACAAGCAGAGGGATCGGTTTTTTGCCATGTTCACCGAACCACCGGTGGCGTGTTACCGAATCGCGAGCAACCAGATTGACCCTTCATCAGGTACGTCCGATATTGCTTGGTCGCGGCAAATCGAGGCTACAAACGCCAATTTGGTGACCACTCACGACATCCTACGGCACCGAACATTGCGACAGGTTCTAGAACTGACTTGGGTACTGAAAACGAAGAGCAATGGAGTCGTCATCGAGAGGGCAAGGGTGCGTATTCGCCACTCGCCGGCAGAGGAATCGATACTGGTTTTGCTCACAAGGTAGTTGACGAAGTAGCAGACTGCCCGGGGCGTCTCGCGTACGCTTTCTGCAACCGGGATGGCGTCAAGCCAGTTGTCAGTGCTACCCTTTATCAGAGTGCGAATCGAATGGTGGAATCAGGCATTATGGTTCTGGCGATGCATGGGTGATTTTGAACAACGTACTTGTCCCACACCGACTCGCTTGCAGGTTGTGGTTACTATGATGGCCTTTTCAGCCGCAGACATTGCGAGGATGACCACAGGGGTGTGCGTCGAATTGCCGTCTTGTCTTGCGCCTGCCAGGAATTGGTTTCCTCCCATAACAGGCATATTCGAGCCCAGCAACATGAGGTGAGAGTGGGGAGTTCACTCGCCATATTTGCCGACCCAGTGGAAGAAGTACACAGCCTGTTCGACGGTATGTACAATGTGGACACCATTAACGGTTTTCTCATTACACAGGGAGATCTAGGTAGCGAAGATGTACTACGGGAGGCAATACGTCTGCTGGTTAGAGACGAAACATGGCGGGTACGCCAGCAACATGGAAGAATGAGTCGGGCTACTCTGATTTTTGTGACAATATCTCTCGTCGGGCTCACGGACACAGAGGCAGACCTTCCAGCCCGGCGGTTTCGGGCAGGTTGAACATGATATTCATGTTCTGCACGGCCTGTCCAGCACCGCCTTTGACAAGGTTATCCAGACAGCTGACAACTATCAGTCTATCTGTCCTGGCCCCGATCGTGGGATAGATCAGACAAAAATTGCTTCCCCGCACGTGCTTTGTATGGGGAGGGACCGTCGTTATACGCACGAACGGCGCGTCTTTGTAGAATTCTTGGTATAGCTGCCTGAGGCTGTGGGATGTCAGCCGGTGGCCCTGTGCCAACCTGGCATAGCAAGTGCTCAATATGCCTCTGGTCATGGGAACCAAATGTGGCACGAAAGTTATGGAGGAAGGCAAGGAGGGATCAAGCAATTTGAGCTCCTGTTCTATTTCGGGCAGGTGGCGATGTCCTTCAAGGGAGTAGGCAGAGACGTCTTCGTTGACCTCGGCATAATGAGTGGTCAAGCTTAGCGTTCTGCCTGCTCCAGAAACGCCTGATTTGCTGTCTATAACTATGTCAGCCTGAATAATCCGTTCTTTGACTGCGGGTGCCAATGCCAAGATAGCGGCAGTGCTGTAGCATCCCGGATTTGCTATCAATGAAGCTGACGCGATCTCAGCGCGATGTAGTTCCGGCAAGCCGAAAACCGCTTGCTTCAGTAGCTCAGGGGAGGGATGGCTAAATCCATACCATCTGGGATATTCTTCAGGGTTCTTCAGCCGAAAGTCGGCACTCGCGTCGACGACCCTGATTCCTTGGGCCAGCAGGGATGGCACAATGTCGGCGCTACTTTTGTGAGGCATAGCTGAGAAGGCGACGTCGATGTTGTTATCCAGCTCGGCTCTTATTGTGTGCTCGGTTCCTGTCAGGCTGGGAAAGACGTCGTCCAGCTTCTGGCCAACCGCACTTCTACCTGTGACAGCCACCAGCTTCACTTTGGGATGCTGGCAAAGCAGGCGAGCTAGTTCGGCGCCAATGTAGCCTGTGACATTGATTATGCCTGCCCTTATTTGAGCCATGATGTGGCCGCTGTATTATACTACATTTTCATTGGGGTGACAGGCGCTGGGGTGCCGAGAGCGGTTTGTATGACGCCGGAATCCCCGGATTCTTGCGTCCTTTTTTCGTTGCCGCCCAAGCGAGGCAATCGCAGTTTATCCTGGCATTGCTTGGAGGCTTTGCCCTTCGCAATGAACCCCGAGAGGCGCCCTTTTTTAAACTTAGACCGGCGGACTGTGGCAACAGGTATAGTGTGCTTGGCGAATTATGGTCTAGCCTGTGAGGCGGCATAATGTTATATTTAATACTGCCCAGGAGTAGCTGAAGGCAGGAGGTACGTGGCACGGATGAGATTTGAGAGCAGCACTCAGATCAACGCCCCCGTCAGCAAAGTGTGGACGCTAATTGACAGGCTGGAGGAATGGCCTCAATGGATGCCCTCGATTAAGAAGATTGAGCCGGTCTCTAAGGGCCCTCTGGGAGTCGGCTCACAGCTTTCTGTTACCGCTAAGGTCAGCGGGCTAACCGTTACATTGTTGATGACTATTACCGAGTTTGTCCCCGAACGGTCGGTGGTAATGAAGGGCAAAGCTCTGGGCACCAATCTGACACGCTTCTACAACTTCGAGCCGATCAACGGGAAAACCAGGGTTAGTATTGGTGGTGAAGTTTCCGGGGCGTTAGCCTGGCTGGCCTGCCGAGGTGGGCGAAAGGTTTCGGCGGAGATTGCACAGGCAGCCAAGAGAAAAGTAGAGGCTACGAAATAGACGAGGTACGTGGGGAATAATATAGTTGCCTGATTCATCACGCTATTGTATCGAAGAAGTCAAGCAAATATGCAAGATTGCCTTGCCTCGGTCCGGCCTAGACTACTATGGCCAGAAAGACGGTAAGCTCTTCTAGTTCGATCCCGCTCAACTGCGTTGACAAGTGCCTGCTGGCTCTTGATAGTGCAAATGAGCCCATGGTTCTGCACGTAATTCTGAATCTCGAGGGGCAGGTAGATTCTGCTAAGCTAAATGAGGCAATTATGTCGGCGCAGCAAGCCCATCCTGTGATGAGAACGCTTATCCGCAAAAGGGGGTTCAGGGTATTTCGGGAGGTTCAAGAAGACCTAGGAAAGGGAGTCCTCACCGTTGCGGATCAGGGTGAGCTGCAAGGTGGCGACTGCCGGAGCTATCTTTGCTCCTGGATGAACAAGTCGCTTGATATTGAGGAGGATTTCCCGGTCAGAGCTCTCTTGCTGAGGGAAAACGAGCAGAAATCGTCGCTAGTTTTTACCTTTCACCACTCGGCGGCAGATGGATTGAGAACTCTTCTGTTCATTAGATGCGTGATTGACACCTACAACGGTGAGGGTGCGAAGAACGCTGCATCGTCAGGGGATATCCGGTCAAATCGTAGGGGAGACGAACTACTGGAATTTGCTAATAGCCAGAGAGCAAGGGTAAGGCACTATTACTGGAAGATGCTTTCCAGTCTTTTCTACCGCTTCGTTATTGCTGCCATCCCTCCGCCGACAAGGGTCTTCCACGACAGGTTGGGCAAGTCCAGGGAGCTACATTTCTGTTTCAGGACTGTAGATCCTGAGCGGTTCAGGCAGATTCAAGCGAAAGCGAGAGCGGCCGGAGTCGAGCTCAACCACATCTTTCTGGCAGCCTGTTACCGGACGGTGGAGAAGTGGAATAGCCTGCATGGGAAGGTCAGCGGCAGGATCCGTATAATGGCTCCCGTGAATATAAGTCCCAAAGGCTTTCGCTATGTAGTTTCCAACCAAGCGTCGTGGTTATCCCTACCAACCAGACCCCAGGACAGAGCGGACCCCGCCAGGTTGTTGCGGAAGGTAAGGGCGGATACTATCAAAGCGACAGAGAACAGGATAGCCTTTTCCCTAGTTTATTTTTTCTACTTCTGCTCCCGGTTTCCTCTATTTGTGATGAGGTGGATGTGCTACTTTCTGATGGTTACTCGCACGTATGTTGACAGCATCCTTTTCACCAATGTCGGCTTCATCTGGCCAAAGTTAGGCTCTGAGGAGCCGGCTGTGAAGAAAATTGGCGACGCCAAGATTCTGAATGTGACGGGCTCGGCGCCGGTGGTGAGTCCTATGGGGCTGAGTATCGCCTCTGGCACCTACGATAGACAGCTAAACTTCTCACTGTCGTATAGGACTGCACTCTTTTCTGACGAAAAAGCGCGCAAGTTCCTCGATCTGTATGTTGACGAGATCATAAACTATCAGACTGGCGTATAACGGAATGACGGTAGCGCTGGCAAGATTTGACGGCTCACTGGATTGCCTTCGCGAGGCTATCGAGCTGTGCGACGGGTTCGCCGGGCTGCGCAAGAACGACAAAGTTCTCATCAAGCCCAATGATTGCTTTCGACACAGGATAATGCCTCCCTATGGCATGGTGACTACTTCGTGGGTCATAGATGGCGTGGTACAACTTCTGCTCGAATACGGTTGCTACGATATTTCCATTGGCGAAGGCGCCATTATCGGTATATTCGATGAGCTGAATCCATACACCAAGCAGGGCTTTAAAGGCACGGGAGTCGAAAGAATAGCGAAAAAGTATGGGGTCAAACTCTTCGATTTCAACCGGGGTCCCTATGAAGAGCTGAATTTGGGAGGAATGAGGGTGCAAGTTTCCGAGCTAGCCTTGAACGCGGACTTTCTCATTAACATTCCGGTGCTCAAGACTCATTTTCAAACCAAAGTCTCGTTGGGCTTCAAGAATCTAAAGGGTTGCCTCAGCCAAGATTCGAAAAGGAAGTTTCACATTAGCAACCGGCTGGATGGGCTGATTTGTCTCTTGAATGAAGCTATCAAGAGCCACCTGGTGATAATCGACGGCATATATATGCTGGAGAAAGGCCCGGAGACCCTTGCCGGCGTAGCCCATCGCAAGAATTTGCTCATAGCCAGCCAGGATGTATTTGAGTGCGATGTTGTGGGAGCTACTATCTTGGGAATCAATCCGATCGAGGTAGGCTACCTTGCGGAATTTGCTGACAGACACAATCGGACGCTGGATGTGGCCAAGATTGAAATCAGAGGAGAGTCATTGGAGTCTGTCAAGGAGCGGGTCGAGTGGCGCTTCGAACCCGACCGGGAATTGCTGGCTCCGTGCGGGGTAACGGGAGTATCTGCTCCACATCCGGGGCAGACTCTTTGCTCAGCTTGCGGTGCCACGCTGGCTCTGGCGCTATCAATATTGGCTAAGGATAATCCTGGCACGGACTTTGGAGGCGTCGAGCTATACTACGGTCTGGGACTTAAGCCGCATAAGAATACTTCCAAAATCCTCCTCTACGGCGACTGCGCTATCAGGAGCAACAAGGGTCTGGAGAATGCGGTCGCAGTAGACGGATGCCCTCCCACCTTGACCAAAACCCTTATCGCTTTGATGAAAATGCTTCTCAGCAAGCCCAGAATGGTAAGGATGCTGTTGATACGAGCTGCCAAGCTGGCTGGAATAAGGCTCGAGCTGTACAGAGAGACTTTTCCCGGGTGGGAGCGCTACCGCTCGAAACAATTCGATAAAGATCACTTCTGACTTCCTCAGTAAGCAGTCTTTTCTTCATAACTCGCCTAGCATCTCTGATCTTCGAGAGGGCAATTGTCACCTCAAGCATTTTCCTGCATTATCCTACTCCTACCCTAACAGCCTGTTATTCTACTACGTAAGAGGTGCGAAAGAGTCCCGTATCCCGATCGGTCTGGAAAGACTGCCATTAAGCCTGGCCGTCTCGCCTCGGTTCTCCAAAAGCCCGAACAGCTGCGTGGGCCATATGAACAGTATGGGCCCGGATCGTTCCGCTAGGAGGGGACATGGCCTGCAAGCAGGTAACACGAAAGCATAGCGCAGCTCAGGCGAGACAAAATGAAGGAAATAGTTCAAAAAGGATGGCACTATGCACTACATCGCGGCGGGCTACTACAAGGAGCGCTCTTATGTCTGTGGACAAAGGTAAGAGTGAGTAATACAACAGAGGAATTTGACCAGTTTGTCGAGCGTTACCTAGCAAGAAAGGCCGTACCACAGGCAACCAGAAACTGTAGGTTCTTATTTGTGATTGGCTGGAGGACTTACTGGATGATGTGGCCTTAGTCCACCCCCAAAAAGTAAGAATTATTGCTGATGCCAGAATCAGGACAGAATAAGATAAGCGCCGATATCATGCTTGATCTTCCCCACTCTAATCTCTTCCCTGAAACCTCTGGGCTCTGTGAACAGACTAGCAATAGGGCTGACCAGATTAGCTATGAACTTCTGATTCGCGCTCAGATTTGTTCACACTGCGATAGACCAGCATGACATGGTGAAGGTCCAGTGATCTGGCATAGCGTTCCACCATAGCAATGGATTCTCGAGCATCAAGCGATGGCACAACAGAAGCCGGCAGACCCGATTTGACCAGGTGAAGGGCCTACCTCCTTCTCAGGTTGCCTAGATTGCACCGCATCCCCGTCTCTTTTGACGGCAGCTTGCGCACCGCCTGTATTTCCTCTGAAGTTAGAGCAAAGCTGTACTGCTCACCAAATCATAACTTCATTGGGACATTGCCAGCTAGATCTTTGTTATAGCGATTCGCTTTGCCCAGAACAACAACTGATTCCTCATGCCATTTGAAGTTCTTATCTGTGACTCCGGCCGCTTCACCTAGCCCGATGCCACTGAGCCGGAGGAAACTAATCAGAGCCTGGTCTCATTCACGGCCGCACTGCTACAACAGGGTATCAAGCCGCCCTTGAGAGAGAGCAGCTAATAGCTTCCTCTGCATAGTAGGTGCTGATATCTTCTACACAAGATTGTCAGCGATGTAGCTGTTGCGCTGTAACCATCTGAAGAGAATTGCAAGCCTCTGGCTTGAGCTCGGCATTCCTGCAGAGTGGTGGCTTCAAATAGGTGCTAACGCCCCAGGAGTCGGTGAATACCCAGCCAAGTTAGTTAGAGTGTATTGGGAAACCGTATTGTCGGCTTGCTCAGACCTTCAGGAGAGGAGAGACGAACATGTCTAACAGTCGTCTTGTGAACTTTTGTTCGCGGGAGCATGTGAACTTCTTAGCATTGGAATTGGTGGGCCATTGTGGACTCGAACCACAGACCCCGGTCTTATCAGGACCGTGCTCTAACCAACTGAGCTAATGGCCCCGGTCAGCAAATTCCAGGCCAAGCACCAGACTATTTTATAAAGAACCCATGAATTTTACAAACTGTTGTGGTGGCTGACCACATAGGTAACACTGAGCTGCGGATTTTGGCAAGTTCTTGTTGAATATACTCCATCGGGGCGAGATAGCCAAGAGATTGGTGCGGGCGGTTGAAGTTGTATTCTACTAGCCATTCAGTTAGCCGGGGATTGAACTCTTCAGGATCTAAAGACAGGTTAGAGTCGTAAAGCCATTCATACTCTAAGGTCTGGTTGAATCTCTCTATCTCCGGGTTATCC
>Ga0209102_1001214_pt1 | contig 14217 bp, 7 predicted proteins | sample ConPoolayeHmetaG_FD_185483 | JGI IMG/M metagenome (GOLD analysis project Ga0209102, IMG submission 185483) | Hot spring microbial mat communities from California, USA to study Microbial Dark Matter (Phase II) - Cone Pool mat layer H metaG... ... | reverse complement strand
TTATTATTATAGACGACTATTCAACTGACCAAACAGTAAGAAAAATCCAATCCGCCAGTCGGCGGACAAAATTAAAAATTTTTAAAAGGCGTTTGAATGGGGATTTTGCCAGTCAAAGAAATTTTGGGCTGGAAAAGGCAAAAGGGGAATGGGTTTTGTTTGTTGATGCCGACGAAAGAGTAACCCCGGCACTGGCAGCAGAAATTAAAAAGAAAATTTTAAAAACTTGCTGTAATGGTTTTTATTTAAAAAGGCAAGATTTCTGGGCCGGAAAGTGGCTTAAATACGGAGAAACAGGAAATATTAAACTTCTTAGACTGGGAAAAAAATCAGCTGGAAAATGGGAAAGACCGATTCATGAAGTTTGGAAAATAAAAGGAAAAATTGGAACATTAAAAAATCCTCTTCTTCATTATCCCCATCAAACTGTGGCTGAATTTGTAAAAGATATTAATTTTTATACCGATTTAAATGCAAAAGTTTTTTACCAACAAGGAGTAAAAGTTTCCTTTTGGCAAATTTTGGTTTATCCTTTGGGAAAATTTTTCATTAATTATTTTTGGAAAAAAGGTTTCTTAGATGGTCTTTCGGGCTTTGTCTTTGCCTTATTAATGAGTTTTCATTCTTTTCTAACCAGGTCAAAACTTTGGCTTTTGTGGCAAAAATCTACCAGCGGAAATGGGCAAAAGCTTTATTAGCCTCAGCCATGCGATGGACTTCCTCTTTTTTCTTAACCGCTCCTCCTTGGTTTTGGGCCGCATCTAAAATCTCGGCGGCGAGTTTTTCGTAAAAATGATGGTATTCTGAGTTTGGTCGTTGCCGAGCATATAAAACCAACCAACGAATAGCCAAAGACTCTCTTCTATCTCCCCGAACTGGCATTGGAACTTGGTAAGCTGCTCCTCCTACTCTCCTTGGTCTGACTTCCATTGTAGGCTCAACATTTTCTAAAGCCTTAGTAAAAACCTCCAATGGGTGTTTTTGAGTTTTTTGCTTTATCAATTCAAAAGCTTTATAAACTTGTTTTTGGGCAACAGATTTTTTACCGTCCTTCATTGCTCGATTAATCAACCGCGTGACTAAGCGGCTTTGATAAATAGGATCTGGTAGTAAAACTCTTTTTTTAACTGGTCCTTTTCTTGGCATACTTAAACAGAAGCAGCAGTGGGTAATTCTCCACTTCTTTTAACTCCATATTTAGATCTGGCCTTCTTTCTTCCGGCAACACCGGTAGTATCATATTTACCCCTAACAATATGATATTTAACTCCCGGAAGGTCCTTAACTCTTCCACCACGAACTAGAACGATTGAGTGTTCAGCAAGTTCGTGACCTTCGCCTGGAATGTAAGCCGTAATTTCTTGCTTGTTGGAAAGTCTAACTCTAGCTACCTTTCTTAAAGCAGAGTTTGGTTTTTTTGGCGTCATTGTTTTCACTGCCAAAACAACCCCCCTCTTAAAAGGGCTAAAAGTAGGTACCATTTTTCTTTTTAAGGCATTAAAACTCCTCCGCAACGCCGTTGCTTTAACTTTTTTGGTAATTTTTTTCCTCCCTTTTTTTACTAATTGAGAAATTGTTGGCATAGTTTAATTTTATCAGTTTTATTACTATTGGTCAATTTTTGCTTGCTCAGGAGTAACGGGTATGAGGCGGCCAATAATTACATTTTCTTTAAGACCCAATAGCTTATCTTCTTTATTTTCTAAGCAAACATCAGTTAAGACATTCGTTGTCTCCTCAAAAGAGGCAGCTGAAAGCCAAGAATCGGTATATAAAGCAGTTCTGCTTAAACCTAAAATCACCGTTCTTCCCGTTGCGGGTTTACCCTTTTCTTTTTCTACTTGTTTATTTTCTTCTTCTAATCTTCTTTTACTCACTATCTCTCCTGGTAAAAAGTTTGTATCTCCTGGATTTTCTATTCTTACCTTATCGCTCATTTTTCGAATTATTACTTCAAAATGTTTATCGTTAATAGGAATACCCTGACTCTCGTAAACTGCCTGAACTTCTTCTAATAAGTATTCTTGAGCCGTCTGAAGACCTTTAAATTCCAAAATTGATCTTACATCTAAAGCTCCCGAGGCTATTTGTGTTCCTACCCCCACTAATTGTCCTTCTTCGACTAATAGCTTGCTCGTTGCAGGAATAAAATACTCTCTTTCTTGGGGATTTTTCCTATCGGTGCTTTTAACTTTTACTTTATATCCATCTTCTGTTTGGATGATACTTACTTTTCCTGCTATCTCTGAAAGAGGAGAAAGGTTCTTTGGAGTACGTATTTCAAAAAGCTCTTCTACTCTGGGTAATCCCTGAGTAACATCCAATCCAACCACCCCTCCTGTCTGCTTGGTTCTTAAGGTTAACTGTGTTCCTGGTTCGCCAATACTTTGAGCAGCAATTATTCCTACCGGTGTCCCTACTTCTACCATCTTTCTTGAAGAAAGATCCCAACCATAACAAGCGGCACAAACTCCCCAGCGATGTTCACAAGTTAAAGGCGAACGAACAACGACTTCTTGGATATTATAAGTTTCCAAGAGAGTAATATTCTGATCAGTAATTAGTTCGTTTCTCTTTAAAATAACTTTTTTAGTTTTCGGATCAACTACATCCTCAGCCAAAACTCTTCCCAAAACTCTAGTTAAAAACTTATCACCTCGTTTTCCTTGACGAGTAATTTTAACTCCTTTTTTAGTTTGGCAATCCTCGGCTCTCACAATTACATCGTGAGCAGCATCAACTAACCTTCTCGTCAAGTAACCTGCATCCGAAGTTTTCAAAGCAGTATCAGTCAGTCCTTTTCTTGCTCCCCTAGCACTGGTAAGATATTCAAAAACAGAAAGTCCCTCGCGGAAATTTGATTTAATAGGCAATTCTACTATCTTTCCCAACGGATCGACTACCAATCCTTGCATTGCTGAAAGTTGTTTCACCTGATCTTTAGAAACCCTTCTTATTTGAGCTTTTACCATTAGGTAAATACTGTTCCCTGGTCCAAATTGTTCCCATGTTAACTCTGCAAGTCGTTCAGTTGTTTCTATCCAAACATCTTGAACCAAACGTTTTTTCTCCTGAGGAGTAATTAATCCTTCCAAAAAATTCTTTTCTATTTCTTCTATCTTCTTATTCGCCTCGTTAATTACTTTTTCCTTCTTTAAATAAACTCTACAATCCCAAATTCCCACCGAAAGACCAGAAAGAGTTGCTCCCCAAAAACCTATATCTTTCAATTCATCAAGAAATTTAACCACTCGCTCGGCAGGTTCGCTTTCCATCACTTTAGCCACCAAGGTTTTAATCATTTGTTGATTAATATCTTCGTTAATAAAAGGAATGGACTCTGGTAAAATTTCATTAAAAAGAAGACGACCGGCAGTGGTATAAACAATCTCTTTTTCTATTTTCACTTTTATTCTCTGTCTCAATTCAACTTTCCCTAACTGATAGGCAAAAATTGCTTCTCTTGGTTTGGAAAAAATTGTTGGATATTCTTCCAGCTGAGAATCTTCGGAGGTAACAAAATAGCAACCTAAAGCCATCTCTTTTCCAGGAATAGTAATAGGTGAACCATCGGCTGGTTTTAGCAAGTTTGTCTGAGGAGTCATCAACTGAACTGCTTCTTCTTTAGCTTTATCGCTTAGCGGAACATGAACTGCCATTTGGTCACCATCGAAATCAGCATTATAACCAGCACATACGCAGGGAGGAATTTTAATCGCGCTTCCCTCTATTAAAACTGGGTAGAAAGCTTGAATTCCCAACTTATGTAAAGTTGGAGCGCGATTAAGCAAAACTGGATGATTTTTGGTAATTTTTTCTAAAATATCAAAAACTTCTGGCGGTTGATGTTCTAAAATATATTTTGCATTTTTAACATTTTGAGCAATTCCTGATAAAATTAGCTCTCTTAAAACAAATGGCCTAAACATTTCCAAAGCCATTTCCTTGGGTAAACCACATTCTATCAGTCGAAGTTCTGGTCCAACCACAATCACCGAACGGCCAGAATAGTCTACCCGTTTCCCTAAAAGATTCTGGCGAAATCTGCCCTGCTTCCCCCGAAGAAGGTCTGACAAAGAACGGAGGGGCTTAACCTGACGTCCCGCCCGACGAGGAGAAGCTTTTGCCGCATCAATTAAATTATCAACTGCCTCTTGAAGCATTCTTTTCTCATTACGAACAATAATTTCTGGCGCTCCTAAAGTAATTAGGTGTTTAAGGCGATTGTTTCGGTTAATTACTCGCCGATAAAGGTCGTTCAAATCTGAAGCAGCAAATTTTCCTCCTGATAACTGAACCATTGGTCGCAAATCAGGAGGAATTACTGGCAAAACCTGTAAAATCATCCAAGAGGGATCAATATTTGCCCTTCTTAACCCCTCAATAAACCTCAATCTTTTGGCAATCTTAAGAAAGTGAGATTTTTTCTCTCCCTCTAGCTGACGACGAAGGTCAGAAGCTAATTTTGCCAAATCCATCTTTTTAATTACTTCCAAAAGAACTTCCGCTCCCATTCCTGCTTTAAAGAAAGTATTTGCCTTATATTCTGAAAGCTTCAAATATTCATCCTCAGTCAACAAAGAAAGGGGAGCTAAACTTTTTACTAATTCGAAAACTTTTTTGTAATCTTCCTCCACCTTCTGCAGTTTTAAAACAAATTCATCTTTCAAATTTTGGATTTTTTGTTTTGTTTTGAGCCTAACTTCCTGGATTGCCAAAAGCTGTTGCTCTTTATTTTTAATTTTCTGACTTACAGTTTTTTCTTCTCTCTCGCCTTCTTTAGTAATTTCTTCAATATTATTTTCTAATTTTTCTTTAAGAGCTTGCTTTCTTTTAGCAAAATTTTCCTCGAGGCTAGTCAAACAATTCTTTTTTCCCTCTTTGTCCACTTCGGTCACTAAATACCGAGCAAAATAAACTACCCCCTCTACTCCCTTAGGGGGTAAGTCCAAAAGTAAAGAAAGCTTGGAAGAAGAACCCTTAAAAAACCAAATATGGGCAACTGGAGAGGCTAAAGTAATATGTCCCATCCTTTCTCGACGAACTTTTGACTGCGTTACTTCTACTCCACATTTATCACAAACTACTCCCTTATAGCGAATTCTTTTGTATTTTCCACAATAGCACTCCCAATCTTTAGTTGGACCGAAAATTCTTTCGCAGAAAAGTCCATCTTTTTCTGGTCTTAAAGTGCGGTAATTTATTGTCTCTGGCTTTAAAACTTCTCCATGAGACCAAGATTTAATTACTTCCGGTGAGGCAAGCCTTATTCTTAAAGCACTAAATTCATTTTGGAGTTTCTTTTCATTTTCTTTTGGCTTTACAGGAACGACTTCTAAACAAAGACTGTTTAATTCCTTAACCAACACTTTAAATGATTCTGGCACAGCCGCCTGGGGGATTTCTGTTCCTTTAACAATTGCCTCAAAAGCCTTCGCTCGACCAATAACATCATCCGATTTTATCGTTAACATTTCCTGAAGAATGTGAGCTACTCTATGAGCCTCCAGTGCCCACACTTCCATTTCTCCTAACCGTTGCCCTCCCATTTGAGCTTTTCCTCCTAAAGGTTGTTGAGTCACCAAAGAATAAGGTCCGATAGAGCGAGCGTGAGCTTTATCTTCTACCATATGGACTAACTTCATAATATAGGCAACTCCCACTACGCTTTTTTCTTTCTTCGGCTCTCCTGTTCTCCCATCGTATAAAACTACTTTCCCATCGGCTGGCAATCCTGCTTTCTTAAGCTCTTTCACAATTTCTTCTTCCTCAATTTTCTCAAACACAGGAACTGCTACTTTATATCCCAATTTCTTTACCGCCCAACCTAAGTGGGCCTCATAGAGTTGACCCAAATTCATCCTTGAAAGCACCGAAAGAGGAGAAATAATAATATCTACCGGCGTTCCATCTTCTAAATAGGGCATGTCTGCCTCAGGAACGATTTTAGAAATTACTCCCTTATTTCCATGACGACCGGCTAACTTATCCCCAACACTAATCTTCCGCATTTGGGCTACTTTTACAATTACTTTTTTGAGCGTTCCTATCTCCAATTCATCACCTTTTTCTCTGTCTAAAACTTCCACCCCAATCACTGTTCCCCTTTCACCATGAGGCATTCGTAAAGAAGTATCTTTAACCTCTCTGGCTTTCTCTCCAAAAATCGCCCTTAAAAGTCTTTCTTCAGCAGTCAGCTCTGTTTCCCCCTTGGGAGCAATTTTTCCAACCAAAATATCGTTTGGGCCAACTTCAGTACCCACTACCACAATTCCATCTTCACCTAAATGGGCCAGGTCAGCCTCAGAAACATTAGGAATGTCTCTGGTTAACTCCTCCGGACCGAGTTTGGTTTCTACCACCGAAGTTTCATACTCTTCAATATGAATTGAAGTTAAAATATCCTCCTTTACTAACCGGTCGGAAATTACTATTGCATCCTCATATTCAAAACCATCAAAAGAACAGTAAGCAATAATCAAATTTCGCCCCAAAGCAAGCTCCCCCCTATCACAAGCAGGTCCATCGATTAAAACCTCTCCTTTCCTAACTTTTTGTCCTTTAGCTACTAAAGGACGCTGCGAGTAACAAGTACCCGCAGGATTTGTTCTTTTAAACTTTGTCAAACTATAAGTCGTTCCTCCCTTTAAAACGATTTTCTGGGCATCAACCCAAACCACCTCATCATCCTTAGGAGCACAAACTGCCCATCCTGTTGCTCGAGGAACAATTTCTTCTATTCCTGTACCGACTATTGGTGCTTCTGGAGAAACCAAAGGAACTGCCTGGCATTCCATATTAGCACCCATTAAAGCCCGATTCGCCATATCATTTTGTAAAAAGGGAATTAAAGAAGCAGAAACTCCCACTATTTGTCTGGGAGCAACATCAATAAATTCAACCTTTCCCACTGGCGTTTCTAAAAATTCTCCTTTGTATCTTACAGGCACCCAACTATCAACAATAAAACCATCCTTGTCAATATTAACTCCGGCATGAGTAATATAGTGATTTTGCTCGTCATCAGCAGTAAGATAAACAACTTCTTCCGTGACTCTCATTTTTACTTTCCCCGCTTTTTTAATCTTTTCTACTCGATAATAGGGAGTTTCTAAAAATCCGTATTCATTAATCCGTGCATATAAAGCAAGATAAGTCACTAAACCAATATTAGGTCCCTCGGGAGAGCGAATTGGACAAATTCGACCGTATTGAGAAGCATTAATGTCTCGAATTGAGAAGGAAGCTCTTTCTCGAGTAATTCCCCCAGGACCCATTACCGAAAGTCTTCTTAAATTATCTAGTTCCGATAACGGATTTGTTTGGTCTAAAATAGTCGAAAGTTGGTTGGTACGGAAAAATTCGTTAAGAGCAGCAATTAAAGGACGAGGGTTAATTACCTGAGCAGGACTTACTTTTTCCTCGGTAGAAAAAAGACTCATTTTCTCTTTTACTACTCTCTCCAATCGTAAAAGCCCAACCCTAAACGCATGTTCAGCAATTAACTCTCCCACCTGTTTTACTCGACGATTGGCTAAATGATCAATATCATCGACTCTACCCTCGCCATTTTGGAGATGAAGCAGATACTTTAGGGTATGAATTACATCCTTAAGTGTTAGCACCCAATTTTCTTTAACATTTGGAATGTTTAGTCCTAATCTCTTGTTTATCTTAAACCGTCCAACTCTCCCTAAATTATATCGACGATAATTAAAAAACATATTATTAATTAAAGCGTAGGCATTCTCTAAAACTACTGGTTCTCCCGGCCTTAGCTTTTGATAAATCTCAAGAAGTGCTTGTTCTTTACTTTTGGTAGAATCTCTTTCTAAGGTATTAAGGATAAAATTTATTACCTCTTTTGGTTCGTTTTCAAATGTAGCTAAAATTTCCTCATCAGTAGAAAGACCAAAAACGCGCAGTAAAGTAGTTACCGGAAATTTTTTCCTTCGATCGATTCTGACCATTACAGTGTTGTTCCGGGTTATCATAAACTCCAACCAAGATCCATGAATTGGCCGAATCTCCGCCATATAAAGCATTCTTCCGATAGCCGGATCAACTTCGCCAGTAAAAAATACTCCCGGAGAGCGAACTATTTGATTTACTACTCCTCTTTCAATTCCATTAATAATAAAGGTGCAGGCAGGGGTCATTTGAGGAATATCACCCAGAAAGACTTCTTTTCTACTTTCTTTTCCCGTTTTTTTATTTACCAAAATTGCTTCTACTTTTAAAGGACGATCATAAGTTAATCCCTTTCTTAAGGCCTCACTAATAGAACATTTTTCTTTCCCAAAAGAATAGTTGCCAAAATAAAGCTCCCAATTTTTTCCGGTAAAATCACTAATTGGAGAAATTTCTGCTAACGCTTCTTTTATTCCCTCTGTTAAAAACCAATTCCAGGAATCTCGCTGAATAGCAAGCAAATCTAATGCCGGTAAGTTCTTATAATTTTTACCCCAATAAATCCTCTTGTTTTTAAATTTTGTGGAGGACATTATCTTTTTGAACGAAAAAAAATTCTAGGACGTCCTAGATTTGAGTTAAAGAATATCATAAAAAAGATACCTTGTCAACTCCCTTTTTGTTCTTATTTTAAATACTTAACAATATTATTTTCGTGTTCCTCCAAGGTTTTGGCAAAATGAATGTTTCCTTGCTTATCGGAAAGATAAAACCAATAGTCAGTGTGAGAAGGATTTAAAACTGCTTTTATTGCTGCCAACCCGGGATTACAAATAGGAGCTGGGGGTAGTCCTTTATATTTATAGGTATTATAAGGAGAACTTATTTCAAGGTCATCTTTAGTGATTTCTGGCCACCAATCAAAACTACTCGATTGCTCAATTATTAAATTCTCAAATTGTTTATTAGCAATCGCATATTGGACAGTAGCATCAACTTGAAGAGGCCAGTTTTCTTTTAGGCGTTTAATTAAAATCCCGGCTATCACTGGCCGATCTTTTTCGTGCTTTGCTTCTCTTTCAATAATTGAGGCTAATATTAAATCCTGATAACCAACTTTTAAATCTTTTGTTTTTTTCTCAAAATTATTAGTCAAAATTTTTATTATTGCCGAAGGACTAGCAGATTTAGGAATCAAATAGGTATCGGGAAAAAGATAACCTTCTAAATCTTTGGTAAGACTCAAAAATTCCTGGGTATCAAAATTTTCAATATTGGCGGCTAACCGCCGGGCAAATTCTTCTTTCCTCCAACCCTCAGGAAAAGTCAACCAAATATCTTCTGTTCCTAAAGTCAAAACTCGAGCGATTTCATAAGGACTCCAACTGGCACTAAGATGAAAACTTCCAGCTTGAACTTTCCCTCTTAAACCCTGGATATAAACAATTACTTTGAAAGCTAAAGAATGGCGAACTAATCCTTCTTTTTCTAAACGTTGGGCAATTGAGTTAAGTTTCTCACCTTTTTTAATCACAAAAGTTTGCTTAACTAAAGACTTAGAATCCGCAGGCTTTGTCGCCCAAGTCCACCAAAAAAAACCGCCAAAAACTGCGGCGATAACTGTTATAAAGATTATAGCCTTTATAACTTTTATAGTTTTACACTTCCTCAAACAATGCACGGCGATATTTTCCTGTCTTCGGATCAAAAATAAAAATCCGCCCGCACCGGCAAGTTACTTTCTCCGTTCCGTCTTTTCTTTTTTCTCTTACTCCCTTGGAAAGGGGAGTTCCGCATCCCACGCACTGACCGCGAGAAAGCAACCAGGCCTGAACCGGAGCGATGATATTTTTAAACACTCTCTCCCTCCTTTCTCAAAAGATACTCCTCTAAAATACAGGCAGCGGCAACAGCATCTTCCAACTTTCTTCTTTTTTTTCTTTTTATTCTCTCTTGAACCATTTTAGCAATAGCTTCCCTGCTCGTCAAGGTTTCATCTTGAAATTCTACTGGCAAACCTGTTTCTGAAGAAAGTTTTTGAGAAAACATCTTAACTTCTAAAAACAACTTGCCCTGAGGAGAGCCAACAATTATTTTTTCCACCTCATTTTCTTGACAAATTTTAACAATTTTAGAAAAAACTGTTGATGAGTTCTTAATTACCCCTAAAGCCTGGACAAAACCATTCTGAGCCAGGGCGATACCAATTTTTTTCAAACCAAAATCAACTCCCAAAAGATTCATTCACTTAATAAGGAACTAGTTTTGCTCTAACAATCAAGCGGCGAAGATAAGTCCCTGGAGGAACACAGGTTACCAAAGTTAGATATTCTCCATCGTAACGTTGCTCTAACACTGAAACATCATTCGGAGGAATCTCTACCATTTTAACAACTACATAACGGTAGCGAATTCCATCAAAGTCTATGAAAATTTCATCTCCCTCTTTGAGAGTAGGAAGAGTGGAAAAAATTGTTTTATAGTTTTTAGGATTATAAAATTGAGGTAAAACTGAATGGCCAAAAATTACTGTGTTTCCATATTCGCCAGGTAAAGCTGTTCCCGGATATTGAATTAAACTTTCCGATAGGTCTTCTCCACCAATTGCCACTACCGCGTTTTCTATCTTCAACTTAGGCACAGAAATATTGTAGTGAGTAATTTTGCTTTCCCGGCTGGGCAGGGTCGGTGCTACCGAAAACCAATTTTTATAATTGTTATAACTGTTATAATCACTATAAACGTTATAAGAACTTTCTACCGGACTGATAAGTACTCCTCCGGAAAACCGAAAGCTTTTTAACTGATACATTAAAATGGGGAAAACAGCATTACCAATGAAAAAAATACCTAGGGCAGTTAAACCATAGGAAAGAAAACGAAAATTAATTTTGGTCTTTCTGGCAGGAATTGTTTTTAGATAACAGTAAAGCATGGTTTATTTCTTCCTTATTTCTATTTTAATATTTTTTGCTATCCGAGGAAAAGTCGCCAATTTTCCGGGAAAACGAGGGTAAATTTTTGCCTCATAAGAATCAACTTGAGGAAGGCTACCTAAATAAGCCTGGCCAATTTCCGGGTATTTACCGGCCAAATTTTTCTTAATCGCCTCTAACTCTAAAACAGGAAAAAGCGAGGCTTTAAAATAGGCATCAAACACAGCAATTCCCTCTTTAGTTATATTTTTAAAGGCGAACTCTGTTTCTGTTTCCTCAGGTTTATATTCAAAACCAGAAGGAATTGCCTTTTTAATTTCTTTTTCGGCAAATTCTTGAAAATCCTTCTCGGAAAAAGTTAAAGCACTAAAACTTATTTTAAGATTTAAAGAAAGTTCATCTCCCTCTTCACCAACTTTTTTATCAAAACTTTTTTCTTCTATTTTAGAGGCTAAAGACTCCTCTATTAGTTTTTTTCCGGAAGAAACTTTCTTTTGTAATTCCTCTAAAGCTTTACTTTTAAGTTCTTGAGTTAATTCTTCCACCAGTTTTTCCTGATCCTCTTTGGCAACAACCTGAACTTCTCTACTTGTTCCACCGCTAAAAGCTTCTTCGTTTTTAGCCACATAATCTGATTTAGAAAAATTAGCAATACTAAATTCTGTTCCCGCGGCTAAATTTCCCTCGCTTCCTATTGCTACCGCCGTTACTTTCACTTTTGCCTTTCCCGGAATTCTGGTATAGTCGCTTCCCGCACTTTCCGAGGCAACTGTTACTTTTTCATCTAAAGTAAATTTCAAATTGTTTGGACCAATAATCTGCGTTCCCCCTTCAAAAGTTTTCTCCTGAGGAGTGCGGTTGTAAATCGTTATTTCTCCTTTTGCCGGCTCGCCGACTAATTTTGTTCCAGTAGTAGTTTTTTTCTTTTGACCGTTGATAACTACTTTTATTTCTTCTGCTGGCAAAATTAGGGATACTTCGTTGGGAGTAGATATTTTGGGGTCAAGCTTAAGAGTAAAACTTTTCTCAACTACTTGGGGCTTAACCCACAAAACCACTTCTGCTTTTGGCAAATACCAGTAGGCAAGGAGGAAAATTCCTCCCAAGAAAATTAAAACAATAATTGCTAAAATCCCTACCTTTTTAAATTCTTTGGGGAGCAGAAAGCTAAAAGAAATTTTTGAAAAGAGATTTTTAATTCCCAAAAACAGTCCTGAAAATAAAGAAAGGTTTATTTTTGGCAAACTTATTTTTCTTTGAGATTGAACCTCTTGAGAAAGGGGACTTTCTTCTTGCTGAGGAGCAATATTTTCCGCGGAAGAAGGTACTTCTTCGGCAATATCTTTTTCCAAAACAAAGCCAAATTCTTCAGGAGAAAATTTCGGTTCTAAAAATGATTCTTCTTTTTTCTCTTCTTCTTTAAAGAAAGTTTCCTCTTGCTCTCTCAGTGCCTCTTTTGGCGTCTTTTCTTTTTCTTCTTCTTTTATTAACCGAGTAATAGTAATTCCTTCTTCTTTTTTAACTTCTCTTCCTCCAGCTAAAGTGACTGAGAAAATATCAAAATCAGAAGGTAAAGCCTCGATCTTTGGAAGATGAAGAAAATTTAGCTGAGGAAAATTATTCCAAGAAAAATTCATCAATTCTTCTTTTTCTTCCTCTTCTTCCTCTTCATAAAGAATAATCCTTGGTGGAATTACTTCCTGAGGAAGAAAACGAGAAATTCCCTCCGCCACATCTTCACCTAAATTACCGCTCCTTTCCACTACTTCATTTCCCAAAATTTTTCCCAGTTTTACTAAAGTCACAGTTATTTTTTTCTTTCCTAAACCAACTAAAATTGCTGTTGGCGGAATTCCCTCAAAGATTTTAAGATGATAAACTACTGCTTCGGGAACAATAACAAATCCAATAGCGGTTAAATCAAACTCCCGGCAAATTCTTTTAAGAAGTTCAATTTTAGAAGGAACAACTTTTTCTTCCTCAACCCAATAAGAAGGAATTCCAAAAATTATTTTTGAAGGTTCTTTTTCTCCCTCATAAATTGGCGGCAGACAAGCATCAACCGCAGGTAAAATTTCTTCTTCGGTTTGCCAAAATTGCTTCTCTCCTTTTCTTAAAACCCTTACTGTTTCCCCCTCTACTGCCCAAAGGGCGCTTTTGACTTTTCCTTCCTCCAGTAAAAGAGCAAAAAAGAATTCTTTTTCTTCTTCTTGCTTGCGAATTTTTTCAAAAATTTTTTTAATTTCCATGGGCAGTTAAAACAGCATAAATCCGGCGTCTACCAGCGCCAACTCCTTCTTCTTTTTTAATTTTAACACCGCCAATCTCTCCAGTAAAATTTACATGAGGTCCACCACAAACTTCAACTGAAAAAGGCTTTTGCCCAGTCTTTTTTGGCCCAATAAAATAGACCTTAACCTTTTCCCCGTATCTTTCTCCAAAAAAAGCTAATGCCCCTTTGTTTTTAGCCTCCCTCAAAGTCATTATTTCCATTCTCACTGGCAAGTTTTGTTTAATTTTTTCGTTTATAATCTCTTCTACTTTCTGGATTTGCTGAGGAGTAAGTGGTTGGGGATGAGTAAAATCAAATCTTAATCTTTCGGGAGTAATATTGCTTCCCACCTGACGGACATGATTTCCCAAAACCTGGCGTAAGGCCGCTTGAAGAAGATGGGTAACCGTATGAAGTTTAGTTACTTCTGGAGAATGGTCGGCAAGACCTCCGGCAAACCTTTTTTGTGTTGCCTGACGAGAAAGTTGTTGATGTTTTTTAAATTCTTCCTCAAAAATTTTTTTATCAATTTTTTGACCCCTTTCTTGAGCAATTTCCTCAGTCATTTCCAAGGGAATTCCATAAGTTTCGTAAAGCCAAAAGGCAATTTTTCCGTCCAGCAAAGGATATTTTTCTGCCTCTTTTAAACCCTTTTCTAAAAGACGATAAAATTTTTTCTCTTCTTCTTCCAAAACTTGAAAAATTAATTGCTTTTTCTCTTTTAATTCTTTATATTCCTCTCCCATTACTTCTATTACTTGCTGGGAAACTTTTGGAGTAAATCCTTCTTGCAGACCCAAGTTTCTTCCAAAACGAATTGCTCGTCGGACCAACCTTCGCAACACATAACCTTGTTCAACATTTGAAGGCAAAACGCCATCGGCAATTAAAAAAGTCGCCGCCCGTAAATGATCGGCAATAATTCTTATCGGCCTTTGGTTAGAAGAATATTCTTGGTGGGAAATTTCCTCTATTTTGGCAATAATTGGAGTAAAAACATCAGTCTGAAAAACATCAGTCTTTCCCTGAAGAATTACTAAAGTTCTTTCTACTCCCATGCCAGTATCAACATTTTTTTGCTTAAGTTTTTCATAAGTC
>Ga0209102_1001213_pt1 | contig 14222 bp, 14 predicted proteins | sample ConPoolayeHmetaG_FD_185483 | JGI IMG/M metagenome (GOLD analysis project Ga0209102, IMG submission 185483) | Hot spring microbial mat communities from California, USA to study Microbial Dark Matter (Phase II) - Cone Pool mat layer H metaG... ... | reverse complement strand
GAATTGTTTAGGAATAATACGCCCTTCAGTGAAGATGAACGCCACTTTTCTTAACAGAATGCCAAAACCTGGAAACATAGCTTTTATCAGCCAATCAGGCGCTCTTGGCTCGGCTATTCTTGACTATGCTATTCATGAGAACATTGGCTTCAGCAACTTCGTGTCTGTAGGCTCGATGATTGATGTGGATTTTGGCGATTTGATTGATTATTTTGGCACTGACCCTAAAACTCGTAGCATTCTCATGTACATTGAGGGCTTGTCTGATGCGCGCAAATTCATGAGCGCTGCAAGGCATTTTGCAAGGACAAAGCCGATTATAGTGGTGAAGGCTGGCAAATTCAGTGAATCCGCAAAAGCTGCAGCTAGCCACACTGGCTCGTTGACTGGAGAGGATAACGTTTATGACGCGGCTTTCAAGCGTGCTGGAATTGTTCGAGTAAACGAAATCGCTGATCTCTTCAATTGTGCTGAAGTTTTGGGGATGCAACCTCTTCCGAAAGGTCCAAACCTTGCCATAATCACGAACGCGGGTGGACCAGGCGTTATGGCGACTGATGCTTTAATTGCTGAAGGCGGAAAAGTTGCCAAGCTATCGGATAAAACTTTGGAGGCGCTTGATGCTGTTTTGCCGCATTTCTGGAGTCATGGCAATCCTATAGACATTTTGGGAGATGCACATGCTGACCGTTATAAGGCTACGATTGAGGTTTGTTTGAAAGATGAAAACATAGACGGCATTCTAATCATCTATACGAATCAAGCTGTAGCTGAGCCCGTGGAAATTGCCAATGCCGTAGCAGAAATCGTGAAGAGTCAGCCCTACCAGAATAAGACTATTTTGACAAGCTTCTTAGGTTATGGTGCTGTTGAAGAAGCTAACCGAATTTTCACCCAAAACAACATTCCAACCTATTCCACGCCTGAACAAGCCATCAAAACCTACCTTTACATGTATCAGTACAAGCGTAATCTTGAGTTATTGTACGAGACTCCTGAAGAGCTTTCTGTTGACGTTATGGCTCCAAAGCGCCCATTGATGGTTATCCTGCGTGATGCTGTTGCTGAGAATCGGGAGCTTCTGACGGAAGCTGAAGCTAAACGGTTTCTAGAGTACTACAATTTTCCAGTTGTAAAAACAGAAATAGCGCGAACAGAAGACGAGGCTGTGCGCATAGCTGCTCAGATAGGCTATCCGGTGGTTCTTAAAATTTTGTCGCGGCAGATAATCCACAAGACAGACGCTGGCGGCGTAATTCTCGATTTGAACAATGAGGCTGAAGTTCGTGAAGCCTTTAACCGCATAATCCAGCGTGCTAAACAGTACAATCCTAATGCGGAGATACTTGGTGTTACTGTTCAGAAGATGATTAAGAAGAAAGGTTATGAAGTTATTATCGGAGCCAAGAAAGATTCCCTCTTTGGTCCAGTAATTCTATTTGGCATGGGCGGAATTGGCGTGGAACTTTTCAAAGACTTTTCTTTGGGATTGCCGCCGTTGAATCAGACGCTTGTTAGAAGGATGATGGAGGAAACCAAAGTTTACCAGCTTTTGAAGGGCTATAGAAATGTGCCTCCAGCTAACATTAAGCTTCTTGAAGAAATTTTGGTGCTTTTCAGCCAATTGCTTGTTGATTTTCCGCAGATTAAGGAAGTTGACATTAACCCGCTTTTCATAAACGAGAGTGAGGCTTATGCTTTTGACGCTCGAATAGTTATCGACAAGCAGAAAGTGTTTGAAAAGTTTGAGCCGCATGAGCATTTGGTGATAACGCCTTACCCGAAGAAGTATGAGACGTTGTGGAGAATGCGTGACGGGCGCCAAGTGCTGCTGAGACCGATAAAGCCTGAAGATGAGCCTTTATGGTTAGAGATGTTCCAAAACTTCAGCGAAGAATCCATCCGCTACAGATTCTTCCAAATAATTAAGGACACGCCTCACGAGACTCGTGTAAGATACTGCAACATTGACTATGACCGCGAAATAGCAATTGTCCCAGAGCTAACTGAGAATGGTAAGAAGAAAATCTTAGGGGTGGTGAGAGTGGGCATAGAGCCGGATGGCAAGAAAGGTGAAATTGCATTCATTGTGGCTGATCCGTGGCACGGTCTAGGTTTGGGTACGAAGATGGTTGATTATGCTATTGAAATCTGCAAGGACATGAAGATTGAGACGCTTTATGCAATAATGCTTCCAGACAATCAGAGAGCTATTAGCTTGATGAAGAAAATGGGCTTCACTATGGAATATCAAGAAGACGGCACAGTGAAAGGAACTCTCAACCTAAAAGAAGAAGATAAAAGTGCAGATTTGCGACGCTCTTTAGAATCAGCTAAACTGCAAGCTCAAGCAACAGCTCCCAACCAAAAGCAACAGAGAGAAACCGAGACGATAAGCGGTTGACAGCTAATTATTTTGCGCTAGAAGTAGTTTAACAGTACCGCAAGCTTCTCTCGAATAGTTTTTCTATTTAATGCAGAAAAGCTTAAATTATAAATTTTAAATTTGAGCTTATAATCTATAACTAAAAGGAGATAAAAATGAGCGGGCAATTAAAACCAACTGATACTTTAGACGTTAGAGGCGAAGTATGTCCATACCCAGATGTGATGACACAGAAAAAAGTAAAAAGCATGAAGTCAGGTGAAATACTGGAAGTTCTCGTTGACTATCCACTGTCTGCTGAACGAATACCCGAGTCAGTCAAAAAAATGGGCCATGAAGTTCTAAAAGTCGACAAAACTGGAGCAAGCGAGTGGAAAATACTAATAAAAATAAAATAGGAAAGTGAAACCTTGATCGAATCCACAGCAATTCTTTCGGGATTGATAGTGGGGATACTCTTTGGTTTTGCATTGCAACGTGGCAGATTCTGCATGAACTCAGCTTTCAGAGACATAATCCTTCTTAAAGAATATACCCTCCTCAAAGCTGTAATAGTAGCAATAATCGTTTCGATGCTAGGCTTTCATTTAATGGCTAGCTTTGGGGTCATACAACTCAATCCTAAAACCTTCTATTGGGGCGCAAACATAGTTGGCGGTTTCATATTCGGTATAGGCATGGTCTTAGCCGGAGGATGCGCCAGTGGAACAACCTACCGGGTCGGGGAAGGAATGGTAGGCTCCTTCGTTGCATTACTAGGTTTTATGATATCAGCGGTCATAACTGGTTCAGGAGCACTAAAAGAAGTGAAGTCATATCTCCAGACAACGACAAAAATAACTATTACAGATCCAGGACCACTTGTAGCGTCTGCAAATAGAAGCCCAACACTTGCTAACATGATAGGTGTAGATCCATGGATTATCGTTATAGTGCTTGCAATCATTGGAATAGGCGTTTTGGTTTGGAAACGTGGTGGTGGAGGAAAAACTGAGGGAAGCTTATCTGAAAAGATATTTAAGCGAGGGTGGTCTTGGTGGGCAACGGGCATAGTTATTGGCATAATAGCTATTATAGCGTTTCCTGTTTCGGCTGCTGCTGGACGAAACTATCCATTAGGAATTACTGGAGGTTGGTCAACGTTTCTTAATACACTTATCAAAGGCGATGCAAATGTGCTGTCTTGGGAAACTTTTCTTGTCATTGGAGTAGTCATTGGAGCCGCCATATCAGCTAAGATTGCAGGAGAATTCAAATTACGAGCACCCGGCCCAGGAAGATTGGTGCAACAGTTCATTGGAGGCCTGCTACTTGGAATAGGTGCAGTGATCGCTGATGGCTGCAATATAGGACACATACTTAGCGGAGTACCTCAGCTTGCAATAAGCAGCATACTTTCAGGACTCTTCATAATATTTGGGTGTTGGATAACAGCATATCTGCTGTTGATGAGGAAATAGCTATGGCAACCATAAGCTTCTTATTTTTTTCCGGTCCGTATCAGTCTGAAAGCCCAGAAACCGTAACTGAATTAGCAAAAGCAGCTTTGGAAAAAGGTCACAAAGTCAAGATTTTCTGCTACATGGACGCAGTCAACAACGTAATGATGTCTCAAAAGAAGGTTCCCGGCGTTACTAACATGGAGGAGCAATTCAGAGAGTTAATTGCAAAAGGAGCTGAAGTGCGTTTGTGCACTCTTTGTATGCTTGTTAGAGGAACAAAGGACACTATAGAAGGTGCTACAAAAGCTGGGACACCTGACATTGCAGAGATGGCTGAAGGATCTGAAAGATTTCTAGTTGTCTTTTAGGAGGATGTATGCTTGGCTAAAAAAATTGTTGTCATATTAAAGAAACCCCCTCATGGGTCACTGTTTCCCGCTGAAGGCTTGCGAGTGGCTGTTGCTGTCAGTACATCCGATACAACTGTTGTCTCTATAGGAGATAGTGTATACGCCTTTTTGAAAGAAACCGACATGACGCTTTACAAACGCCACTTGGAGTTTCTTTCAAGACCTATGTTAGAGGAAGCTAAGCCGCTTCTTGTTCACATTGACAAAGTTTCATTGTTAGAACGTGGATTAACCGAAGAAGATCTGACTGAAGGCGTAGTAGTGAAGGAACGCGATGAAATTCTCAAGATAATATCGGAGGCTGATGTTACTCTAACATTCTAGGTGATGCGTATGGCCAAAATTCTCTACTTCATAACTGACATGGAGCCAATAGGCGTTCAGTTGGCTTTAGAACATAAAGGCGACGAAATTGGAATTTGCTTGTTGCAAGACGCAGTTTACTATGGATGTAAAGGAAGGAAAAATGGATCTGTAAAGGACGCTATAAAAAAGGGTATCCCAGTTTATGTTGCTAAGAAAGACGTAGAGTTGCGAGGCTTAACAAAACTACTTCACCCAGAGATAAAAATACTCGACTACAGTGAGATAATTAGCTTAATCTTTGATTTCGAACGGGTAGTCAATCTTTAATCTTTCACCTTTTTTGCTTGTTCAAATTTGTTTTTTACTAAGGCAAAAGAAAAGAGGCGGTTATGCTGTTTCTGTTTGGGCATGTTTTGCGGTTACAAGAATTTTCCTTTGTAGAACACAGTGGCAGGGCATCCCAAACATTTTCCATCTGAATAACAAGGTTGCTCTGTGCACTTTTTTCCGCAAGGAGTTTTTTCAAGCTTTTCTGTATAAATCGTAAGCGGAGCAACGAAATTCTTAACAGGTGTTACCACTACATTGGTTTCTGAGTCTAAGACATTAGGGTTTTTTCTTAAGTTATGATTAACACAACATTCGATTGCTTGCAGTTTTTCGCTTGCAAAAAAGAGGCACAAGTTATGTTTTCCAGAGATAATAAATCCGTTCAAAAACATTGGGCACCTATTAAAAAACTCCACTATTTTCCACGGTTCTTTAGCAGTTATTTCTACTTTTACCATATGCAAATTTGTCTCATTTAAATTTACACCAACTATTCTACTTATTATTCCAGACTTCCTCAATCGCCGTATTCTTGCATAAACAGCGGGCTGCGACAGTTTCAAATGGCTTGCTATCGCAGTTTGCGTCATATCTGGTTTTTCCATAAGCAATGAAACAATTTTCCTATCATTCTCGTCAAACTTTTCCAAAGATCTCACCAACAATTGTTATGACTTGAGTTGTTAGGAACAAAAATTATAAGCTTTTGCTTTGAAAAACTTATTAGTTATAATAAAAGAGCAACATTGCACTTAATGAAAAGCCCATCCACCTATTGCTGGATCAAAAACCAGAAAAGTGAAGAAAGCCTAACCTTAAGTCGTTTGCATGCTATTTTGTTTATTTTCACTTAAGCCTAACATAAAAATTTTATAATTAATTTTCTATTTACCAACAACTAAGTTTAAATTATAGAAGCTACAACAGTCTAGCTTCTTTAGATTATAAATTGGTGAGAGAATGGAGAAAGCCAAAGTCGCCTTCTACTGGGCGGCAAGCTGTGGCGGATGCGAAATCGCTGTTCTCGACATCAACGAAAAAATTTTGGACGTTGCAGCCAAAGTAGACATAGTCTTCTGGCCTGTAGCAGTTGACTTCAAATACAAAGATGTCGAAGCCATGCTTGACAAGAGCATAGATGCTTGCCTTTTCAACGGAGCCATAAGAAACACCGAAAACGAGCGAATAGCAAAGCTTCTGAGAGCAAAATCAAAGATTCTCATAGCCTTCGGCTCATGCGCATGCGACGGATGCGTAAAAGGCTTAGCCAATCTCTGGAACAGGCAAACAATCTTTGAACGAGCCTATTACGAGACTCCTTCAACTAAAAACCCTGAAAAAATCACCCCTCAAACCTCTTTAAAAGTCAAAGAAGGAGAACTTGAACTCCCACAATTCTACGATACAGTAAAAACTCTTGGACAAACAGTGGATGTGGACTATTATCTTTCAGGCTGCCCACCTCCAGTTCCAATAATAGCTCAAGCCTTTGAAGCAATCTTGAGCGGCAAGCTTCCTCCAAAAGGCTCAAGCCTACTGCCCAATAAGTCAATTTGCGACGAATGCCCAAGAGAGAGAAAAGACCACAAGCTTTCCCAAATAAAACGCATCTACGAAATCGAAGACGACTTCAAGACATGCTTCTGGGACCAAGGCGTGATATGCATGGGGCCCGCAACACGAGCAGGATGCGGAGCGCAGTGTCCAAAAGTAAACGTGCCATGCACAGGCTGTGGCGGCGCAGCTCCACGAGTGACTGATCAAGGCGCTGCAATAATGGGCGCTATTTCATCCATAGCTACAGACGAAAGTGTTATCAATCAAATCGTCGATCCAGTTGGAACTTTCTACAAGTACACTCTTGCTAATTCCATCTTCAAAAGGAGGATAATAAAATGAAAGAAATAGTCATAGACCCAATCACTCGGCTTGAAGGACATGGAAAAATAACAATATTCTTGGACGAGAGGGGAAACGTGGAGAACTCTTACTTCCAAGTTCCTGAACTGAGAGGTTTCGAGAGGTTCTGTGAGGGAAGAAGAGCCGAAGACCTGCCCATAATCACTACGAGAATCTGTGGAGTCTGCCCTGTAGCGCATCACATGGCAGGTGCAAAGGCTCTTGACGCCGCATTCAATGTTGAGCCAACAGAAACAGCCAAAAAACTCAGAGAACTTGAATACACAGCCTACTTCATTTACGACCACATCCTCCACTTCTACTTCCTCGGCGGACCAGACTTCGTTGTGGGACCAGATGCTCCACCCGCAAAAAGAAACATACTTGGAGTAATCGAGAAAGTCGGCTTAGACATAGCCAAAGAAGTAATAAAACACAGAGCCTATGGACAGAAAATCACAGAAATGCTTGGCGGAAGACCAACTCATCCTGTAAGCGCATGCATCCCAGGCGGAATCGCTAAAGCCTTAACTGAAGAAGAAAGGCAGGAAATCGAGAAGATGGTGCGAAGCTGTGTGGAGTTTGCGAAGTTCTCGCTTAAAATTTTTGATGATGTGGTTCTCAAGAACGCTGACTACGTTAATCTAGTCAAGAGCGAGCCTTACGTTCTCAAAACCTATTACATGGGCACAGTAGACAAGAAGAATAGAGTTAACTTCTACGACGGTGATGTTCGAGTTGTCGATCCAAATGGAAAAGAATTCGTCAAGTTTGCTCCTAAGCAATACTTGGATGTTATCGAAGAGCATGTTGAACCGTGGACTTATGTAAAATTGCCTTATCTCAAGAAAGTCGGATGGAAAGGCTTAGTTGACGGCCCAAACAGCGGAATCTATAGAGTAGGTCCATTAGGAAGGCTTAACGCTGCAGATGGAATGGCAACGCCTCTAGCGCAACAGGAATATGAGCGTATGTACAAGACTCTAGGCGGAAAACCAGTCCACAACACGTTAGCTTTTCACTGGGCAAGATTGATTGAGCTTTTATATGCCAGCGAACGAGCGCTCGAACTTGTAACAGACAAAGACATAACAAGCAAAGACATCAGGAACAAGCCTGGAAAACCCGGTGAAGGTGTTGGAATCGTTGAGGCTGCAAGAGGCACACTGATTCATCATTACCAGCTTGACGAGAAAGGCTTAGCCAAAAAAGTCAACTTGATAGTGGCGACAACTCACAATGCTCCGGGCATCTGCATGTCAATCAGCAACGCTGCAAAAGGGCTTATCCATAATGGTAAGGTTAACGATGGATTATTGAACATGGTTGAAATGGCTTTCAGAGCTTACGACCCATGCTTCGCTTGCGCAACGCATCTGGCAGTTGGAGAAATGCCGCTAGAAGTAAAGATTTACGATCATGAAAAGCGTTTAGTAACAACTTTGAAAAGATGAGGGATTAGTATGGAGAAAGTTAAGGTTGGAGTATTCCTTTCTGATTGTGGAAATCAGCTTTCAAAAATTCTGGACTTTGACGCTTTAGTCAACTTTGCAAAGAAGACCTCAGATGTCGTGCTTGTTGAGCGAGCTAGCGAGTTTTGGCGTGGCGAAGGACTGAAGACTCTTGTGGCTGCTGTTAAGGGTAAAAAGATAAACAGAGTCGTTGTTGCTGAGACACTTCCGAAACTAAGCGAAGTGAACATTGTTTCAGCTATTGAGAAGTCTGGCTTAAACCCCTATTTAGTGGAAGTCATAGACCTTAAAGACCATTGTGCAATGCCTCACAGAGACACGCCGAAAGAAGCTACGGAAAAAGCAAAAGCTATGCTCTTGGCTGCTATTGAACGTGCAAAACTTCTCGAACCTATAGACAAGATTGAGAGTCCAGTCGTGAAATCCGTTCTCGTCATCGGCGGAGGCATCGCAGGCATGCAAGCCGCTGAAGACTTGGCTGACCTTGGATTTGAAGTGCACCTAATTGAAAAGGAGCCTTTCCTAGGCGGTTTAGCTGCTCGTGCAGGGCGATTCTTCCCTACAGATGATTGTGCAATCTGCATACAATCTCCAGCTTCAGATGTCAAGACAATCACGCATACATCTAGAAAATGCGTTTACCGTTCAGGTCTCAGCGAAATCCCGAATCTAAACATTCTGACAAACTCTAAAGTTGTTGCAGTTGAAGGGGTTCCAGGAAACTTTAAGGTTACTGTGGAGAAGAAACCCCGTTATGTCAATGAGGACAAGTGCATTAGCTGCAACCTTTGTGTTGACGTCTGCCCTGTTGAAGCACCAGACGAGTATAATGCAAAATTGAAGAAGAGAAAAGCCATTTACATCAACATTCCACCAGTCTACCCTCCAGCTTACGTCATCGACAGCAGCATCTGCAAGTTTCAAGACTGCGCAAAATGTGTCAAAGCCTGTCCAACTAATGCTATAGACTTAAAACAGAAAAGCGAAAAGGTAACTCTCAATGTTGGAAGCATCATCGTTGCTACAGGCTTCAGAGAGTATGATCCGAGAGTTATCAAAGAATACCATTATGGCGAGTACCCTGACATAATTACAAATCTTGAACTTGCCAGGATGATTGACGGTTTCGGTCCCACTGGCGGCGCTATCGTGAAGCCGTCTGATGGAAAGCCTGCTAAGCGTGTTGTGATGATTCAGTGTGTGGGTTCTCGTGATAGGCGATGGAATCCCTACTGTTCAAGCATCTGTTGCATGATTTCTTTGAAGCATGCGATGCTAATCAAGTCAGCCTATCCTGACACTGATGTTTCCATATGCTATATTGACATAAGGACTACTGGCAGAGAGCATGAGTATTACTACGAGAAAGCTAGAGACATGGGAATAAAGTTTGTGAAGGGAAGACCTACAGAGATTTCGCATGATCCTGAAGGAAATGTGTTGATAGTTGATGTTGAAGACGCCATTCTGCATAGGCTTCTGGAACTGGAAGCAGATTTGGTTGTGCTGGCTCCTTCGATGGTTCCTGCTGAAGGCACTAAGGAACTTGCTGAGCTTTTAGGCATCGAACTTGGTGAAGACGGCTTCTTCAAAGAATACAATGCTAAACTGCGACCTACTGAAACCAAGCTTAGAGGAATATACCTCTGCGGAGGCGCCACCTTTCCAAAAGACGCTCCAACATCTTCGCTTCACGCTCACTCCGCTTCAATGAAGACTGCAAAATTCCTAACCAACGGCAAGATAGTCAAAGACTTGAAGACCGCTGTTGTCAATGAAGATTACTGTGGTGATTGTGAATTCTGTCCAGTTACATGCCCATACGGCGCAATAACCCTCGAACCTAAAGGCGAAGAACACTTTGTTGCAAAAATCTCTGACCTGTTATGCGAAGGATGCGGTGTTTGCGTAGGCACATGTCCAGTCAACGCCATTGAACTCCGCCATTATCGTCCGAATCAAATGTCTGCACAAATGAAAGGGCTTCTATCCGTGAACGGAACATCAAAACCGCTAATCCTAGCCATTTGCTGTTCAGAATGCGGCGGCACAACCTTAGACTCCTCTGGCATGGCAATGATGAAATATTCTGCAAACGTGCGAGTAATGAAGGTTCCCTGCACTGGCATACTTCGAGTTCAGCAGTTCTATGAAGCTTTCAAGGCTGGTGCTCAAGGAGTCATGATAGTAGGTTGCAAAACAGACGGGTGCCACTACGAGGTTGGTAGCCAGAAAACCAAGAAGAAAGTTGCGTTAGCAAAGGCTATGCTTAAAGAGTATGGCATTGAACCTGGACGGCTTGAAATGTTCAACTTGGTTTACATTGAAGGAGACAAATTTGCTGAAGCAGCTCAAACGATGACTGAAAGAGTAGAAAAGCTCGGCACATTGCAATTAGCAGAGTAGCAGTGGAAGAGGAGAAAAATCAGCAATGGAGCATCCAAAACCCGAAAAAAAAGGTTTTCCGGAAGAGGTCAGGCATAAGCTTGGCGGTGAAACCATAACTCTCTGCTACCAATGCGGAACATGTGCCAGTAGTTGCCCAGTCGGCAAAGTCTCAGAAAAATTCAATCCAAGAGAAATAATCAAGCTGGCTCTTCTGGGTGAAAGACAAGAAATCCTTTCAGGAGACGCCATCTGGCTGTGCTGCTCATGTTACAACTGTCAAGAGCGATGCCCACAGAAGGTTGAGATAGCTGATATAATGTACGCTCTGCGAAACATCGCTATGAAGGAAGGCAAAATCCCACCAATCTACGCAGAATTCGCAAACGGACTAATGAACGAAGGACGAATAGTTCCTCTGTCCAAATTTCTGGAGAAAAAACGACCAGAACTCGGCTTGCCTCCCCTAAAGCCTGCAGGTGTAGAAGCACTGAAGAAGATTCTTTCCGCTTCAGGGTTTGACAAAATTCAACAAAAGAAGGCTGAAGCTAAATGACAAGCTACGCACTTTTCTTAGGCTGCACTATTCCCGCTCGCCAGCCTCACTACGAGTTGGCTGCAAGAAAATCTTTGACAAAGCTTGGCGTGGAGCTGGTTGACTTGGATAACATGACTTGCTGTGCCCCTCCCCCTGTCCAGTCAATTGATCTGGAAACTGGGTTGTCAGTAGCTGCATACAACATCTGCTTAGCCGAGGAAGCTGATCTTGATATCATAACGTTATGCACTGGCTGCTTCGAGTCTCTTGCCATTGCAAACAACCTGTTAAAAGAAAACGAGAAACTAAAAACTCGAGTGAACCAGATACTGTCGAGTGCTGGAAAAGAATTCAAAGGCAGCAAAGAAGTCAAACATTATCTGCATGTACTAATGACTGATATTGGCTTGGATGGTTTGAAGAAAAGCGTAACAAAAGACCTCACCAAGCTAAAAGTAGCATCATTTTCAGGCTGCCACGCACTAAGACCGAGTGCACTTCTAAAGTTTGATGATCCTGAAAACCCCCGCAAATTTGATGAACTAATCAACGCATTAGGTGCAAAAAGTATCTGGTACCGCAACAAGCTGAAATGTTGTGGTGGGCTCTTAAGAGGTTATGCTGACGATATTGCGCTGGCTATTGCTCGTGACAAAATTGTTAACACGGTTAAGGCTGGTGCTGATTGCATAATAACGCTTTGTCCGTTCTGTTTCCTGACATTGGATATGGGGCAGTTCTTGATAAAGTCTACATACAAGGAAGAATATAACATTCCAGTTCTTCACTATGCTGAGCTTCTGAGTCTTGCATTGGGAATGGAGCCAAAAGAGCTCGCGTTTGACTTTCACAAAATAAAAGTGGACAGCATATTAACCAAGATATCGTAAAGCATATTCTGCAGCAACTAGCTTTTCCATGATTTAGCCTTTGGAATCTCTACCTCAAAAACTTGATTATTAACGCATTTCGTAATCATATTGGCGATTTGTAAATCTTTAACAGACAAATCTAATCTTCGACACTGAGTAGTGCACCATTCTATTCCCTCAACATTCGTATAGCATACTTTTTTGCAGATTTCTATTTTTTCTGCGTCTGCACGGACAGTTGTGTCTTCGTCTTTGCATCTACACTGCATCAAGACTTTTACATGGTCTACATCTTCAATAACATCAATTAAAGGTTCATCAAGTTGAGGCAAAGGAATCAGAGGCGCTGGAGGCGAAACTGCAGTCTCAGTTTTTTCTTCTACGATGTATTTTTTGCGAAGAAGATTCTCGATTGGCTCAAGAGATGTTGTTTCTGCTTGTTCATTTTCATTATCAACAAGTTTTTTAACTAACACTCTGCAAAAAACGTCAATATTGCGTAGGGCTTCGTCAAGATCGATCATGACTTTTCACAGCCCCTCTGTATATATACTATTTACATTTTAGCTATTAAACCTTGTCAAGTTAAGTTTAGCATAAAATTGCCTTAAATGTTAACTATTTTTCTTTTTTGATAATGGTACCGTTCGCGCATGTTTCACTGTATGAATTATGTTCTCTACATGTTTGCTTGGTGTCTGCAAGGCTCTGTTAATTGCAATATCTGCAATTGTTGCCCCTTTGTCTGCTATTTTGCTGAGTGAAGAAATAATTGCTCGGAGGTATGGGATTTGCGGGGCTTCACGTGTAAACCTTTCTATCTCATTTTCCAACAGATTTTTCATTTCTATTAATCCATTCGCTATTTCAAGATTTTGTGAGAATAGGCAATCGACAGCTTTCTGAAGAATCGTTAATGTGACATCGCTGAAGTGACTAATCTTTTGAACAACGCTGTCTGGCAGTTTGTCTCGAAGGTTTTCCATTTCTATGATTTTTTTAGCAATATCTTCAGAGTAGTCCGCAGCCAACTCCAAATATTGTAGAATTAGACGTGTTGCTGGGATGAAAAGCATGTCTGTAGCGCCTAACTGCTCTGCTAGCTCTGGGTCTACCTGTGCAGCAAGAAGCAAGCGTACTGCAAGATAATAGATTGTGTCAGCTTCATCTTCACGGTTTATCGCCTCTTCTGCCAAAGTCTTCTTGTTCTCAATGAACGCTTGCATTGCTTCTGACAGAATCGTCGAAGCAATTATTGTAAGTCGCCTAACAAGCATGTCAAGTTTAAACTTGGCTGGATCAACAGAGCACTGTAAAAGAATGTATTTCGGCGTCTCCTCTAATATGCCTAAGCCGATAAGCTTGCGAACAATATTTCTAACTTCTCTAATGTGTTCTTTTCTTATCCTTCCCGCAGAAGTTATTCTTACTACGTCACGCCCAAGCATGTAGCATCCTACAATTATCCGCTCAAGCATTCCCTGCTCTTCACAAGCGTCAGCGTTTACTATGTATTCTTCAGCCTCCTCTTTCAGTGCAATCTGGCTGGGCGCTATTCTTAGGGTTCCATCTCTTTCAGGTATGAGGAATACGAGGTCTCCAGGTTTGATGTTGTTTTGTTTTATCCATTCGCTTGGAAGCGACACGGTAATTGTTGAGTATCCTACTTTCTGTACTTTTCTGCTTTCCACAGAATCACCATTATATAGTATTTACCATCTATTTTGTTCTATATTTATTATATGTTTCTCTTGCTTGTGTTAAATATTGAGTTTTGCATGAATAGGCACTTTTTTGAAGAAATAGAATTAATCGTTTATGTTTGGTATTGGAAAGAGTTATTTGCGCTCGCATAACGTTAGATTAGTCAGGTTGAAAGTTGGTGGTTTGTGTGGAGAAGCCTTTGAGAAGTTTGGCGAAAGCGGTTTCTTGGAGAATAGTTGCGACGTTTACCACGTTTATCTTGTCCTTTATGTTTACTGGAAACATTATTATTAGTGGTAGCATTGGTGTTTCGGAGCTTGTTGTTAAGACTATTGTTTATTTTTTGCATGAGCGGGTGTGGAATGTTTTGAATTTTGGCAAAGAACGGAAATAGCATTTTTGGTGTTATTCTTGCGCTTTTGTTTTCGTTTGTTTAACATTCAAGCATAGTATTTACTATAATATAAAAAATATACAT
>Ga0209102_1001212_pt1 | contig 14224 bp, 13 predicted proteins | sample ConPoolayeHmetaG_FD_185483 | JGI IMG/M metagenome (GOLD analysis project Ga0209102, IMG submission 185483) | Hot spring microbial mat communities from California, USA to study Microbial Dark Matter (Phase II) - Cone Pool mat layer H metaG... ... | reverse complement strand
CAGACACCTGGTCGAAATATGTTCTCCTTTGGCAGAGACTCATCTAGTAGAGACCGCTGAAGAAGTCGATGCTTCCTGGCTGGCGGGCAAGCGGTACATCGGCATTACGGCTGGGGCGTCAACTCCGGATGAGGCTGTCGAAAAATTGATAGCCAGGCTGGAGTCCCTGCAAGCCTCGGCGTGCACATGAAGCAGTTAGCTGATTCTCTAGAAGCGACAGTTAGTCCGCCTCCCAGTGAAACCGATTTGTGGACGAAGGCGCTCTCAGAGTTGCAAACTATCTTGGTTTAGCCGAGCTTAGCGTCGAGCTTTCTGCCGCCAATGAGGTGAAGATGGAGATGGGGAATCACCTGTCCGCCTTCGGTACCGCAGTTTATGACTAGGCGATAGCCTCTCTTGGCGATTCCCTGTTTCTCAGCCAACTGCTTGGCTGTGATGATAAGCCGGCCGACCAGCTTCTCTTGTCGGGCGGGGACCTCAGCCAGCGCCCCAATATGGGCTTTAGGTATGATGAGCAGGTGTATGGGTGCTTGAGGCGAGATGTCCTTGAATGCCAGTAACTCTTCGTCCTCGTAAACTATGTCGCTGGGTGCCTCACGAGCGACAATTCGACAAAAAATGCATTGTTCGGCCATGGTTCGACTCCTTCTAGCATACTACTCCTGCCTGTCGTAGGTTCTCAATCTGCTCTGCCTTGTACCCCAGTTCCTGCAGTACTTCATACGTATGTTCGCCGGGCAGCGGAGACAAGCTTCTGACCTTGCCGGGAGTTCCTGAGAGCTTGGGGGCTATACCGACCTGTTTCACCTTCCCGAAGGTAGGGTGTTCGACCTCTATCACCATTTGGCGATGGAGCACCTGAGGGTCACCAAAGACCTCGTCCATGGTATAAACTTTGCCCACAGGGACGTCATGACTGATTAGTAGATCAAACCACTCGTCCCTTGTCTTGGTCAGAAAAATCTGTTTCAAGCAAGCACGGATTTCATCCCATTTGCCATCCTCGGGCTTCTGGAAAGTGTGTTCCCAGGCAAAGTGATAGGGAATAAACTCTTCCTTCCCCAAACAGCGGCACAGCCTCTCCCAGAAATGCGGCTCAAGACAGCCAATGCTGATGTATTTGCCATCCTTGGTTTCGTACACAGCGTAGTATGGGTAGGCACCGTGAAGCCAGGTTTCGCCTCTCTTGAGAACTGACCCGTTCAAGAAATAGGCACAGGCAAGCCAGGTCATAAGTGACAATGCTCCATCCGTGTAGGCCACATCCACATATTGCCCCCTGCCTGTCTTGTTTCTAGCCACCAGAGCAACGGAAATGCCCAGAGCCCCATACAAAGCCGCGCCTGCAAAGTCAGCGATTAGGTTCAGTGGGATGGCTGGCAGTCCTCCAGCGGCTCCAATCAAGTCCAGAATGCCAGCCATGCTTATGTAGTTGACATCATGCCCGGGAAAGGCGTGGTAAGGGCCGTCCTGACCGTAGCCGCTGAGCGAGCAATAGACGATCCTAGGATTTAGGTTGCTGATTGTTTGGTAGTCTATGCCCAGGCGTCTGGCCACCCCTGGTCTGAACCCTTCGACGACAACATCGGCCCGCTCGGAGAGACGATAGAATATTTCCCGCCCGGCCTCGGACTTGAGGTTGAGGATGATGCTTTTCTTATTCCGGTCGGGGGCGTAATAGGCTGCTTCTTTTCTCTTTTCTTCCCCCTTGCTAAGGCCTGACGCGCCCCAGAATTCGCCTATGTCCGGGGCCTCTATTTTTAGCACCTCGGCTCCCAGATCTGCCAGGAGCATGGTGCAGAACGCGCCTGGAACCAGCCTCGACAGGTCCAGGATTCTTATGCCTTCTAAAGCAAGCATGTGCCCTCCCGGATTGGTTGTTGCCCATTATAAGCTATCCGCGCCGTGTTTTGCATTTTAGGGCTAGATATGATAAATTAGATAACAAACCGAACAAGTTCGCCTAAAGGTGGGGTTCACCCACCTTTTTACTAGGTGTGACAAATTATGAGGGAGCGGGAAGATGAAAACGGAGCTTAAAGCTGCCATTACTCAGCTTTCGGCAGAGAGGAACCTGCCTAAAGAGGTAGTTCTGGCTGCCCTGGAGTCGGCATTGGCGTCGGCGTACAAGAAAAGCACTGGCGCTCAGGAACAGGACGTGCTCGTGAAGGTAGATCCTGATAGCGGCGAGATTACCTTTCACGTTCAGAAGACTGTAGTGGAATCGGTGGCCAATCCGAATCGTGAGATCTCCGTGAAAGAGGCTCGAAAGATTAAGAGTGGAGCGAAGGCTGGTGACCTAGTAACGATAGAGTGTGCGCCTAGCAATATCGGTCGCATCGCTGTTCAAGCAGCTAAGCAAGTCGTTCTGCAACGGTTGCGGGAGGCAGAGCGCCGCCTGATCTACGAGGAGTTCACTGACAAGGAAGGGAAGGTGGTTAGCGGAACGATTCAGTTCACTGAAGCTAAGCGAATCTACGTCAGGCTGAATAGGACTGAGGCGGTGCTGCCGGCAAACGAACAGGTGGCGAGCGAGCGTTATTACAGGGGGCAGCGATTGAAGTTCTACGTGCTTGAGATAACTCGAGGGGGCAAAGAAGCTCAGATAATAGTGTCGCGCTCTCATCCTAACTTGATTCGTCGCCTCTTTGAGCTTGAAATCCCCGAAGTGCAGAGTGGAATTGTGGAGCTGAAGGCCATTGCTCGGGAACCCGGACACCGGAGCAAAGTGGCAGTGGCAACCAGTCAGGAGAACGTTGATCCCGTGGGTTGTTGTCTGGGCCCCCGGGGTATAAGGCTACAGAGTATCATCAACGAGCTGAATGGAGAAAAAATAGATGTAATCCAGTGGCATCCTGATCCGGCCGTGTTTATTTCCAACGCCCTTAGCCCGGCCCAAGTAGCTAACATCAAGATTGACGAAGAGAACAAGACGGCTACCGTGATTGTTCCCGATAAACAGCTCTCGCTAGCCATAGGCAAGGAAGGCCAAAACGCCAGGCTGGCAGCTAAGTTGACAGGCTGGAGGATTGATATCAAAAGTGTCTCCGCTTTTGAGGCGGAAAGAGCTGTTCCCGTTTCGGCTCCAATTCAAGAAGCTGAGGCAGAAGCGGAGGCAATTCCTGCTGAGATCGTGGAGGTGGAGAAGAAGGTCGAAACAAAGCCGCCCGAAGAAATTGAGGTGGAGAGGCCTGTCGAAATTCCCAGTATTCCAGAAGTTGCCCCCGAAGAGACCGAGGAAAAGCAAATTCGCTTTGCCGAAGATATTCTGGTAGAAGCGTCAAAGCCGAAAGTGACGGACAAGGTGAAGAGCGAACCCAAAGGCAAAAAGAAAGCAAAGCTGGTAAAGTTTAAGGAGAAAGAGGATATTTTCGTGGACGATGAGCTCGAAGAGTAAGCACTCGCCTCAGCGCACGTGTATAGCTTGTCGAAAGGTTAGCGACAAGAGGACCCTGGTTCGCTTGGTAGTTGCTGATAATGGCAGAGTTGACATAGACGTATCAGGGAAGAAGGAGGGCCGGGGGGCTTACCTCTGTCCCAGAAAGTCGTGCTGGGAACTGGCGGTGAAAAAGAATCGGCTCGATTACGCTCTACGAACGAAACTTGGTGATGATGACCGACAAGCTCTCAGGGACTACAGCCAAAACCTGGAGGAAAACTGAATTTGGATGCTAACAAGGCGGAATTGAAAAAGAACCCACTACAGGTTGAGCTTCCATCTTCCGTTACCGTCAGGCAGTTGGCTGACCTGTTGAAAGTCGAGCCGGTAAAAATAATCAAGCAACTCATGCGTAAGGGCATTATGGCCAACATCAACCAGGCTCTGGACTTCGACACAGCAAGCAAGACTGCTGCCGACCTGGGTTATGAGGTTAGACCGGCGAAGGAGCGCAAAGTCGGGCCTTCCCGAAAGGAGAAGATCAAGGGAAAACTCTCTGTTCGCCCGCCGGTAGTTGTTGTGATGGGGCACGTTGACCATGGGAAAACCACTCTGCTTGATACCATTAGGAAGACCAATGTGACCGCTCGTGAGGCAGGAGCCATTACGCAGCACATTGGTGCCTATCAAGTTATGGTGGATGGGCGGAAGATCACTTTCCTGGATACACCAGGGCATGAGGCGTTCACTGCGATGAGGGCCCGAGGGGCACAGGTCACTGATATTGTGGTCTTAGTAGTCGCTGCCGATGATGGCGTGATGCCACAGACTGTGGAAGCTATCAACCACGCTAAGGCTGCCAAGGTGCCTATAGTGGTGGCCATCAATAAGGTTGACAAGCCCGAGGCCAACCCCGAGCTGGTAAAGCGCCAACTTGCCGATTTAGGGCTGGTCATCGAAGAATGGGGCGGCGATACCATCTGTGTGCCTATTTCAGCCAAGCAAGGAAAAGGAATCCCAGACTTGCTGGAGAACTTGTTCCTGGTTTCAGATATGTTGGAACTGCGGGCTGATGCTGAGGCACCGGCGGAAGGCGTCGTTATTGAAGCCAAACTGGACAAGAGCAGAGGCCCATTGGCTACGCTACTTGTCCAGAAGGGCACTCTGAGAAGGGGCGACGTCGTGGTAGCTGGCGATACCTGGGGAAAAGTAAAGGCTATGTTTGATGACCGAGGAAAGCAAGTGCACAAAGCTGAGCCGTCTGCCCCGGTGGAAGTCCTCGGCTTGGGAGAGGTGGCGAAATCGGGGGAGCGCTTTTTGGTTGTCTCCGATGAGCGTGAAGCGCGGGCCGCTGTGGAAGCCCAGAAATACGCCAAACCGCGCTCTACGTTAAGCCTTAGCGCGCTGTCGAGCCAGATAAGCGGCGGACAGATAAAAGAACTGAACATAATACTGAAAACAGATGTCGAAGGCAGCATCGAGCCAATAAAGACCTCTATAGAGAGGCTAAGTACAGACAAAACCAAAGTCAGAGTTATCCATGCCGCCAGTGGAAGCATAAGCGAGAGCGACGTTCTTTTGGCATCAGCTTCCAAGGGTATTATCATCGGTTTCAATACCAGCACCTCGCCGGGAGCAAGAGAGCTAGCCGCTGCTGAAGCGGTTGGTATCCAGCATTACGACGTAATTTACAAGCTAATAGAAGACGTTGACAGGACAGTGAAAGGAATGCTGGAACCAGCCTATGCCGATGTGCTCATCGGACGAGCGGAGGTAAGAGCCGTCTTTCCTCGCGGCAAAACCGGGAAAATAGCTGGGGTCTATGTCGTGGAAGGGAGGGTAACTAGGGATGCTCAGGTTAAGGTGCTGCGCCAGAACAAAGTGATAGGCGATTCCCGGGTTTCCAGCTTGAAGCGCTTTAAGGACGACGTCTCGGAAGTCGCCACTGGTCTCGAATGTGGCGTTGGTATGGAAGGGGCTGTGGATTTTCAGACTGGCGATATAATTGAATTCTACCGAAGGGAAAGAGTAAACTGACTGCGCTGTTTGTCAGATAGGGCGGCCAAATGAGCAGGCGAAGTGAACGAACAGGTAAGCTAATTCAGCGAGAGATCAGTGTGCTGCTTGAGCGCCACGTCAACGATCCCAGGCTAGCTAAGCTCATTTCGGTGACGGAAGTGACGCTCTCGCCTGATCTCAAGCATGCCAAGATCTTTGTCAGCACGCTAACCAGCGAAATCGCCAACAAGCAGGAGTTGCTGGATGGCTTCAATAATGCTTCAGGATTCTTGCGTAAAGAGCTTGCATCGCACCTGGGATTGAAACACATGCCTGAACTCAGCTTTCACTATGATGATTCCATTGAGCGAGGGTCAAGGTTGCTGAAGTTGCTCGACGAACTGAGCGTCGGTGACAAGGACAAGGTCAGATGACCTGTTTCCGGACCAACAAAGGAGGAAATACATGGGAACAATAAATGTAGCCATCATAGGTGTGGGCAACTGTGCCTCTTCCTTGGTGCAAGGGGTTCATTACTATAAGCACGCCAAGGAAGATGAGTTTGTCCCTGGGCTGATGCACGTCAATCTGGGTGGCTATCACATCTCTGACATCAACTTCGTAGCTGCTTTTGATATTGATAAGAATAAGGTGGGAAAGGACCTGGCGGAAGCCATTTTCACGAAGCCAAACAACACCATCAAATTCTGCGATGTACCCAAGACCGGCGTTCGTGTTGAGCGCGGTATGACTCACGATGGTCTGGGCAAGTATCTGTCTCAAGTTATTACTAAGGCACCGGGTCCGACCGCCAACATTGTGGATATACTAAAGAAGACAGAAACCGATGTAGTGGTCAACTATCTCCCGGTGGGAAGCGAAGAGGCGACCAAATGGTATGTAGAACAGGTGCTGAGCGCCGGTTGTGGCTTCATCAACTGTATGCCAGTGTTTATTGCCCGCGAACGCTATTGGCAAGGTCGGTTTGGTGAGCGAGGATTGCCTGTCATAGGTGATGATATTAAGTCTCAGGTTGGCGCTACAATTACTCACAGGGTACTAACCAAGCTCTTTCGTGATCGTGGTGTCAAGCTGGAACGAACCTACCAGTTGAATTTCGGTGGCAACACCGATTTCTACAACATGCTCGAGCGTGAGAGACTGGAGTCCAAGAGAATTTCCAAGACCAACGCGGTCACCTCCCAACTGGACTACGATATCGGCGCCGACAACATTCACATCGGCCCGAGCGACTACGTACCCTGGCTTGCTGACCGCAAGTTCTGCTACTTAAGGATGGAGGGACGCACTTTTGGCGACGTGCCTCTCAATTTGGAGCTGAAGCTGGAGGTGTGGGACAGTCCGAATTCAGCCGGCGTCGTTATCGATGCCATAAGGTGCTGCAAACTCGCCATGGATCGAGGCTTGAGCGGTACGATAGTGGCCCCCTCAGCTTACTTTATGAAATCTCCACCTATCCAGTATTCGGATGAGGAAGCTCGCATAAGGACTGAGGAGTTTATCGCCGGGGAGCAGAAAGAAGGTCCTGTCTGTTTACCCGAACTGAACTCAGTCGAGGCTAAGGGATAAGCTGGCATCCCGGCGGGGATATCGCCTTAAGCAGCCTATATCAGGACGGAAAGCCATATCCCAGACTTGCGCCGCCAGAGGTAACAATTTGATCGAGGTCTCCCTCTCTACCATGTGGGCTGTAGGCAGATTTGTGCATATGGCCGATTTTGTGGCTAAGGCAGAACAATTGGGCTTTACTCATATCGAGCTGAACACATTGGTTTCACCAAAGATGCTCCGCGAGCTGTTGGACACTGGCGTCGCCATCTCAAGCATCCATTCTCCTTGCCCGTCGGTATTGTCATTTCGAGGAGTCCCGGTAAGTAGCCTATCGTTAAGTTCTGTAGATGAAAGGGAGCGAAAGGAAGCCGTCAGTTTCACGAAGAGAACTATAGACCTTGCGGCGGATGTGGGAGCCAAGGCTGTCGTCGTACATATGGGAGAGGTGCCGATTGACACTAGTCTGCAAACCAGGCTGCACAAGCTCTACGACGCAGGCCTTACCCAAACGAAAGAATATCGCAAGGTCAAAGAAGAGCTCCTCTTGCAGCGGGCGTCGCAGGCTGCAACCTATTTCAATGCGGCCAGAAAGAGTCTCCGTGAGATTTGCGAGTACAGCGGACAGAAGGGCATATTGTTGGGCCTTGAGACCAGATTTCATCTTAACGAGATACCGGACATGGAAGAGATGTCAGCGTTACTTGACGAGGTACAGAATGACTCTGTGGGTTACTGGCACGACGTAGGACATGCTGAGGTGCAACAGCAGCTTGGATTTAGCTTGCACGAACAGTGGCTTTCAAGATTCCGGGACAGAATGATTGGCGTCCACTTGCATGATATCCATGGCATTTCTGATCACCATGTTCCGGGGAGAGGGCATATGAATTGGGAAATGATAGCCAAATATCTGCGTCCCGGTGTAATAAGGGTTTGCGAGATCGGCGAGTGGAACGATGAGAAAGAGGTGCAGGGAGTAATCAAATTCCTTACAATGAGGGGCGTATTGAGCCAGTCGGAAAGCTGAATGAATTTAGCGGATATTCGACGGAAACTAGCCTATCGTATTACAAATCCCATGGTCGTGGTTTTGGGCAAGAGCGGGATAACACCCAATGTGTTGACGTCAATCAACCTGGCTGTCAACATAGCTGCGGCCTGCGTTATCGCCACCGGGCGGTTTCTGCCGGGCGGCATCTTAATCTTGGTAGCAGGCCTGTTTGACCTTCTTGACGGCGCTCTGGCTCGGTTTACAAGCAGGACAACAAAGTTTGGTGCCGTTCTCGATTCGACTGTTGACCGGGTATCTGAGGCGGCTACGCTTTGTGGTCTGCTGTTCTGGTACTCGAGTGGTGGAGGCAGGCTGGAAATTGTGCTCATTCTGGCAGTGCTGGTTGGCTCTTTCCTGGTTAGCTATACGAGGGCAAGGGCAGAAGCCATCGGTTGGCAATGCCAGGTTGGCTTGTTTACCAGAGCTGAACGCGTTATAGTATTGGCGATAGGGTTGCTGGTGAATCAGGTTCTCATTGTACTGTGGATCCTGGCAGTGTTTGTCTTCGTCACTGTGGTCCAGAGGTTGGTATATCTGTGGAGACAGGAGAGAATTGAGAGGTAGTTCGGTGGCTGTCGTAGCTGTTGTGGGAGGACAATGGGGTGATGAAGGTAAGGGCAAGATAGTTGACCTGCTGGCTGAGAAGGCGAAGATAGTCGCCCGTTTCTCAGGCGGAGATAATGCCGGGCATACGGTGATTAATCCTTGTGGCGAGTTCCGGCTGCACCTTGTCCCCTCGGGTATTTTCTACCCTCAGGTAACCTGCATTATCGGAAATGGCGTAGCAATCAACCCAGCGGTGCTTCTCAGGGAGATAGACGAGCTGAACAGCCACGGCGTGGACACGAGCCGTCTTTTTGTTAGCGACCGAGCTCACCTCATCATGCCCTATCACACCCTGCTGGATAAATTGGAAGAAGAAAGGCGCAAAAAAGGAGCGCTAGGTACCACGCTCAGAGGGATTGGACCTGTTTTTGCTGACAAAGTGGCCCGCACAGGAATTCGCATTGGAGATCTGCTGAACAGGGATGGTTTTCGCGTCCGCTTGAAAGCAGCGCTGGAGCTGAAGAATCTTATTTTGACCAAAGTGTATCAAGCTTCGCCTCTGTCACTGGAGGAAGTTTATGAGCAGTATTGTCGCTATGGTGAGCGGCTTGCTCCATTCATCCGGGAGACCAGCTCCATAGTTCGCGAAGCGGCTGCCAGAGGGGAACTCGTCTTGCTGGAGGGCGCCCAAGGGGCTTTGCTCGATCCTGACTTTGGCACGTATCCATATGTAACCTCCTCTTCGCCCCTGGCTGCGGCGGGCTGTATCGGTGTAGGGCTCGGTCCACGAAGAGTTGACCGTATTATCGGCATATTTAAGGCATATAACACCAGGGTTGGCGCAGGGCCCATGCCTACGGAGCTCAAGGACGGGACTGGCGATTTGATACGGGAGAAGGCTCATGAGTATGGTGCGACTACAGGCAGGCCTCGAAGGTGCGGCTGGTTTGATGCTGTGGCTGGTCGTTTTTCCGTGCAGATAAACGGCCTCACTGATATAGCTTTGACCCATCTCGACATCTATGACGGTTTCCCGTCAATCAAGATTTGTACCGCCTACAGGTTCAAGGGGGAGCTCCTGAACTCCTTCCCTAGCGACGCAGCGGTATTGGCAAAATGCCAACCAGTTTATGAGGAACTAATGGGCTGGCAAGAATCGATAAATGCAATACGAGACTTCGAGAAGCTGCCGGCGCCAGCTCGGAACTATCTGTCCCGACTTGAAGAGCTCCTTTCTTGTCCCATCAGCCTCATTTCGGTAGGGCCGGATAGGAAGCAAGTCATTGAACGCAACCCAGAATCTGGCTCTCGAAATAGTGCATAGCCCGAAAGAAGTCACAACCCAGCCCCTTTCGTCGGGTTGCCACGGATAGCCGCCCGGTTTTAGCTCGTCGTAGTTCTGGCGTGTGGATTTCCTATCACTCAGGAAGTGGTGGTGGAGATTAGCGAGGAATTGGAAGGTCTATCTTATACTTCTTCAGGGTTGCTTTTATCAGGTCTGCTGATTCTTCGTCAGGTTCAGTCAGCGGCAAGCGAGGCCTGCCCACCGAGAAACCCAGGTAGTTAAGCGCCCACTTGACAGGCATGGGATTGGAAACGACGAACAGAGCATTTATCAAGGGCAGCAGGAATCTGTGAATGCGGGCTGCCTCCTCAGTTTTGTTGTCGAGAAACTTCTCTATCATGTCTTTTATCTGGATACCTACCAAATGGGAAGCAACGCTGATTACACCATAGCCACCGAGAGCCAAAATGGGGAGCGTGTCGCTATCGTTGCCACTATAGACCAAGAAATCGTCCCTTGTCCCATGAATGATCTCGGCTATCTGCGCGAAATTGCCACTGGCTTCCTTCACGCCCACGACATTGTCGATCTCGTTTAGTCTGATTAGAGTATTGGCGGCCAGGTTAGTGACGGTACGAGAGGGAACGTTGTAGATTATGCAGGGCAAATTGGTACTTCGGGCTATGGCCTCGAAGTGTTCACGCAGGCCCTGTTGAGTGGGTCGGTTGTAGTAGGGAACAACCAGCAAACAGGCATCAACACCGATCTTCTCTGCCTCCTGAGTTAGCTTCTGGCTTTCTCTGGTATCATAGCTGCCCGTTCCAGCAACTACGGCTCCGCGGTCACCTATCGCTGACTTTACTTCGGCGAAGAGTCGCAGTTTTTCTGCCCGGCTCAGTGTGGGACACTCGCCGGTAGTGCCGGCTACCACTACACCATCGCTACCCGAATCAAGCAACGCCAGAGCTAGCTTCTTGGCCTGCTCATAGTCAACGTTGCCCCGAGCATCAAAAGGGGTCACCATGGCAGTCAACAGGCGGCCCAATCTGTTCCTGGCACGGCGGGTTGAAAAGCGCGCGGAAGCTGGTGTCCTATTCATCTAGACTGGCCAGACTCTCCTTCAGCCTAACGTAACCTCTCTGGATTGCCTCTTCAGCTATCTGAACAGCGTTTAGCGCTGCCCCCTTGCGCACGTTGTCAGCAACTACCCACATGACAAGCCCGTTTGGGTGTGAAATATCTTTTCTGATCCGGCCTACAAATACGTGGTCTGACCCGCTGGCGGCCCAGGGTTGCGGATAAAAACTCACCGTGGGGTCGTCAAGTACCCTGACTCCCGGGGCTTGAGCCAGAATCTTCCTCGCCTCTTCGGGGGCCATTGGCGCACTGAATTCCACGTTAATTGCCTCACTGTGTCCAAAATAGACAGGGACTCGTACACAGGTGGCCGAAATAGCTATGTCTTCGCTATGTAGTATTTTACGTGTCTCTTCAACCATTCTCTGTTCTTCTTTGGTATATCCATTGTCCAAAAAGACACCGATTTCAGGCAACACATTGAAGGCTATTTGATGCGAGTAAACGTGAGGGCAAATACGGCGCCCCTCCAGGACTAACCGCGCCTGGTTTGTTACTTCTCTGAGAGCCGCGCCACCACTGCTTGATACCGACTCGTAGGTGCTGACCACGATTCTCTTTATGGGGTTAATCCTGTGCAAAGGATAGAGAGCTACCACCATCTGTATGGTAGAGCACTTTGGGCAAGCGATTATCCCCTTGTGCCACTCTATGTCGCCCGGATTTGCCTCCGGGACGACCAGCGGAACGTCCGGATTCATCCTGAAGGCGCTGCTGAGGTCGATGACTACCGCGCCAGCCTCCACGGCAGCAGGTGCCAGCCTTCGGCTGACGTCAGCTTCGACAGCAAAAAAAGCGATATCAACGTCGCGAAAAGCCTCGGGCTTAGCTTCCGTAACATCAATTCTCTGGTGGTTAAAGAGCAGTCTCATTACGGAAGAATGCTCGGAAGATAGCAATTTGATGGACGCCACAGGGAACTTACGCTGCTCGAGTATTTTGACAATTTCCTGTCCGATGATATCGGTAGCGCCGACAACAGCTACATTTAACTGTTCCATGGCCTCTCCTAGAGTTTTAGCAAGGCGTCCAACCCGTAAGTTAGCCCCTTGCGTTTCGTTACTTCCTTAATTGCTAGGATAACGCCAGGCACATAGCACTCCCGACTTATAGCATTGTGACGTAGGCTCAGAGTTTCCCCAAGTCCGCTGAATACGACCTCCTGCCCAGCCAGAAATCCTGGCAACCTCAGACTATGAATAGCTATGCCGTCTATTTGCCCTCCTCTGGTATTGCTGAGCACTGCACGCGTAATTTGCGGATATACGAACGGCTTACCGCGCGCCTGCGACATTGCCTTCGCTGTGGCTATGGCTGTCCCTGAAGGGGCGTCAGCCTTCTTGTCATGGTGCATTTCGATAATCTCAGCGTTGTCAAAAAACCTAGCAGCCAACTTTGACAAATGTATCAGCAGCGCTGCCCCGAGGGAAAAGTTGGGGGCTACTACGGCGCCGACTTTGTTAGCCTGACACAGTTGTTCAATTTCGGCGATATTCTCGTCGGTAAGGCCGGTCGTGCCGATGACCATGTTGACTTTCTGCTTAAGCGCAATACGAGCTGCCGCTATGGATGCTTCGGCGGTGCTGAAATCCACCACCACATCAGCGTCGCATTTTTTCAGAAGCGAGTCCAGGTCGGAAGAAAGCAGTATCAATTCCGAGGCTTCGGGTACGGGAAGATACTGCTGAGTTACTTCCTTTTCCACAGCACCGACTGCCTTTAGACCTGGCTCGCAAACGACAGCTCTGGTTATCACCTGTCCCATCCTGCCCAGGGCACCGTTGATAACCACCCTTATAGGTTCCAACGAAGAAGCCATGTTCCTTTCCCTCCCTCACCAGATTATGGCAATCTATTGTTTGCTGCGAGTGTCGCGTTCCTGGCGCCTGCCACGTGGGCGCAGAAACGGTTTGCGATGGTCCTTGGGAGCTGCAGAATTCCTGATTCTAGCCCCCGCGACGTTGGAAAGCCCTTCCAGTATTGCTTTGCGCGACAGGTTTATCCTGCCAGCACTGTCAATTCCTATGACCTTCACCATGATTTCGTCACCCACCTTGACCACGTCTTCCACTTGCGCAACATGGTAGTTAGCGAGTTCACTGATGTGCACAAGGCCTTCTCTCCCCGGCAGGATCTCGACCATAGCACCGAAATTGAACACCCTCGTCACTTTCCCTGTATAAATCTCCCCCTGTTGCACATCCCGAGTCAAATCCTGGATTATTTTTATTGCCTTCCGGGCTGCTTCTTCGTTTGGAGAGCCAACAAGAACTGTGCCATCGTTCTTTATGTCTATGGTCGTCTTCGTTTCATCTATGATCGATCTTATTACTCTGCCGCCAGGGCCAATGACGCTCCCGATTTTGCTCGGGTCAATCGTTATTTCGTACATCCTGGGAGCGTAAGGACTAAGCTGGGGTCGGCTGGCACCGATAGCCGAGCTCATCTTGCTAAGTATTTGCAATCTTGCCTCGCGAGCCTGGCCTAACGCTTCAGCTAGGATGCCATGGTCTATCCCTCGGAGCTTGATATCGAGCTGCACAGCGGTAAGCCCGCCAGCTGTGCCCGCAACTTTGAAATCCATGTCGCCATAAGCATCTTCCATACCTGCTATGTCCGTTAGCACGACATAGTCCCCATTCTGCCCGGTGACCAAACCCATGGCTATTCCGGCCACAGGCGCGCTTATAGGTACGCCAGCATCCATCAGAGAGAGAGTCGAGGCACAAGCACTGGCCATGGAGGTGCTTCCGTGAGAACTAAGTACCTCCGAGACCAGACGTATGGTATAGGGGAAACTGTCCTCTGGCGGCAGTACTGGTGCAATCGCTCGTTCCACTAGAGCTCCGTGGCCAATCTCCCGCCTGCCCGGCATCCCTATTCGCTTGACTTCGCCGGTGGAAAATGGCGGGAAGTTATAGTGATGCATGAATCGCTTGGTCTCCTCCAGTCCCAAACCGTCTAGTAACTGCTCCCGGCTTGTGGATCCGAGCGTCGTTATAGTCAATACCTGCGTTTCCCCACGCACAAACAGTCCTGAGCCATGCGTGCGCGGAAGGATGCCAACTTCGCAACTGATAGGGCGGATCTCTTCAGGCTGCCGCCCGTCCAGGTGTTGTCTCCTCTGCAATATTCTCTTGCGGACTGCGGCTTTCAACTGGGTTTCAAAAGCAAGCTTGATCACGTCCTCAGGAAACGACTCAATCAGCTTGTTTTTTATCTCTTCCTTGAGAGAAGTCAAAGCCTTCTCTCTTTG
>Ga0209102_1001211_pt1 | contig 14231 bp, 16 predicted proteins | sample ConPoolayeHmetaG_FD_185483 | JGI IMG/M metagenome (GOLD analysis project Ga0209102, IMG submission 185483) | Hot spring microbial mat communities from California, USA to study Microbial Dark Matter (Phase II) - Cone Pool mat layer H metaG... ... | reverse complement strand
CTTTTGCTAATTTGATGGCTGTTTCCATTTCATCTCTAGTTAATCTTCGCCGTAGCTCTGGGATTTCATGCGCCCGCCACTCTGGCCTATACTGAAACATTACATTTACTCTTGTTTCCTTGCCCAAATTTTCAGCAATCCAGTTCAGTATAGGCTTTGCGCAGCATTCAAGGTGTTTTGGCAAGACGAGAACGCGTATTATGAGTTCTCCATATTTTTTAGCCATTAAATGGTTGCGTATGCACACTTCCCAATATTTTGGGGCTTCAGAAATTCTCTCTGCACATCCACCGGGCCCATACTTGAAGTCTAAAAGGTAGATGTCGGTGAATCCTGCTAAAAGTTGAGCTGTTTCTTGGCTGTAGTAAGTGTTTGAATTCCAAACCACTGGGACATTCACATTAACATGCTTGAAAACTTCGAGCCACTGTTCCAGCCATGGTGTTGGTTCTCCGCCAACAAGATTCACGTTTCTGCAGCCGCCTTTGCGCAAATATTTAACCTCTTCAGCCAATTTTTCAGGCTTGAAGGCCTCGCCTTTTTCTATCCATTGGGATATGGTCCAGTTTTGGCAATGTTTGCAGCGCATGGTGCATCCCATGGTGAAAATGGTTCCAGAGGGAACCAGTTCGGGTTCCTCTCCCATATGTTCAAAAATGCTTGAGACCGTTATTTCTTTTCCACACTTGCAAAAGCCAATTTCGCCCTTAAGTCTGTTGGCACCACATCTTCGAACACAAAAATGGCACTTGCTAAGAATGCGTTTTGCGATTTCAATTTTTAAGTCTAGGTAAGACTTATGGGGGGTTGACATGTTCTGCAAGCTTTTTTGGCTGTTGTCGATTTCTTTTTCCAGTTCTAAGAAGGCGCTGGTGAGTTCTGTATGTTTTTGCCAAAGATTTTCTAGAGGAGAAGCTTCGTTAAAATCTGCTGGAAGCCTTTTTGCTATCATAAACTTTGCTGGCTTCTCATTTTGCATTACAGCGAAATATCTAGCTAAGCTTTTCCTTGCCATTTCATCGTTTAGAACAGCCACAGCGTCTGGACGAAGAAAACTCCACATGGCAACTTTCCTAAAATAGAGCGTATGGATAGGTGTATCCACTTGTGTGCAGTTTGCCTCTAATTGGGATTTCCCGCCCACACACAGGACAGCGCATATCCTTCGTAAGATTCCATCTTGCAATTTCAAAGCTGTAACGCTTAATCAAAAGTTCATTGCAGCTTGGACAGTAAGTGTTTTCAGCTGGATGCCCAGGAACGTTTCCAATGTAAACGTAGTTCAAACCAGCGCTCTTTGCAGCTGCATACGCCTTCTCTAAAGTTTCGATTGGTGTTGACGGAATGTTTGTTAACTGGTAGTCTGGATGGAAACGCAACAAATGAAATGGCGTGTCTTCGCCAAGCGTGCTTTTTATCCATGCCGCGAGCTCCCTTATCCTGTCTATGGAATCTCCCATTTTTGGCACAACAAGATTTGTTATTTCTATATGAATGCCATTTCGCTTCATTTCCTTTAAAGACTCATAGATAGGTTCAACGGATGGAACAGATGAAAAAGCTTTGTAAAACTCTGGGTCGCCTCCGCCTTTGAAATCCACTGTCGCCGCGTCAAGGTAAGGCGCTATTGTTTTAACGGCTTCCGGCGTCATATACCCGTTTGTCACAAAAGTGTTGAAGAATCCAACTTGGCGTGCAAGCTTAGCCGTTTCATAAGCATACTCAAAAAATATCGTTGGCTCTGTGTAAGTGTAGCTTATTCCTTGACACCCATTGTCCAGCGTCGCCTTAACAACTTCTTCTGGTGGGAAATCTCTGCCGGCTATTTTCTTTTCTTGGCTTATCATCCAGTTGTCGCAGAATTGACATCGAAAGTTACAACCTACCGTTGCTATGGACATTACGGAGGCTCCGGGGTTAAAATGGGAAAGCGGCTTTTTCCCTATGGGGTCTACACATGCAGATATGGCCTTTGCATAGACGAGCGAGTAAAGGGTGCCGCCCTCGTTTTTCCGCACCAAGCAGAATCCTGTTCCACCATCATTTATTAGACACCTTCTGCCGCATAGGTTGCATTTCACTTTTTTGTCGTCTAATTTTTGGTAAAGCATCGCCTCACGCAATTCTATTCCCCCATTATATGAAAGCCGTTATCGTTGAAGCTTATGTTTACAGCTTTCTGAACTGCTCTGAACCCCCTTTTATGTCCCTCGGTCACTACTAACCCAGCCTCACGGAGCTTTTTCAGATGAAAAGATACAGTTGTTGGCGAAATAGAATTATGAAAAATCTTTTCTATCTCGCTGATTTTTCTAGCTTTCGGATACTCCTGCAACAGGTATTTGAAAATTTTTGTCCGCGTAACATCGCTTAGAGCTTCACATATTTTGTGGCCGTCAAACTGTTCCCTCAAGCTTATCCCACTATTTTCATATATTAATAAAACAATATTATTTAAGCCTTATAATTTCTGATAAACCGCCATTATTAGTGAACCGCATGTGAAAACTTTCACAAAAACAGCTGCTAACTGCTTGGCGTAGACTTTATCTCGAAAACAAACGGAGGAGTGGTAGTTTTTATGTCCAAGTCCGCGCCGAATAAGCCTTCAAGGAAACCAGCCCATATTTCAGGCTCGTTTATGAATGGTGCTTTTATGAGAATATACTTGTCTTTAAGGTAAAAGTCTCCAAAACCTTGAACTCTTAGGCGTTTGAAAACTTCCTGCCATTTTTCACGGTTTGCTGTTTGAATGCCAAGGGTTGCCTCCATAGAAACCTTCGTGGCTTCGCCCATTTTCCTCCCTACCTCTCGCCGCTTCTCGTTTGGAATATTTTGGATTAAAATGTTGGTTAGTTCAATGTTCATGAAAGTTATTCGGCTTATGCCACAATAATATTCTCCTGGAAAACGCCAATCATATATCATCATACTTCTGTAAATGTCAAGCATCTTAGAAATGAGAGGTTTGATGCCGGGTTCCTTCCCCTCTCGAATTAACGTGTCTATAAAATCTCTTTCATCTTTTTCAAGAATTATTGTTGTCCTTTTAGCTGAACCCTTATCTTTGTTTGGGATTTCCCTTTTTCTTTCTCTTTCACCTTGCATAACTATTATATCTTTTGGCATATTTTATATGCTTTGCTCCCTCATAGATATAACCGAACACTTTTTAACAGCATTTTAAAACTACTTCTATAGCCGATGAAGAATTAAGCTGCTGAAAAGATGATGCTCCCTGGGGTATCTGAGGCACAACAATCTAAGAAATGATCTTCTTTTTAATCAGATACCATATAAGTGCCAAGCCCGCTATGAAGAGAATGAAACCCGTAACCATGGAAACAGCATAGTTTATCTCAAGAACATTTAAAAGTACAAGAACCACGTATGTAGGTCCAGCAAATGTCAGCAATGCGGCGAGAAGCGTAAGAAAAGCCTTCCAGAAATTTGAGCTTAAATCAAGCTTGGATTTTCCACTTGAGTCTTTTTTATTTTCCTCACCCACGCTTTCACTTTCCAACAGTTTACAGCATTTTAAGGTTAACCATTTTACTTATAACCCTTCCTTTACCTCGTTTCCAAGAGCTTTCATCAGAAACTTGAAAACTGAAAAGCCTGCTCCCCTGTCTGCCTTAAAACCGGTTGTTGCGCCAAGCAGACATAGGCCATCTAAACCTTTTTCTTTGGCTAGACCTAGCATCAATCCCGTAGCTCCAACGATTCTGCCTTTACCGTATATTATGGCGCCTTTCTCCATAAAATCAACCGCAAGCTGCGAAGAAGTGGCGGCAACGTAAACCTGAGACTTATCTTCTGATGAAGGGGCTCCGCCAATCGTGATGATGAGGCTGCTGCCATGTTTTATGGCAAAATTCAGTATCTCGCTGCATAACTCATAGTGGGCAACAACATCTTCGAAGGAAGGTTGGGTATCGCCTGTCATTATTATAAAGTCGTTTTTCTCCATGGGTGCAGCATAAAACTCGTACTTTGGCAAGCGGCAAACTCCATCGGAATCCACGGAGACGTAATCAGGAAAATAGGGCGAATACAATTCGGCAAAGGGTTTGGCTCCACAAAATCTTATGAGAAGATGGGCTGCAATCTTTCCAACGTTTCCAAAGCCTGGAAGCCCCTGAACAAAAATTGGATTCTTAAGCATCGGAGTGAAAAGCATACGGAAATACGGCTTATGCATGGCGCCAAACCAAACTCGATAAGGAAGACTGCAATAATAAACCTTTCTAGCTTCCTAAAAAGATTTAAGAAAGTTTTGTTCAGCATACACATAGCGGGGTGGGGTAGCCAGGATTAACCCGCTGGGCTCATAACCCAGAGATCGGTCGTTCAAATCGACCCCCCGCTACCATTACACTGATCAACGTTCTTGGGTTCTGCGAGAAAATAACTTGGGTTATCAGTGTCTTTACAGGCATTTGCTTATTATAGTTTATTGTCGAGGTAAAAGCCCTTCAAAGAATCCGTTCCACAATACACCGTTTGTCCATTTATGACTATGTTTTCAAGTTCTAAGAGAGACTTCCACATTTTTGCTTCGACGATTTTTTGTCTGAAGCTCTCCTTCAAATCCTTAAGTATTTGCATCCTTTCAACATCTGAAATTTCAAGCAGATTACTGCTTTTTATTTTATTTTTCTTTGAAGCCATTTCAAGCCCACAGAACCAAATATCGCATATCTTAATAAAGCCATTCTTTCTCTAACGGATACATATCAAAAAATGATATGTCGTAGACTTCAATCTATCTTAAAAAATATTAAGAAAGTTAATTATCTACTGTTGTTATAGGGAGAAGGTGACCGATATGAATGTTAATGCTGTTGAAAGTGCATTCTTCTCGGTCACCGTTAACCCTGTTCTTAAACATTTAATTGGACGTTTTGATAAGGAGTGCCCTGAAGACGGCAGCCTCCTGCTGAACTCCTTAAGAGATTTCTTAGGGGAGTCTGTTTCTCTTTGCCCTACATGCCAGCATATAAGCCGTAATGTCGCTAGACCTTTCTATGAAGTTGGCAGCCGCCTTTTAAAAGCGGATAAGGGTTTTATGAAGAAGCAGTTTATCCATGACCAGTATGGTGGGGCTTGGTTCAAGGGTTTCGGCTTAATGATGAAGGGCATAGAGAAATATGGCATACGCATACCCTTTGTGCCTGCTGGACCCTTCGAAGTCGTTTGGAACTTTACATATAAATGTAACTTGAAATGTAAGCATTGCTACGAAAATGCCGGTGGCGAAAGGCAACTGGAGCTTACAACAGATGAAGCCAAACAAGTTATTGACTTACTTTCAAAGACTGCCGGAATAGGACTGCCAGCCCTTTCATTTAGCGGAGGCGAACCCCTAGCGAGAAAAGATTTCTTTGAACTGGCAGCATACGCCAAAAAGCGCATTCCATACGTTAGTATAGCCTCAAACGGAACTCTACTGACAAAGGATAATGCAAAGAAAATTAAAGATGCAGGAGTAGACTATGTGGAAATAAGCATAGACGGCGCATCACCACAAACTCATGACGAGTTTAGAGGAATACTAGGCGCCTTTGAAAGGGCAATTCAAGGCGTCAAAAACTGCGTTGAAGAGGGCATAGACGCGTGTATCGCAACAGTATTGCACAGGGACAACCTCGCTGAAACAGAGAAAATCCTACAATTAGCCAAGGATTTAGACGTGCGTTTTATGCACTTCAACTTTATTCCAACGGGAAGAGCAAAAGAGCATATGGAACTAGATTTGACCCCTGATGAAAGACTCCTTGTTTTAAAAACAATAGGGAAGGAAATAGTTAGTCTATATTTGCAAGCTAAGGAGGAGGAGTTGAAAACTGGAAAGACAAATATAAAAGTGGATAGATTCTTCAGTACATGCCCCCAATATGCAAGTGTGACAAAGGAGCTATCCCAGCAGAAAGGCCAAAAATTCATGGTTGAAGCCCATTATGCGGCAAAAAAGGGCGTGGAAAACGTTGCAAACTTTCTCGGCGGATGCGGAGCTGGGCGACTTTACTGTGCGATCGAGCCTAACGGAGACATAAAACCATGCGTATTTCTCCCAACGGATAGAAACACGGTCATAGGTAACATGTTAAAAGACAACTTTGAAAAAATCTGGGACAATGACCCACTATTGTGGCAGTTACGAGTAAGGGAGAACCTTGAAACCTATATTGTAAATGGCAAAGAAGTTGGATGTGGAAACTGTCCAGATAAATACATTTGCGGAGGGTGCAGAGCAAGAGCCTACGGCTATTTTAACGGAAATGTAAAGGCGCCAGACATTGGATGTATTCACAATAAGCCTTTATGGGAAAAAATAGTAGGGTTTAAAGGCAGATAGCAATTTTAGGCTTTACCCTTTTCCTCTTTGCCGAAATAGGTTGTCCATTTAAGCTTACGCGCGTCTCTCCTAAGCTTTAGGGAGTTTTTTCTACACTTGCTTGAACAGAACCAAAATATGGAACCGTCATTTTTAACATACATCATGCCCATGCCAGCTGGAAATTCGTTGCCACAAAATGAGCATTTCCTAAGTTTAGGCAATTGCTGACCCCCAAAGGCTTCTTACCAAATATTACCTTGTGATTTTCTTCGCTTCCCTCTCAGTTTCCCTAAGCATTAAAATATCTTGCACTCGCACAGGTCCTTTCACATTTCGCGTTATTATGCGCCCTTTATCTTTACCCTCCAAAATTCGAACTCTAACCTGTGAAATTTCTCCAGTTACTCCAGTACGTCCAATAACTTGAATGACCTCTGCCGGGGTTAGTTCCTCTTCCGCCGCACTTGTTTCCTTTTCTTTGCTCATCACTTAACTCCTTTCTTGATTTGCTCAATTCTCTTAATTATTTCCTTAACTAGTCCAACAGCTTCTCCTTCGTTGACAACGCATGCTGAAGAGGCGGGTACGTCGATTCCAACAGCGCCGCCTATTTTTTCTTTGCTTGGGACAAATATATAGGGTATTTTTCTTTCTTCGCAGAGAAGCGGCAGATGAGCTACAACCTCTGGAGGATCTACATCCTCTGCAATGACCACAAGCTTTGCCTGCGCCCTTTCAACGGCTTTTGTTGTTTCATTCGTGCCTTTCCTTACGGTGCCTGTTTTAGCAGCTATTTGTAGGGCTTCATAGGCTGCATCTGCAACTTCCTTTGGAACCTCAAATTTTACGTAAAATGGTTTGGACATAAGCCTCACCCTTTAAATGCACAGTCTTTATCGACAACACCTATTTATGAATGTTTCGACTGAAACCGTGCAAAACCTTCACTACAAAAAGCAACGTAGAAAGGTTTAAATAACATGTTCCGTTGAAACTTTTTGTTTTCGAGGGGAATTTGAAAGGTTGATCAGGTTAGGTTTGGCACTTCATATTAGTTCAAGCAGAAACATTATAGTTAAAGTCGAAAAAACTCCAAAGATTGGTGAAACAGTCGTGGACGAAAATTTGAAGCCGGTTGGAGAGGTTTTTGACATTTTCGGTCCAGTATCCGCGCCGTATGCGGCAGTTAAACCAAAAACATCTAAACCTGAAAGTCTAGTTAACAAGGTGTTATACATTTCCCCCTCGAAAAAGAGATTGGGGAAGATTTAATTGGATGATATAGATGCGGGAAATCCCGAATCCACATTACCAGTTCAACAAGCTAAAATACAATTTTGCCCAGAATGTGGCAGCACAAGACTTATGCGCGATTATGAGTGCGCAGAACTGGTTTGCATGGACTGTGGCTATGTCATAGCCGCAAAAATAGCTGACAGAGGCCCTGAATGGAGAGCCTTTGACGACGAGCAAAGGGCAAAAAGGACAAGGGTTGGAGCCCCCTTAACGTACACCATTCATGATAAAGGCTTATCCACAATGATTGACTGGCATGACAGGGACATTTACGGAAAAGGCTTATCCCCCGGACAAAAAGCACAGGTTTACCGCCTTAGGAAGTGGCAACGCCGAATAAGGGTTTCAGACGCCACGGAACGCAATCTTGCCTTCGCGTTGTCTGAAATAACGAAAATTGCCAACAATTTAAACTTGCCCAAAAACATTCTGGAAACAGCCTCTCTAATTTACCGAAAAGCTGTAAAGGAACGTCTCATACGTGGGAGATCGATTCAGGGAGTAACCTCTGCAGCAATTTATTTAGCTTGTAGGCAGTGTGGACTTCCGAGGACATTGGAGGAGATCGCTCAAGCATCCAACGTGAATAAAAAGGAAGTTGGCCGTAGCTACCGTTTCCTTATAAAAGAACTTAACTATTTCATTCCACCCCTTAAACCAAGCCAGTACATAACTAAATTCTCAAACCAGTTAACAATGCAAGGCAAAGTTGAAGAAATCGCCCACAAAATTTTGGCTGTTGCAAAGGAATTAAAGCTCACTTCTGGTCGAGGCCCAACGGGAATAGCGGCTGCAGCAAGTTATATAGCTTCTGTGCTAACTGGAGAAAGAAAGACGCAGAGGGAAATAGCCGAAATAGCGCAGGTTACTGAAGTCACCATTCGAAACCGTTATAAGGAGCTTGTTGAGCGTCTAATGTTCCATATGAGCATTTAACTTCAGCCCCTCCACTTATTTTTCACTTGCAAAGAAAAACGATTTACCGTGTTCTTAGGCGCATTTTATATACGTTATGCCTCAAAATTTTAATTTTTGTTAAAACTTATTAACATCCATGCAGTTTTTCTGTAAATTAACAATTTTGATGCAAAATGCATTTTAGTATCTAAAGCCACATTATATTAGGGTTGCAATTTGGTAAAATGCCCAAAATGTGGAGGGGAAGCAGCCACCACCATTAAGACATGGAGCATTTCACCGCGGAAGATTGAAGGAAAAGAAGGCGCACCTAAACTTATGGGGATTTTTGAATGCCTAAATTGCAAAACGCGGTTTAGAACAGCTATAGAACCCGAAACAAGAACTGAAGAAACAGTAAGTATTAAAAACATGGTTGAAAAAATTAAAAACATAAAGGGGGAACTTATGCAGACCCTGAAGAATTTACGCGAAAAGATAAAGACTTTGGAAACTGAACGTGCAAATTTAATGGCTGAAATTGAAAAGTTAAAGAAAGCGGCAGAGTCAAGAGTCAACGCACTTGAAAGTGAAGTAAACATGCTGCGGGAAGAGGTAAAATCACTAAGAGAACTTTTAGGCTATGTTGAAGAGAAGGAAAAATAAAACAGCAGTAAAGCTTTTAACTAACACCTCAACGGCTTTTCAGAATCAGAGTCTTAAGAAATTCTGCGTGTCTTTCTAAATCTGAGACTGCTCCTTTAATTGAAGAGTTAATTTTAAAGGTTTGTTTGATTATCATGTAAACTATGCCATATAAATTCACATTTGACCTTTCAAAGATTCCGCGGTTCTTCTTTAAAGAATTAACTAAAGTCAGCTATGAGAAAAGGATGCATAAGAAGTTTGGCACTGCTTTGCAAGATATTATTAGGAAGTTTAAGATTCAAGAGGCAACTGGTTTAAACTTGTCCGACGCTGTCCAACTTTTGGAGGACCTTGTGGAAATGGAAGCTAGAAATCTTTTGGAAAGGGAAAAATTCAGAAAAACGGATAAAAGAGCGATTTTTTTGCCGCACTGCTCAAGGAAATATATGGATAGCCGTTGTAAAGCTAAATTTGAGCCGGATATTCCATCATACGTTTGTGCCCATTGCTCTCCCGACTGCTTGATTAATAAGGCGGCATCCCTTGCTGAGAAGAAGGGTTATGACGTTTACATTCTCCCCGGCGGTTCTTGTGTTTCTAAGATTTTAAAGCTTAAGCGTTATGAAGGTGTTGTAGGAGTTGCTTGTGGTGAAGAGTTGAAGTTGGCTGGGGAAGCGTTAGCTCATATGAGTGTGTCTGGTCAAGCTGTTCCTTTGCTGAAAAACGGTTGTGCGAATACGTTCTTCAATATTGAAACTTTACAGGAAATTTTAAAAGAAAAATAAGGGGAGACTGGTTTAGAGAAAGCATCAAGTATTTACTTTTTTGTTTCCTTTGCCTTCTTTTTAGTTGTCTTTTTCTTGCAAGACAAAAGGTTGCACCTCAAATGACCGAAAATTAATGTCAAATATGGGATTAAATAATTTTTACCATCATTCTTGTAAATTAAAAGCTAAAATTAGATGTCAAATTGAGAAAAATATACACATATCACTTTACGATTTCTCTCTTCTTCCATCGAAGGTTCTTGCTTCGACATTTTCTGCATTTAACTGCCGAGGTCGCGTTTCTCGCTCCACATTCTCTGCATATTTTCACATAAAGCCTACGCTGCTGAGCCAAAGTTTTTTTAAACGGATCCAATATTGGCATTTTATTCATCTCTTCTTTTGCAGCTACAACTCACAGAATTCGTGTCAAATATACTTTTCTGCTAAAATCTTCTTCTAAATTATTAAGGCTAAATTTTACAAGGATTGTTATTAAAAACGTTTGGCAAATGGCAAATTGTGTTTTAAACATGCAACGGAAACATTGAAACTTTTTATTGAAAGAACTGAAAACCATAAGATATTTATTTATCGATAAAAATGGTTATAAAGCCACAGAAAAGTGAGAACGAGGAGTGAGGCGGTACTGAATGTCTGAAAGCAACTCAGTGTTGATCGGGAGAAAGCCAGTAATGAACTATGTACTGGCTTGCATAACCCTCTTCCACGGCGGAGCAAAAGAAGTGAATGTTAAGGCAAGAGGAAGATCCATAAGCCGCGCTGTCGATGTCGTTGAAGTTGTGAGGCGTCGATTTCTACCAGACGTTAAAATTAAGAAAGTAGGCATCGGAACAGAGCAAGTGGCACCCAGAGAAGAGGGTGGCACGGCCACAAACGTCAGCACAATCGAAATAACTCTGGAGCGTTAGGCGATTTCACACAAAACTCAAAGCTCCGCCGCCCCTCCTTTATTTGTGGAGGGCGTGTTTCTAGGTGAAGACAGTACTGTGCAGTTTCTGTTTGAAAAGCGGAATACTGTGTCAAAAGTGTTCAAATAAAGTTAGTTCTGGCGAAGTTACAGAACTCGATTTAAAAATTGCTCGTTTACTCTTGTCTCTGGAGGAAACTTACCCTTCTCTTCAGAATGTTTATTTTTATAAGGCGGTGGATGCAGGAAAAACTTTAGCCATAATTGTCGGGAAAGGGGATGTCCCCCGTCTTCTAGGTTACGGTGGGAAAATTGTTAAAGCATTAGGAGAGAAAACTGGGAAAGCTATACGTGTTTTAGAGCATGGAGTTGACGATAGAAAATTTTTGGAAGATTTGTTTGCTCCGTTAAGCATTGTTACTATAAACACTATTTGGCTTCCTGATGGAACAACTGAAACTAGGGTTATACTGCGAAAGAAGGGAGGTAGGCAACCGCCCTTCGATGTAAAGGCTTTAAGGGAGATCGCCCGTAAAGTTCGCAACATAACACTCCGTGTGGAGTTTACAGATTAGCTGCGTGAATTAATGAAGTTGGATTTCCTTGGTGACTGGCGTAGAACCCACTACTCAGTGGATGTTAAACCCGAACTGGATGGGCAAGAGGTTACGCTTTTTGGCTGGGTTCAAGAAATTAGGGATTTGGGCGGGATACGCTTCATAATATTGCAAGACAAAGAAGGAACAGTGCAGCTTACTGTTCCACGGAAAAAGGTTAGCAGCGAAGTTCTTTCGAAGGCTAATGCTTTACAAAAGAGATACAGCATCGGCGTTAGGGGAGTTGTGAAGAAAACTGATATAACGCCTAGAGGAGTCGAAGTTATACCGAAGGAAATTAAAATTTTCAGCACAGCCTCACCTCAACTGCCCATAGATATTAGCGGAAAGGTATCAGCAAAATTGGATGTTCGACTTGACGCTCGCGCATTAGACCTTTGCCGTGAAGAAAACCTTGCAATTTTCAAAATTCAGCATACAGCCGTAGAAGCCGTCCGGGAATTTCTGTTTGAAAGAGGTTTCATAGAAGTGCACACTCCCCGCATAATTGCTTCAGCTACAGAAGGAGGCGCAGCCCTCTTTCCGGTGGATTACTTCGAAACCAAGGCTTTTCTCGCTCAAAGTCCCCAGCTGTATAAGGAACAGCTTGTCATGAGTCTTGAAAGGGTTTTTGAGGTAGGTCCGTTTTTCAGGGCTGAAGAGTCTCATACTCGACGCCACTTAAGCGAGTTTGTCTCTATAGACATTGAACAGGCTTTTGCCGATGCTGAGGATGTTATGCAACTGCTGGAACAGCTTATGCAACACACGTGTAGAAAGGTTAACGAAAAGTGTCGAAGGGAACTGGCGACACTTAATTATCGACTGGAAGAGCCGAAAATCCCCTTTAAACGCTTAACATACGATGAAGTTCTCAAGGATTTAGGCAGGGAAGGCATTGAAATTCCATGGGGCGAGGACATACCAACACAAGCCTTCAGAACATTGGGCAAAATCCACCCATACTTCTACTTCATAACCGACTGGCCAACACACTCCAAAGCCTTCTACATAAAACCAAAAGATGATAACCCAGAACTTTGCGAGGGATTCGACCTCATGTGGCGGTGGATAGAACTCGCTTCAGGCGGAACAAGAATAGCCTCAAAAGAACTTCTAATAAAGCGTCTAGAAGAGAAGAGCTTAAACCCAGAATCCTTTAAACATCATCTACAAGCCTTCGACTATGGAATGCCGCCTCATGCTGGCTGGGCTATAGGCTTAGAAAGGCTTACAATGATGCTTACGGGTAAGAGGAACATTAGAGAGGTTACATTGTATCCAAGGGATAAGTTTAGGCTTACACCATAGTTTTGGCTGGAAAAACCACCAAGAGGGATAGGACCATCCTCTGGATTTCTGCAATGTCAACATACCGCAGAACTGATGAGGCTTAAAGGCGTTTTTAGTTAAACATGTTATAAAAGTTGATAAGTAACCGCTTATCCTATTGGCTGACATGGGAGAATATTTAAAAATAGCGTGCGGAGTCTTCGGGGCAAAAAACTTTGATGGAAATCCCATTTTCCCTTATGTGTACTGGGGTTTAAGAGCTCAAAATCATAGGGGGCACCAGTCTCACGGTTTCCTCACATATGATGATGGAAAATTTTACGTTCACAGAAGCTTGGATCTCGTACCTAAACTAAAAGCAAGCGCCATTCAAGAGTGGTTTGGACGTTTGCCGGGGCATGTTGGAATAGGTAATGTTAGGTATACAACATCTGGGAGAACAGATGAAAAATCGCTTTTGAAAGACACGCAGCCTGTTGTGGCTTCTAAAAACGGTTTAAAAGTGGCTATTTCTTTCAACGGCAACATTGTTAACGCGCTTCAGCTTGAAAAAGAGATACGCAAAGAAAACCCTGGATTCTCTTATGAATGTGACGCAAACATCATCTGCCACAAATTTCTGATGGAACTAGTAAAGAGCAAGGATTTAGCGTCTGCTGCGAAGACATGTATGCAGGAAATTGAAGGCGCCTTCTCAGTTGCTGGAATAACTAAAGACGGGGAGTTCTTCGCCTTTAAAGACCCTCATGGAATAAGGCCGCTCTGTGCAGGACACAGCGAAAAGGAGAAAATCTACGCTTTTTCATCTGAGACTGTTGGCTTGGACATAAACGGTTTTTGCAGGGATTTTGAGGTTGAGCCCGGCGAGTTTGTGGTTGCTTCTGAAGGAGGATTTGAAAGAAAAAGACTGGTAAAGGAGCGTAAAGCTTTTTGCGCCTTTGAATTCGCATATTTCGCTAGACCGGACTCAATTTTTGATAATAGATATGTTTACGAAGTTCGCGAGGAGTTTGGAAGAAACCTTGTTAGAGAAAACCCGGACATAGTTAGAGACGCAGATATCATAATTTCGCTGCCTGAAACGGCTGACGACGCTGCTTTAGGAGTGCATGAAGAGTCTGGTTTAAGGTGGGAGAGGGCAACGCGAAGACACCGCTACGTAACAGAGCGCGCCTTTATCTTACTTAACAAAGAGCGCTATGCAACAATAGATAAGAAAATTAACATCTTAGCTTCTAAGGTAAAGGGAAAACGTGTCATAGTGACCGACGACAGCATAGTCCGAGGGGACACAACAAAAATTGCCATAGAAAAAATGCGTAAAATGGGCGCCAAAAAAGTTTACATGTTCGTAACTTTTCCACGTATAATTGGCCCATGTTTTTACGGAATAGACATGGCCACATATGGTCAACTCATAGGTTCAAGATATAATCCCGAAGAAATAGCGAAAATAATAGGCG
>Ga0209102_1001210_pt1 | contig 14238 bp, 8 predicted proteins | sample ConPoolayeHmetaG_FD_185483 | JGI IMG/M metagenome (GOLD analysis project Ga0209102, IMG submission 185483) | Hot spring microbial mat communities from California, USA to study Microbial Dark Matter (Phase II) - Cone Pool mat layer H metaG... ... | reverse complement strand
GACTAAAAAAAGTAATCTCAATTGATAAAGAAAAAGAGATTGTGTCGGTGGAGCCAGGCCTAACCTGGGAACAGCTCGACCGTGAGCTTCATAAGCAGGGGCTCACTCTTCGTCTCTACCCAACGAGCTATCCTTCTTCGACTCCGGGCGGTTGGTTAGCTCAGGGTGGGGCTGGCATTGGCTCCTATGAATATGGTTGGTTTGCTGATAACGTGGTTTCAGCCCGGGTCGTTCTCTCCTCGGGAGAGGTGAAGGAAGTTTCTGGCTCTGAGCTGGAAGTGATTTCTGAAGCGGAAGGAACAACTGGCCTCATCAGCGAAGTTACGCTTCGGGTTCAGAAGGAAAAAGACCTCGAGGTTATGGCCATCGCCTGTCCTGATGCCCAGGCTTTAGAAAGAATTTTTAAAGAATTCATCGCCCGAAACTTGCCCCTTTGGTCAGTGGTTTTTATTAATCCGCGAATGGCGGAAATGAAAAACCGGGCACCGCTGAGGACGCATCATGGTCACCCTGTCGAGACTCGGGTTATTTTGCCTGCGGCCTACATTGCCACCCTCGCTTTTAGGAAAGAAGATTCGCGGCACGTGAAGGAAGAAATCGAGTCCATCGTGCCACGGTGTCAAGGAGAAATTCTGAGTCAGGAAATTGCTGAGCATGAATGGGCCAATCGCTTCAAATTAATGATTGTGAAGCGACTTGGACCTTCCCTTGTTCCGGCGGAAATAGTTGTTCCCCTCGATAAACTCGGCGCGGTTATGGAAGAAATTGAAGGAAAAATAAATCAGCCAGTGGTCAAAGAAGGGGTAATCATTCGTCAGGGCAAGAATGGCCAACCTGAAGCCGTCCTCCTCGGTTTTATTCCCAGCGACCAGCGCCGCTTTAGCTACAACTTTGTCTTTGGCCTCGTACTAACCATAATCAAGATTGCGGAAAAATACGGCGGCCGTCCTTACTCCACCGGGCTTTATTTTGGTTCAAGGGCGGAAAAAATTCTTGGCGTGGAGAAGAAAAAGCGTCTGGAGGCGTTTAAAAAGCAAGTTGACCCACATGGCCTGCTTAACCCAGATAAAGTCCTAGGCGGCAATATCTTTGACTCTCTTATCCGGATTATTGGGGTCTTTGAGCCCTTAATCCGCCCTTTCGGGAATGTCGTTAGCACCAGAATAGGCGAAAGAATGACCAAGGAGCAGCGAGGCCTTCCGGCTGAGATTGCCTGGTATGCCTATGCTTGCTCTCAATGCGGTTATTGTATTGACGAGTGCGACCAATTCTACGGCCGGGGCTGGGAGAGTCAATCTCCACGAGGCAAATGGTACTGGTTGCGGGAGTACATAGAGGGCAGGGCTCAATGGAACCAGTTTATCGTTGACACCTTTCTTGTTTGCACGACTTGTGAACTCTGTAACCTCCGCTGTTCCGCCTCGTTACCGATTGAGTCGAGCTGGATGAAATTGCGCGGGAAGCTCGTCTATGAAGATAAGCAAATGACCTTTCCTCCCTTTGAAATTATGGCCGCGGCGCTTCGTTCTCAGGGCGATATCTGGGCCGGCTATCGTCAGGATCGTTCTCGCTGGTTTCCAGAAGAACTAAAAGCCAAGCACGGCCCGGGAAATAAAAGCTCCCATGTTTATTTCGCTGGCTGCACGGCTTCTTATGTGGAGGCTGATATTGGTCAGGCCTCGGTAACGCTCCTTTCGGCCGCGGGCGTTGATTTTACTTACCTCGGCAACCAGGAAAATTGTTGTGGGACGCCGATGTTAGTGGCCGGGAAATGGGACGTCTTCGAAGAAACAATGCGGCACAATATAGCCGCGGTGAAAGCTGCGGGCGCCGATACGGTTATCACCTCCTGCCCCGCCTGCGATATGATGTGGCGCCACGTCTATCCTCAATGGTCTCAGAAGTTGGGAATGGAGTACGGCATAAAAACCAAACATTATTCCGAGGTGGTGGCGGAAAAAATTCGTTCGGGCGAATTTCGGTTTCCCCAGGAGGTTAAAGATAAAGTCACTTGGCATGATTCCTGCCATATTGGCCGAGTTTCGGGAGTCTATGAGGCCCCACGAGAAGTCATTAAAGCCGTCCCTGGTGTAGATTTTGTTGAGATGCCCTTTCACCATGAGGCCGCCCATTGCTGCGGTAGCGTCTTGACCCTGATTAAAGAACCGGCGGTGGCGGCTGAAGTGGGTAAGACGCGATTGGACGAAGCAGTGGAAGTTGGGGTTGAGTCTGTCTTAGCTCTTTGTCCTTGCTGTGAGTTTCAATTCCGGGTAACCAAAGATAAGAAGCAATTGCCCGTTACCATTCATGACTTAGCGGCTTTCGCCTGCCGGGGCCTGGGAAAACAATTCTCCGACCCTTCGCCTGAAGTCCTCAGACACTGGGCGGTCTTTGAAAAAATGATCAGCCTGATGACGCCCGAAGGTTTTGCCGATTTGATGGATTCGATGTGGCCAGAGCTTTTAGCGGCTATGCCCTTAGGCATGGGTAAAATGATGCGTTTAATCGGCCGGCTGGGCTTCTTGGGCGGAGCGATGTTTAGTGCCATGAAACCGCTGTTTCCAATCTTATTCCCGCGGCTCTTACCCGGGATGATGCCTAAGGTATTACCGACTATGCTGGAAAGGATCGAAGAAAGGGTTCCGATGCCAGATTACATGCGGGAGCAAATGCCCCAGCTCCTTCCCCAGGTTATGGATAACCTAATGCCCAAAATGCTGCCTTCGGTTGTCCCCTTAGCCGTGCCCAAGATGATTGCCTACCTGCGGTTTGGCTGATAAAAAATTTCCTAAAAATCAGTTGCTCAATACGGATGATTATTTTGGCTCTCTTTCCTTTGCGGGCTTGAAGCCTAGGCAACGGCCTGGACGCCGTTATTGCCGACTTTTTCGTCCCACCGGCCCAACAAAATAGAAAAGAGCCATTATTTTTTATGGGTTTTCTTAAATAAAAGATTGGCGACGGAGGAACCGCTTTTTTGATATTAATTTTATTATTTCTATAGAATCTATCGATAAAATAAATTGTTTAGAGAGGTGGCTTGGGCTCGGGGGGTTAAAAAAGTAACATCAATCTTTTTAAAAGCGAGTTAGGTGTTTCTTTCCCGAAAATTTTAGAGAAGAATTAGCTCTGCCCATCGCAAAATAAAGATCTTCGGACCGAAAACGACCTGATTCCAGAAAATCCAAAAGTAAATTATAATTGAAGAAAATGGAAAAAAATTTATCAAAAAGGTCATAAGAGGAAAGGAAGAAAATGACCCGAAAGTCTTAGTTAGAATTTTGACTTGGAGAAAGAAATGAAGAAAGGGCGATTAATTGAGCCAATAATTAAAAGTCCCAATAAGGGTTGGAGCCAGCTTTTATTCTTTTTATTTCGAGCGGCGGCAGTGGCTTTAAGCACCTTTTTTTTGCTTTTCAGTCCAACCGGGCTTGGCCCCCAGGAAACAAAGTCTTTTCCATCAGATTGGTTAAGAAAAGTCCGTTCTTACTGCCGTGAGCAGCAGCGGAGGATTCTTGAGGAGTATACGCAGTTTTTATCTTTGCCCAACGTGGCTTCCGATTCGGAAAATATTTTAAAAAACGCTACCTGGCTGGTAGAAGCCCTGGAAAAAAGAGGCGTTGAGACCAGGCGGCTGCACATTGCCGGCGCTCCGCCTCTCGTCTATGGAGAGCTTCTTTCACCGGCCGCGAAAACTACTCTGGCTTTTTATGCTCATTATGACGGCCAACCGGTGGATGTATCTCGCTGGGCCAGTGACCCGTGGAAGCCGGTTATTTTAGATAAACCAAGGGAGCAAGGTGGCCAACCGGTCGACCTTACTTCCCCTGAGCTTTCTTTATCCGGTGAAGCCAGAATTTACGCTCGCTCGGCCAGCGACGATAAAGCGCCCATCATGGCTATGTTAGTTGCTCTGGACGCTTTAAAGGCCTCGGGCATAAGACCGGCGGTTAATCTTAAATTTATTTTTGAAGGTGAAGAGGAGGTTGGCTCTCCCCATCTGAGTTCTTTGCTCCAGGCCAACCAGGACTGGCTTGAGGCTGACCTCTGGCTTCTTTGCGACGGCCCGGTTCATCAAAGCCGCCGACCCATAATTTACTTTGGGGCTCGCGGCATTATTGGTTTAGAGCTCACTGTGTATGGTCCAAGTCGACCCCTGCACAGCGGCCATTACGGCAATTGGGCCCCGAACCCCGCTTCCCTTTTAGCCAACTTACTATCCAGCTTGAGGGATGCTGACGGTAATATTTTAATTGAAGGCTTTTATCGTGATGTCCGGCCCCTGACTGGCGAGGAGAAGAAATTATTAGACGCGGCGCCGCCAATTGATGAGACGCTGCGCAAAGAGTTAAAACTGGCCTGGAGTGAGGGTTCGGGGACCCTTTATGAAAAAACCCTTTTGCCGGCGCTAAATATTCGGGGCCTGAGCTCAGGGAATGTGGGGCCAGCGGCGCAAAATGCCATTCCCACGGTGGCCAGAGCCTCGATTGATTTTCGCCTTGTCCCGGACCAAAGGCCGGAGAGGGTCAAAGAGATAGTCGAGGCTCATCTTAAGAAATTGGGCTTCCATCTCGTTTACGAAGCGCCCGATGAAGCGACAAAACTCAAGTTCCCGAAAATAGTACGATTAGAGTGGGAAGAAGGCTACCCGCCATCCCGGACGCCGCTTTCAGAGCCCGTAGCCAAAGCTTTAATCCAGGTGCTGGAAGAAGCTACCGGAAACCAGCTAATCAAACTGCCGTTGGTAGGCGGCAGCATCCCCCTCTATCTGTTCTCAGAATTACTCCACACGCCCGCCGTGATCCTGCCTATAGTAAACCATGATAACAACCAGCATGGAGAAAACGAGAATCTTCGCCTCCAGAATTTTTGGGAGGGGATAGAAATCTTTGCCGCTCTCTTTTCCCGCTTCAATTTTTAAGCCGGAAACTGACGGTGACAGTGAAGATAACCCCCCGGGGCTTTCCGTTGATTATGGCTGGCGCATATTTCCATTGACGAACAGCCTCGATGGCCGCCTGGTCAAACTCAGGGACAGAGCGCAAAATTTGCGTCCTAAAAATATTCCCAAAGGGGTCTGTTTCCGCTTCTAGAATGACCACTCCTTCCAGGCCTTTTTTCTTGGCCTCCTCTGGATAAATTGGGTTGACCTTCTTGATCAGCTGGGGTGGCCTAATATTGCCAATAGCCCGGACGGCTCTACTTTCGCCGGGTTTGACGCCACCAATGACGCCGCCCGTAACCCCGCCAACCACTCCCTCCTCCTTTTCTTTTGTTTCGCCCAACTTTTCTGTTGCCGGAGGAAAAACATGGAGCGAAAGAAAATAAGGCAGGCCGTCGCGGCTTTCAAACCCCATGACCGCCACATTTTTGGGCGGGATGATGATTTCTGTTTCCAGGAGCGGTGTTCTCTCCTGGCCTGAGAGTTCAGCGATGCTGACCTGGAGTTGGTTCCAGGGAGAGACATTAGCGCTCCTCGCGACCCCTCGCCAAACTTGACTGATAGTTACCGCCATTTCCCGGTGATCAAAGCTTAAAACATGGGTCATCGCTTTTTGAGAAGCACTCAAGGCTATGTCGGCTTCTGTGAGCAAGCGGACATCGGTCAAATTGAAGACCCTACGGATTTGCTTTCGTTCTTCGTTCGGGTCGAAGCTCGAAGGAATGCTAGCGGTAATCAACGGACTGAGATAAGAGGAAGTAACAACGGTTGGTGTTTCATAGCCGATGATTCTTAACCCTTCATAAAAACGGAGCTTACAAAGCAAGCTCGGCTGAGCCACAAGAGAGGAAAAGAAACAGGCTAAAATGATTCCTCGACTTGATGAATTATCGGCCTTTATATTAACTAATCGGCGGAGGAACTAATAGGTTAAAGGGGACCGGCGAAACCGGCCCCCTTATCAATAATAAAGTGAATCTTTCTTGGTGACTTATTTCTGGAGGATAGACAAGTCGTCGATGACCCACATGCCGCGGCCGTTAGTGGCGATTACCAGCATGTTATCGAGGGGGTGAATCTGAAGGTCCCAAACTGGCGCGTTAGGCAGGCCGCTCCCCAAGCAATTCCAGATTTTGCCGCCATCCGTAGTGACATAAACTCCGTAGTCTGTGCCAACATAGAGGACGTCTTTTTTCTTCGGGTCCTCCCGGATGACGTTCGTTGGCCCGCCAGGTAAGTTGCTGCTTATATTTACCCAGGTTTTGCCATAATCAGTTGATTTAAAAACATAGGGCGAAAAATCATCGTCGTGGCGGCCGATGAGCGTTATATAAACCGTAGCCAGGTCGTATTTAGAGGCGACAATTGTCCAGACGTGTTTGTTATAAGGGAGACCCGCCGTGATTTCAGTCCAGGTGGCGCCCCCGTCCTTGGTGACGTGAACGCGGCCATCGTCGCTTCCCGCATAAATAAGTCCAAACTTAAGCGGTGATTCAGCAATCGCCGTCAAAGTAGCAAAGGGAATAGCATAGGGAAGTTTGCCCTGTTTCTGGGGGTCATAAGCGGTCAAGTCCGGACTAATTTTTTCCCAGGTCTCGCCTTTATTCATCGACCGGAAAACATACTGAAAGCCATGGTAGATAACATACGGGTTGTGCGGGGAAATGATGGTTGGGGCTAACCATTGGCCGCGGTGCTCAGGTTCTCCCTCGGCTGGCTTGGGATAGATTTCTTTGCTTGTCCAGACGCCGTTTTTGTACTCAGAGCGCTCGACTCGACCATAAAAGGAAGAAGAATAGATGGTGTTGGGGTCAGAGGGGTCGACCGCAATATGTGTTCCTTCACCACCTGGCGCCCGCTCCCAGCGCACTATTTGACCCGGCATCCGCCTCCGGGGTTGCGGAGCCTCGGTTGTCAGAGGGGCGACACCAATTCCGCGGTGAGTTCCCGAATCCTGGACTGAGCCGTAAACAGTGAAGGGCTTTTGCATATCAAAAGCGACGTTATAAAACTGTGTGGCTGGGATTCCTTTGTAGAAATCCCGCCAAGTCTTGCCGCCATCATAGGAAACGTTAGTGCCGCCGTCATTGACATTGATGAGGTAATTGGAGTCAGTGGGGTCAATCCAGAGGCCGTGGTGGTCGCCATGGAGGTTTTCCCAGTAGAGTTGGGTCCAGGTCTTACCACCGTCAGTTGATTTATAGAGGCCCAATCCCATCAGATAAACAGTATTTTCATTGCTGGGGTCAACGCGGATTTGGCCAAAAACCCAGCCATAGGTGCCGCCAAAGCGCTCGAAGAGCCGGTCCGAGGGGCTGACCTTTCTCCAGGTTTCTCCTTGGTCGTCTGACCGGTAAACCTCAGCGCCCACGATATCGGGATAGGTGCGCAGTCGACCATAAGAGTCGCGCTCGCCAGGTTGAGGCATGCGCAACGCTGTGTGGTTATCAACATAGGCATAGACCACGTTGGGCTTGCTCAGGCAAAGGTCGATCCCAATTCGGCCTGTCTTGGTGGTATCAGGAAGACCGTTGGTCAATTCTTTCCAAGTTTTGCCGCCGTCCGTTGTTTTGAATAAACCGTCTTCTCCGCCCGGGACAGGGTCACTCCAGCGCTGGCGGATGCGGTTCCACATGGAAGCAATCAGCATATCCGGGTTCTGCGGGTCCATAACCAAGTCGATAGCTCCCACTTTTTCATTAATGTAGAGGACCTTTTGCCAAGTTTTGCCGCCGTCCGTTGTTTTGAAGACACCGCGCTCGGGGTTATAAGTCCATTCGTGTCCAGAGGCCGCCACATAGACGATATCCGGGTTCTTAGGATGAATCCGGATTCGGCCGATGGTATTAGTGTCGGTCAGGCCCATGTGTTGCCAGGTTTTGCCGCCATCAGTGGATTTATAAACTCCAGTTCCGGCGATGGAAGCCCGGAAAATATTCGCTTCGCCTGTGCCTACCCAGATGGTGTTAGGATTGGATTCAGAGATAGCGATATCGCCGATGGAGAGTGTCGGAAAATCATCGGCGATGGGTTCCCAGGTAACGCCCGAATTCTCGGTTTTCCATAGGCCGCCAGTAGCTGAACCAACGTAAATGGTATGTTTGCTGCCTTTGGGTACCTCGACATCGGTGCACCGGCCGCCGATGGAATCAATGCCGCCGCCGATGAAACGCCACTTGAGGTCTTTATACGGCGTAGCGGCTTTCATAGCCATATGCTGCTCATACCATTTCAGCCGGAGCACGGGGTCAGTATTCTCGACCTTTTTCTGGGTGACCTTAGGTGCGGCCTTTTTTTGAGCCGGGAGAGACCCAAAGACGGCCAACCCAAAAAGCAAGAGAGCCATAACCAAGAAAAACTGACGAGTTGATTTAATCATAGAAGCTCCTTGTTAGACTGAAATTATTTGATATCACTCTATATTAATTTCAATATTCGCCAAGACGTTCAAGACATTTTTTATTAAATAAGGAAAGTTTCAGTCTGAGCGGACCTTTTTTTGAAAGATTTAAAGTCCTTTCTGGTTTTATAATTGTTTTCTCACCTTCTTTGCCATTTTGATTGGATTTCTCAAAAATCATGGGATTCACCATTGAATTTCATAAAATATTATATATTGTGTATAAATCAAGATTGTCAAGTAAAATTTGGCTCATCCTTAAAAATGGTGGTGGTTTCATCGATTTTTTATCATGAATCCCGAGCCTTCTTTTCGCCTAAAAGAGCTCTTGTATATGGGGAAAAATATCGTTTTATAAAGCCTTACGTTGATCCCTTTTTAAAGGTTAGAATGAAAATAATTTGTCCTCAATTTTTAAAATGCATTTATAGCATGCTTAAATTCTTGTATCTTATTGATTTTAAAAGAAATACAGCCGATATAAGCCTAATAAATCACCACACTTTTTACGAAAGAGCCGTAAAATTTTAGGCGTTTTCCCTAAAAATCAAAAGTGGACATTAGGGGAAAAAATCAGATTGGAAAATCGGCTACTTTCTGTCCCTATTTGGCCTGACGTCGGATATAATCTAACTCCTGATGAAGCCAGTGCTGTTCTTCCTCCGGCAACTGATGAAAATAACTGTTCTGTCGCCCTTAAGGAGAGAAAGATTTATTGCCCGCCAGGCATTCCAACCATCGCCGTTTAAGCCGATATAGCCTGGCCAGGCCTTCTCCTCGCTTATACGATGAGAGTTAAAGGCCTCAAGAATTTCTTCCACATAATCCTGGGATAATCTTTTGTGTAGTTAGGTCTTGATGATGGTAGAACCTCCTTTAGGTAATGGTTTTACCACATCTAATTCTCCTAACGTGTGCTTTTTGTCTACTTATGTTTTTTATTTTACGTCTACTTTTGATTACTACGGAACAGTGTTCTTTTCCATCACGGTTTTGGGGGTGCTTCTTTTCCGTTTAGTAAAAATTGAAGTCCCCCCGAACCTGGCGTTTAAAGCGCAATCTACTTTGTTTTCTTAAGAAAGGGAGGTGTCCTGAAATGCAGGGTAGGAGGCCTTGACACGATTCAGTCTTCAAGGCTAAGGTTGCCCTGGAAGCTATTAAGGGAGAAAAAACCGTGGTTCAAATAGCTTGGGAAATCGGCGTCTATGCTAACCCACTCTGACCGTGGCGACACAGAGCCCTGGAGGCTCTTTTAAGTATTTTCTCATGCAGAGCAAGCTGTGATAATAAGGAAAGGGACTATCTGGAAGAAGAGATTTACTGTCAAATAGGCCAGCAGAAAGTGGAGAATGATTGCCCTAGAAAAATTGCAGCAACCGCGGTTAAGGAAAAAGCGGCTTTGATTGAACCTGGAGAGGAGCTTTCCGTGGCCAGGCAATGTTAACTTCTTGGCTAAGCCCGTTCATCTTAGTATTACCCGGTAGGGGAGAGCGAAGAGAACAGGAATTGACGAGGCTCATAGATGAGTAATATCCGTAGCCCTCTTTTTATGGCTCGCCGCGGCTGACCGCCATACTGGAAAGGATGGGCTCCGCTGTTAATCATAAGCGAGTGGGGCGGCTGATGCGCGTGATTGATCAAGGAGCGGTTTATACCCTCCGAGATAATTTATGAGGTTTGGCCCGCATTCGGGCTAACTCCCGCCGGGCTAAGGACTCAATTCAGGTGATCATTAAAGGCTTCGAGAATATCTTCAACAAAACTTTGGCCTAATCTTTTATAAAGCTATTCCTTCATGACAATAGAACCTCCCTTATCTTGTAGGTTCTACCATACCCATTTTCTTCTATGTCTTCTTTTGATTATTGCGGGACAATGAGCTGAAAAAGCTTGACACTAAGGGGTCTGCAAGATAAAACACTCTTCATGCGCCGGATTGGTTTTGTCGCGGTGCTCCTGGCTGCAGTAGCTGCGACTTTGGCCTCTTCCCCTGATCGCAGGCCAATTTTAGCTGTCGTTGCCTCCGCACCCATCCGGATAGACGGATTGCTTAGAGAGGAAGTCTGGAAATCGTGCGCCTACTCGGATTTCATTCAGTCAGATCCACTTGACGGAGCGCCTTCGACAGAGAGCACGATGGTTTGGGTGGCTTTCGACCGTAACAACCTTTACGTCGCGGCCCGCTGTGCCGACGGCGGCCCTGACTCTATTATCAGGCTTCTCAGTCGAAGGGACGACCATGTTGATTCAGATTGGTTCTTTTTTTACGTTGACCCTTACCTCGACCGCCGCAGCGGCTACTATTTCGCCATCAACCCGGCCGGCTCCATCATGGACGGGACGATCTACAACGACGAGATGACCGACGGCACTTGGGATGGGGTCTGGGAAAGCGCCGTGTCGTCCGACGACTCGGGCTGGTCGGTCGAGCTCCGCATCCCCTTCGACCAGCTCCGTTTCAGGAAGAAAGACGCCTACGTCTGGGGCGTCAACTTCAAGCGTGAAATAAAAAGGAAGAACGAGACCGATTATTTCGCCTGGCGGCCCAAAGAGGAAAGCGGGCTGGCCTCCCGCTTCGCCGACTTGGTTGGGCTGAGGGACATCGAGCCGGGCCGGCTGCTCGAACTCTTCCCCTACGCCGTCGGCCGGCTTGGCCTGGCGCCGGCCGAGGCCGCCAACCCCTTCCGTAGCGGCAGCGAGCTTGCGGGCGGCGCCGGCTTTGACCTCAAGCTCGGCCTCAAGAGCAACCTCACTCTCGACGCCAGCGTCAATCCCGATTTCGGCCAGGTCGAGGTCGACCCGGCCGTTATCAACATCAGCGACCAGGAGACCTACTACGCCGAAAAAAGACCTTTCTTCATTGAAGGCTCGAGCATCTTCGAGTTCGGCACGAACGGCCCGAATTTCACCAAGTCCTACGGCTGGACCAACCCTTCCTTCTTCTACAGCCGGCGCATCGGACGCTCGCCTCAGGGAAGCGCGAGCGGGCCGGGCTTCGTGGACATGCCCGACTGGACCACCATCCTGGCCGCGGTCAAGGTGACCGGCAAGCTCGGCGGCGGCTTCAACCTGGGCGCGGTCGCGGCCCTGACGGGCGCCGAATCGGCCACGGTCGATCTGGAAGGCAGCCGCTCGAGCGTCTGGGTCGAACCGCTCACCAATTACAGCGTCCTCAGGGGCCTCAAGGAATTCGGCTCTGGCCGGCAGGGCCTGGGCTTTATGGCCACGTCCGTCGTCCGCGATTTTGACGACGCTTCGCTCGGAGGCCTGCTGGCGCGGCGTAGCCTGGCGCTGGCGGCCGACGGCTGGAGCTTCCTCGATGCCGACAAGGGCTGGGTGGTCTCGGGCTGGGCTGGTCTGACCATAGTGTCCGGCCCGGCCGAGGCCATCACCAGGCTTCAGCTCTCGCCCCTCCATTATTTCCAGCGCCCCGACGTCGATTACGTGGGGGTCGACGAAACCGCGACCTCACTCTCTGGCTGGGCAGGCCGCGTCATCTTCAATAAGCAGAAGGGAAACATCATCTTCAACGCCGCGCTGGGCGCGATGTCGCCGGGCTTCGAAAGCAACGACCTGGGCTACCACAACCGCGGCGACCTCATCAACGGCCAGCTCGTTTTCGGCTACCAGACCTTCCATCCGGACCGGGCCTTCCGGCACTGGAGCCTCACGGCCGCTTACTACCGTAATTACGACTTCGGCGGAAACCGCATCGGCGAGTACATCTACCTGGACGCAGCGGGCCAGTTCCTGAACTACTGGACGGTCGCCCTCCATTACGACTATGAACCGCCGAAATACAGCCATTACCTGACGCGGGGCGGTCCGATGGCGTTTTACCCGTCCGGAATGACCTGGAGCGGGAGCCTGGCCAGTGACAACCGCAAAAAAGTCATAATCAAGTTCAGCGGCCGCTACAGGACGCACCCGAGCGGCGGCTACAACTGGACGGTGGAGGCGGGCCTCGCCTGGAAGCCCCGGACCAACATCAGCTTGTCTCTGACCTCGAGCTATACCTGGCGCTTTTCCGAAGGCGAATGGGTAAGGCGGGTCGTCGACCCCCTGAAGGCCGAGACCTACGGCGTCCGCTACATCCTGGCCGACATCATCCAGAAGACCCTGCCGGTGGAGCTTAGGCTCAACTGGACCTTCACGCCGCGTCTCAGCTTCCAGGCCTATCTACAGCCGTACGCAGCGAGCGGCGATTACCGTAGGTTCAAGGAGCTGGCCGCGGCCCGGACATTCGCCTTCAACTACCTCGGCGAGTATGGAGCGTCGATGCTTGAATACGCCGACGGGGTCTACACGGCGGACCCGGACGGACCAGAAGGCCAGGCCTCATGGTTCACCTTCGCCGACCCGGATTTCCGGCTCAGGTCGCTCCGGGGGACGTGCGTGCTGCGCTGGGAGTACCGGCCGGGCTCGATGCTCTACCTTGTCTGGACCCAGAAGCGGGCCGACCGCAGTCTGGAGGGCGGACGCGGCTTCTGGGGCGACGTCGAGGACATCTTCACCGCCCCTGGGGAGAACGTTTTTCTGCTCAAGCTGACCTACCGGTTCGAATTCTAAGAGCAGGGTTGGTTTTTCTGTGGTGCTTCTGATGCAGGGAGAGGTTTTGCGGCGCAATTTGCGAAAGGGCACCTCGGTGATAGATGGACATTGGTTAATACACAGTATCCAGGTGGTGGGAAGAGCTTCTGATAGAGTTCGGTTAGTTCATCCAGCTGCATCATTTGAAACAGCCCACCTGCTTCGACATTTGGCTTTCTTTCCATAGTTTTTTATGTAAGTGTCATCCCGAGCGCGCAATGAACAAGCGTAGTAGTATACATAAACTTCCACCTCAAAGCTCTAAAATAAAACTCTTTTAGCTCAGCACAGCGCTCTCTCTGCGGAATGCTGAACTCATCATCACTCTGATGCGAGCGGTCCACAAAAGCCTGATACTCTTTCTTTCCCTTGGCGCTGGGGAGCAGTTCAGCCTGAAGTGGGGAAATGACCCGGCGATTTAATTAATCTAACTTATCCACCGATTCTGCTCCAAATTTCTTGCCGTTGTCGGCCTAAAGCGCTATCTTAAGCTCTATTCCAAAGCTTCGCCAGAAGTAGATAAGTTTCCGCATGAAGAGAAGGCCCTCGGTGAGGGGCTCCTAATCGAAGTAGGAGATAGACCCCCGTTTAGTCTTCACATCTATAGCTGTCCTTGATGGGGAGGAAAGTTAAGCCCCTTTTCCCTCCGTAGAGTTTCCTCAGATGGAGTAGTGGCATCGTGTATCTCTTTCAGGTCCACCTTAAAATGCTGTATGGGATAAAGCGTCTCAAAATCGTAAAACCGCTTCCTTCTTCTGTAACTGGAACGTTTAGCCTTCACGCTGAGCTTGTAGAACTTCAACACTTTCCACATTCCGCACCGTCTTGCAAGTGGCTCGAAACAGCATGGCTATCTCCAAGACGCTCCCAGTCTCGCCATAGAAATTTTACCCCTGCTTTTCTGGCTAACACCTCAGAACCATTGTAAACTTTATAGTAATCGGGGTATATATATTCTGTCATTTGGGGCGGGATTGCGCCTTTCAGTTAAGAGTTTTAAAAAAACTTTTATAGGAAGAAGTCCTGCTTTTTCAAGCACTAATTTTAAAAAACTCTTGAAAAACTCCTGGCTTCGTCAGCTCCAGTTCTAAGGGCTGGGCGGCAACTACGCCGTGACCGTCTCTCGCTATTTCTTTCTCTTCCCTGGATACGATGTCTTAACCGGAGAGTGAAAAAATACGGCTCATCCTTAAAAAGTGTGGTAAAAATTGATTAAAGGGATAAGGGTAAGAGGGACAAAAGAAAGGAGCATTTTCTTTATATAAACATCCACATTTTTAAACCCGTAGCTCATCCTCTTCATTAA
>Ga0209102_1001207_pt1 | contig 14264 bp, 14 predicted proteins | sample ConPoolayeHmetaG_FD_185483 | JGI IMG/M metagenome (GOLD analysis project Ga0209102, IMG submission 185483) | Hot spring microbial mat communities from California, USA to study Microbial Dark Matter (Phase II) - Cone Pool mat layer H metaG... ... | reverse complement strand
ACCTTTTTGCTTCGGCATAGATCTTGGCGTTCAACCTTTTCATTAACTCATGATCCACAAATAGGCCAAAATTCCCTCCCTCTGAGGCATAAGTGCTCCAGGTATAATCTAAGCCGATTTCATGGAAGAGCATGAGATAACCCATACAAGTAAAGGTGCCCGGATCAGCAAAAAGATCGCCCGAAGGGGTGACGAAAAGAATTTCCGCTCCTTTTTTATTAATGGGCACCTCGACTTTGATACCAGTCCGATCAGCAATGTCTTCGGCAAAAAATTCCAAAGAATCTTTAATTCCATGTGGCTGAATACCCAAATGATTGCCCATGCGGTAGCAATTAGCTACCGGCTCCATAATCCAATTTATATTGCAGCCCACTAAATTAAGCAGTTCTCTACCCATCATGGTTATTTCCGCTTGATCAATACCATAAGGGCAAAAAACAGAACAGCGCCGGCACTCCGTGCACTGGTAAAAATAATAAAACCATTCTTTGAGCACATCTACCGTTAGATCTCGCGCCCCGGCCAAGCGTCCTAATAATTTTCCCGAGGTGGTAAAATAACGCCGATAAACAGAGCGTAATAATTCCGCGCGCAAGACGGGCATGTTTTTAGGGTCTCCAGAGCCGATAAAGTAATGGCACTTATCAGCACAGGCTCCACAGCGCACACAGATATCCATAAAAAGTTTAAAAGACCGAAAACGGCTTAACCTGTCTTTCATACCTTGCAAGATTATCTCCGGCCAATTGGCGGGCAATTTCCAATCCACATCTGCAGGCTGCCATTCGCGCGGGTTTGGTAAACCCAAAATCTTTAAATTTTTGGGAGCGGCACTGTAGCACCAAGTGCCCGGACGAAACTCCACCGGAGTATCCATCCATCCTTGGCGAGGTGGCCGGAGGTCAATCTTAGATAGATCTTCCGGTTTGGGCATTTTGGCTAAAGACATGCTTATTCCTTTTCGACAGGGATTCCGGCTGCTTTCATCTTCTCGCGAAATTCGTTCTCGTACTCTTCATAAGTATGCACTTTTACAGGATAATTCCAGGGATTAATATGCCGGCGCCTGCGGCTATTGTTAGCCAAATTCCGGGTAGGACTTAAAAATACCCCACCCATGTGCATCAATTTGCTCATGGGGAAATAAACTAATAGGCCACATACTAAAAAAAGATGTACATAAAAAATCAAGCCAATTCCCTGGGGAATCTCTGGCTGAAATAAGATTAAACTCAAAATTAAATTTTTTACTTTGGCCAGATCAACTTTATAGAAGTGCCGCATAAGAACTCCCGAAAGGGCGATGCCCAAAATTAATAGGAGTGGGAAATAATCTGCCGGCAAAGAGATATAGCGCACCTGGGCTATAAAAACTCTTCTTAAGAAAAGATAGGTCACCGCCGAGATGAACAGAAGATCAGTTAAATAAAGAGTAGGCACACCAATTTCAAAAAAGCCATCGGCAAAGGAGATTAAATTTATGACCTGGGGGACGGGTTCTAAGAAAAAGCGCATATGCCGCAGGACAATTAAAAGAAAAGACCAGTGAAAAATTAAGCCGGCTAACCAAAGCCACTTCGCTCCAGCAAATATTGGTCTGCCCTCCCTTATTTCCACTTTATTATTTCGAAAAAGAGAACGGAAGAGAACTATCTCTAAAAACATGCGGCCAATTACGCCAAAGGTGTTGTAGGGATTGTCAAAAAAGCTGACTTTAATCCAAGGTAGAGATTTTTGTTGGCCACAACTTGTGGGAATGCGAAACGGAACTGGTGATTTAGCCCATTGCCAAACCCGATAAACAAACCCGATGAGGAAAAGAAAAAAGGCGAGATAAGGTAGAATGATCCCTAAAAGAAAAAATAAATTCCCCCACCCTCCAGTAATTAAGGGAATAGCCAGGAGAATTAAGATGAACAATAAGGAAATGATCAAATTCTCACCTTAATAACGTTAATCATATTTCCGCGGAAGGGAGCGAAAAATTACTTGAGCTAAGATTTTAAACTCATCTCCGATTCCAGCTTTACAATTTTTCGTAATTCTTTAACTTTCAGGTTAAAAATTTTTTCCCGGCAACCCATATATATATCAAAAGCCTGCATAGTCAGCTCATCAATCAAAAAAGCAAGCTTATGAAATTCTTCCTGATAAGATTCCATCAAATCTGCAGCCATCAGCTCTTTTCTAATGAGTTGTTTTAAATGAGGCAGAAAAGAAATGGCTTGCGAGGGAGAAAAGTCTTGGACAGCCCGCAAATGAATTAGGTCATCCAGTGGTTTTTTTATATTCCCTAAATTTTTGTCCTGAATTAGCTCGGCTAACAACTCTGCTAAGGCCTCGTAAATAGTGGAGCCAATAGGATTAGTAAAGGTGTCTTCCTTCTTTACTAAAAAGGGCCGCGTCTCTGCCGGGTAGCTTTCGAGAATAGTTTGGAACCATGCTTCCAGGAGGGCCGGCTTTCTGTCCTGTAAAAATTTTTCTAAACCTTGGCGACCATCCATATGCTCATTTTATGAGGGCGACATCAATCTCTGGACATTTCTCTAAAGAATTACGGATTAGACAATTTTGCCCAGCTCTTAAAAAAGCTGCCTCTTTTGGCTCCATATCTTTGGGCATATGTATATCAACAGTAATATTAGCAATTCTTTTCTTCCCTGCTTCTTCTGCTATATTGTACACCAGATTGAGTTCCAAACCCGCGCAGGAAAGACCAATTGTTTTCCCATACAGAGCCATGTGCATGGCCAGGCAACTCCCTAAAGCAGAAACCAGCAAGTCAGCTGGAGATGGTCCTTTATCTTCTCCACCAGAATCTTTGGGCATATCTACTAAGAAATTATGGCTACGGATCTTTACGGAAAAAGCCAGCCCTTCTTCATGCTTTATGGTTATCAAATCCATTTCCAGCTCCTATATTTTTTCACCGGCTTGTTCAAATTTAAACAGGAATTTTTTAAAAAAATTAATCTCCCTTTGGGGGTGGAAAGTAATTATCTCTCCCTCCCCAAAAGTTTATCTATTGCTCAGGATTTTTTACACGCAACCTGTGGGTTTAGCCAAGCCGGCTAATTTACAAGCACCTTTGGCAGGTCCTGATGGAAAGAGTTCATATATCTTCTTGAGATCAAATCCGGTGTCTTTGCATAATTTACGAATCATGGGCGCAATGCCAAACTTTTTATAATAATCACGCAGGTAGTTAATTACTTTCCAGTGTTCTTCGGTAAGGGGACCTTCAATTCCTTCTTCTTTAGCATAGGCCTGAGCAAATTCCTCACTCCATTTATCTAATTCCTGCAAGAAACCATCTTCATCGACTTCGTAAGTTTTCCCAGCCAATTCAATCGTGGGCATTCTTCAAACCTCCTTTATTTATTTTTATTCTTTAATTAGCATAATTTTTCTTTAATTTTTGCCTTTAGCTTTATTTAAGGACTCACCTCGCGCAGCTTCTGGCCCATCCCTCTCGAGGCCTTCTCCCGAAGTCGATAAGCAACAGCGCACTTAGCCAACCCATCAGCCCACTCCGGACAACCGGCCACATGGAGATGGGAAAACATCCCTAATATATTATTATAACAAAATCCATCCATTCGACCATCTATACCCATTCCTCTTTGCACTTGACAAACTAGGTAAGCAGGATTTTCTTTTAACCAGAGCACCCGCGAGTAGTGAAATTCATGGCCATGCAAATGCAAACCTATGGTGAAAAAAGGATTCTTCTTGTTAACTTTTAAAATGGTATAGCCATGACCTTGAGGCTGACGCTCCATGGCAAAAGCGATGGGTAAAGCTCCTACCATAGGATAATTTTTTGTTCCTATAGTAAGACTTTCTCCTAAAAACATCAATCCGCCGCATTCCGCATAAACGGGCAAACCATCTTCCACCGCTTGGCGTACTGAATTTCGAAAAGAAAGATTATTGGCTAAATACTCGGCGTTAGTTTCGGGAAATCCTCCGCCGATATAGAGCGCATCAACCGGCGGCAAAAGCTCTTCATTAATAGCGCTTATTTCCAAAATAGTCGCTCCCTTTTTCTCCAAGGCCTGCAAATTTTCCGGATAATAAAATTGGAAAGCAGAATCTTTAATTACGCCAACAGTAAACTTTTGATAAATTTGCCCTTTTACTGCGTCGGTTTCCATCTTCTCTATTTTGGCTAATATTTCCTCTCGGGGAGGAGCACTTTGGGCAATTTCCCAAACTCCCTCAAGATTAACATTATTTACTACCAATTCTTCGGCCCTTTGCAGAACTTCAGCCACAAAGTTATGTTCCCACGGCGGAATCAACCCTAAGTGGCGCTCCGGAAAGGGAAAGTTTGCCCAACGGGGTAGAGCACCCAATACGGGAAGGCCACAAACGCTCTCAATCGCCTTCCGCATTACCTCTTCATGCCTTGGGCGAGCTACCTTGTTTAATATAACCCCTTTGATATTAACTTGCGCATCTATTTTTTGACAACCCAGGACTAAAGCTGCGGCAGTCCGGGTAATTTTGTCCCCGTCAACAATCAGAATAACCGGCGTCTCGATTAATTTGGCTAATTCGGCTGTACTCTGACTTCCTGCAGCATCCAGACCATCGTACAGCCCCCGATTCCCTTCCACTACCGAAAGATCAGCATTTAGCGCACTTTCCCAAAAAGAATATAGCACTGCTTCCCGCTTCATCAAAAAAAGGTCCAAATTATGACACAGATTTTGGGCAGCAAGGGTAAGCCAGGCAGCATCTATATAATCGGGACCTTTTTTGAAAGGGGCAACTTTTTTACCCTGCTTTTTAAAAGCACGTATTATGCCGAGGGAGAGCAGGGTTTTCCCCGCCCCCCCTCGCAACGCGGCTATTAGAATTCGCGGAGGGGAAAGATAGCTCATCCCATGGTCTATTCCTTCGGAAAATATTCAGCCAGCATCAAGTAGGTGGTACTGCCGCTGGACCAGTATTTAAGAGTCCCCTCATCCAGAAGCTCTTTTACCGCCTCTTGAATAGCATGCCGGTCTTCAGCGGGTAGACCTTTGATGACATCCTTTATATAGAATTTTTTCTTTTCCCCTTTGGATTTCTCCCGGAAAAATTCTAAGACCTTCTCTTTTATCTCGGCACTCATTTATCACCCCCATTTAAACTGGGTGGTTGTCCGATAAGTGTCCGGAGCCAGCGTGAAGTCATCAATATGCTTATCGGTAAATTCAATTCCCGTAAGGGTAAAGAACCGCTCCCAGCCGATACGGTTAATCCACTCCCCTACCCGCTCGTGAGGACGGGCATGTTTGGCATAAGTATCAACTATATTCTTCACAGCTGCCACGACCTCCGGCCAGCGCGGAGGGTTATTCGGCAGATAGGGAATGACTAATTTGGAAAACATAGGCGCACTGCGGGCATTAGAGACTTTTCCGCCCACCCAGATAGATATTCCATCATTCTCCGGATCAGCCAAAGGCATGGCCGGACAAACTGTGTAACAGTTGCCGCAATACATGCACTTTTCTTCATTTACGATAACTGTCTTGGTTTTGGGGTCTGGTCTAATTGCGCCAGTAGGACAGGAAGCCACAGTCGTAGGAATCTCGCAAACATTGGGTAAGCGCGCATGATCAATCTTGGGAACTGTCCGGTGAATTCCTAAAATGGCAATATCCGAACAATGGACGGCCCCACACATGTTTAAACAGCAGGCCAAGGCTATGCGCACCTGGGCAGGCAATTTCATGGTGACGAAGTATTCATAAAGCTCATCCATGACAGCCTTCACCGGTCCGGAAGCATCAGTCGCCGGTGTATGACAATGGACCCAACCCTGCGTGTGCACAATGCTGGTTACGGAATGCCCCGTTCCGCCCACCGGATAATTTCTCTGTTTTAGCTCGGCTAACAGAGGTTCAATTTTATTTTTATCGGTAAGCAAAAACTCTACGTTATGCCGGCTGGTAAAGCGCAAGTAGCCATCGCAATATTTGTCGGCGATCTCGCAAATTTCGCGGATATGGTCTGTGCTTAATAGTCTTCCGGAACCAGCACGTACGGTGTAAAGCTCGTCTCCCGATTCGGCCACGTGCTTCAAAACACCTGGTTTTAATATCTCATGATACTTCCATTTTCCATAATTCTTCTGAATTATCGGCGGAAGTAACTTTTTATAATCTGGAGGACCAATATCAGTCTTGGCCATTTTATTTACCTCCTTTCTTAATCTCTTCTGGCCAGAAGAAAACATAGGGATTAGATCTGGGCGCCTTCACCATTTGAGGTACGGGTTTAAGACCCACCGCTTTCAAGAATGTTCTCATCCCCAAGCGGTTAATCAACTCACCAACTCTCTCACGGCTCTTACCATTTTCATCCCACCAATCCATGATTCTCTCCGCCAAATCTTTAAATTCTTCATAAGGCGGCTCCATCTTCATAAAAGGTACAATCACCCAGGAAAGCAAAGCCCCCTGAAGGATCGGCGCTTTACCCCCAATTAAGATGGTCGCTCCTTTTTCTTTCCCAGGACGGAGCGCTTTGGGCATCAAATTTATACAGTGCATGCACCGGGTACAATCACCGTCATTTATTTTTAATTCTTTTTTATTTTCATCCCAAGAAATACATTTAGTAGGGCATAAATCAACTATCTCTTCTTTTATATTAAGACCCGAATCAGCATATGCCTTTACTTCTTTTTCATCTATTTGGATCTTTCCCTTCCAAGTGCCGATGACCGCCAGATCAGCTCGGGCAATGGAAGCTACACAATCATTGGCGCAACCAGAAATTTTAATCTTAAATTTATAAGGGAACATGGGCCGGTGGATTTTGTCTTGGAAGTGCATGGTCACGTTATAGCAAATATCCAGACTATCAATACATGCCCATTCACATCGCGCTGGCCCTATGCAAGCACTCGGCGTACGTAGAGCAGATCCAGAACCGCCCAGATCAAAGCCCGCTTCGGAAAGGTCATCAAAGCAGGGCTGCAGATTCTCCGTTTTTGTTCCCAAGAGAATTATATCTCCGGTTGAGCCATGCATGTTGGTTAATCCGCTGCCGTGCTTATCCCAAACATCGCATAAAGCCCTCAGGGCCTTAGTGGTGTAAAACCATCCTGTGGGATGATTAACTCGCAAAGTATGAAAATGTTCCACCCCTGGGAATAAATCAGGGCGGTCAGAATAACGACCAATTACGCCGCCGCCATATCCTTTCACCCCGACAATTCCTCCATGCTTCCAGTGCCCTATTTTTTCTTTATAGGATAATTCTAACTGGCGCAGGAGGTCGCGAGCCATCGGTTTTTTCTGCGCCGCCTGCTTCATATCCTTAACGAAGCTCGGCCATGGCCCTTTTTCCAATTCATCTAAAAGTGGAGTTTCTGAGTCTGATTTGCCCATATTTGCCTCCTATCCTCCTTTTTTGAATTACTTATTTCTCAAAAAATCTACCATTATCTGCTGGGCAAAGTCAAATAATAAATTTTTTAACCGCCTAACAGTTTCAATATTTCTCGCCAGCAGGAAACAGGTAGGAAGGAGAGATGGGAGAAATTAAGAACGGCGGGCACATACTTATCCATCCCAAATAAACTTATTAATCGGAGCAATTAAATATTTACAGTTATCACTCTTATCTTAATCCGTGGTCTGGCTTTATCGAGTTTCCCCAATGAAATTTTCTCGTAATTACACATAAGAAATAAAACCAAATGCGGCAAGGGACAAGCCCTTGCCCCACATTTGAAGGTTTTTTAATTTCTCGTAGGGCAAGCCCTTGGGGCTTGCCGAACTACGCATTAAGATGTCGTTTATTTTTTGCTCCCATTAATAAATAATAGCTTCCTTCTTTTAGAATAGATGTTTATCTCCCTGCCCGTACCTGTGAAAGAATATGAGCCTCATTTTAATGAGCCTCTCTACCTCCCGCCTGAATTAAGCTGGAATCTAAAAACTGATCGACGGTCAGAAAAGTGAGGTCTCTGAAAAAGTCCACCATACCCTCGCCCAAGCTGGGAGAGTTGCTCAAACTCGACCAGGGGAGAGGGTGAAGGGAAAAATATATTTGGCCGAATAATTGAGAAAAAAAAGAAGGTCGGGTAAAATATTAAAAATGGTTTCAAGAAAAAAAAATAAAAACATCAGGAATAAAAAACTCTGGGTTAAGCCATACATCTTATGCCTAATTATCTTAGCTATCTTAGGTGTTCTGCTTTTTTGGAAAATTCCTCCGCCCCAGATTGATGAACCCCGCCAAGTTGTCCGTTTGCCCATGCCGAAAATTTCTTCTCCCATGTTGGCTTTAATTATTGACGATGGCGGATACAACTTAGAAAATTTTAAGAAAATATTGGCTCTGGAGAAACCAATTACGTATGCCATTCTTCCTGAAGCACCTTATACTCGGGAAACCATTCTCCTTGTTCGCCAAAAAAGGCAACAAGTTCTTCTCCATTTACCTATGGAGCCTAAAGAAGGGAATCATGCTCCTCTGGAAAGGAATATGATTCGCTGCGGTATGTCTCCCCAGCAAATAAAAAGCATTATTCAAAATGCCTTAAAACAGGTTCCTGAAGCCCGTGGAATAAACAATCATATGGGTTCAAAGGCTACCGAAAACTTGCAGGTAATGAAAGTCTTAATGGAAGTTTTAAAAAAAGAAAAATTGTTTTATATTGATAGTAATACCAGCTTGGGCTCAGTGGGACCATTATTAGCCGAGAAGAATGGTGTGCCTTTTGCCCGGAATGAAAAATTTATTGACCAGGAGAAAAACGTTAATGCTATCAAACGGGCCATCCGGCAGGCCGTAAAAAAAGCGCAAAAAGAAGGCAAAGTGGTCATAATTGGCCATCCTTATGCGGAAACGGAGCAAGCTTTTAAAGAGATGATTTCGGAAATTGAAAGACAAGGAGTTAGGTTGGTTTTTGCTTCCGAGGTAGTAGGATGAATAGAATTGGCCCAATAAAAATTTTGCTTTTTAGCTTTTCATTGTTAACTGCCGGCCTTATTTCCGAAAGGACAGAAGCGGCTTTTAAAATCTTGGATATTCGCCATTGGTCTGCTCCCGACCACACCCGTTTGGTCTTTGATTTAAACGGGCTGCCCAAGTTTGAAGCTATACCCGAAAGTGATCCTCTGGTCTTGAAGTTGAAACTGGAGGGAGTTGATTTGGGCAAGCAGGTTAGAGAGATATTTATAAAAGACAATATTATGCAGAAAGTGCGGATTTGCCCCTGGGGAAAAGAAGGAGCAGAAATATTTCTATATTTCTTGAAGCCCACGCGGTGGAAAATCTTTACGCTGCGACCTTATCAAGATAAGCCCTTCCGATTAGTTATAGATATTTCCCGGCCAGATTTAGAAAGCAAAGAGAAAGAGGAACGGCGGATAAGCTTAGAATTAAAAACCGAAAAGAAAAAAAGGATTGTGGTGATCGATCCCGGGCATGGAGGAGAAGATCCGGGAGCTATAGGTCCGAAAGGTGCTAAAGAGAAAGATATAGTTTTAAAACTGGCGCAAAGAGCCCAAAAAATTATAGATAGTAGCGAAGAGTTGAAGGCTTTTTTAACGCGACGAGGTGACTATTTTATTCCCTTAAATGAGCGGATTAAAATTGCTCAGGAATATGGAGCAGATTTATTTCTTAGCCTGCATACCAATGGAAATCCTAAACGGTTCACTCGAGGCACCTCCGTTTACTGTTTATCATTAAAAGGGGCTAGCGATACTGCCGCCCAACTGTTAGCGCAAAAGGAGAATGCTTCGGATATGGTGGGCGGCATTTCTCTTGGGGCTGAACAAAAAGACCTCAATTCTATTCTTTTAGATTTGGAACAGACCCACACGATTAATGAAAGCTTACTTCTGGGAGGATTGATGCTCAGCGAACTGAAAAGAGTAAATCAGCTTCAATTTACCAAACCCTTACAAGCTGGCTTTGCCGTTCTTAAAGCCCCAAGTACCCCTTCAGTTTTAGTAGAGACAGCTCATATAACCCATCCAGTCGAAGAAAAATTGTTACAAAAGGAGGAATTTCAGGACGCTTTAGCCAAGGCGATTTTTACCGCTGTTAAAAACTTTATCCCGCGCTTGACAGCCAAAGAGCAGGGATCGGGTGGATGAGAAGGAAATGTAAGATGGATGCGGGGAGAAGAAAGAAAGGAAAAGGGGAGAAAAGAAAGGAAGATCAGCGTGGAAGATTTAATTTTTAACCGAGTCATGGTTGTTTTTGCTCATCCTGATGATGCCGAAGTTCAATGTGCCGGAACAATTGCCCTCTGGGCCGAGGCGGGTAAGAAGATTACTTATGTGGTATTGACCAAGGGCGATAAGGGAACACAGGATCCAAATATGACCGCTGAGGCTTTGGCCAAATTGCGGCGGGAGGAACAACTAAATGCGGCGCAGATCTTGGGCGTCGAGAAAGTTATATTTTTAGAGAATGGAGATGGTGAGTTAGAAGTTAATATAGAAAGACGGCGAGAACTTACCAAAGTGATCAGAGAGCATCAGCCAGAAGTTTTGATCACCCATGATCCTTGGATGCGTTATCAGCTACATCCGGACCATCGAGCTTGCGGAACATTGGCTCTGGATGCGGTAATCTCGGCCCGAGATCGCCTTTATTTTCCGGAACAGGTAGCCCAAGGTTTTAAGCCCTGCCGTGTGCGCCGCGTCCTTCTTTTTGCTTCTGACCAGCCCGATTGTTGGATTGATATTGAAAAAACCATAGAGAAGAAACTTAAAGCCCTTGGCCAACATAAAAGTCAAGTAAGCCAATGGCCGAAATGGGAAGATTGGCTACGCCAAAGAGCCCAAAATGCAGGTGCAAGCCGGGGGTTAAAATACGCTGAACCCTTTAAACGTTTAGTTTTAAATTAAATATACTCTATTATTCCCCCAAGCGATCTAATATCAAAGAGAAGCTGGCTAGATTTTTTGGGGGAGAAAAGAATTTTATAATTCCAACTAAGCGGGGAAGAACTAGCCTCGAGGTAATCCCCCACTGAATGGTTGGTGATTAGGTAAAAATCATTATTTTTCCTGTTTCATAAGACCAGCTTTTATAGCTGGCTAAATTTGGCAAGGGTCAAGCCCTTGCCCTACAAATTTGATCTATTGTCCATCTCGGATTTTCATAACTACCCCTCTCCCCCTCTTAAATTAAGAGGGGGAAAAAGGGGGAGTTAAGGTAAGAGGGGGTTAGTATTTAGTAAGCAACATGCCTTTGGGCTGCGGATTAAATTCTCCAAGAAAAAACCCTGCCCCACAACAATGCTTCATGGCTAATGCCTCATTATACTTTCTTCAGATGAGAAATAAGCGGGAAGGGGATAATATTTGCGGCCTAAAAAGTAAAAGCCGGCAATCGTTAGCTATGGGCCTAAGGTCTTGAGGAAGTTTCTCTGACCGTCGAACAGTTTTAATTTTCGCTCCCAAATAGGACTGGGCGGGAGGGGGAGAGGCGAAATTAAAATCGGCTGGGAAATGACTATCTTCGTCTTAGCCACCTTTTTTCCGCAAAGAACGGCGGGGACAAGCTTTTCTACTCCAGATAAGCTTAAATAATAGCTTCTTTATTTCAAAATAACTCCTTATCTTCCCCGCCCTGTCTATGAAAAAATAAGTGCCTCATTTTAATGAGCCTTTCCCCCTCCCGCCCTGAATGGCGCTGAATCTAAAAAGTGATCGACGGTCAGGAAGTTTCTTTATTGCATTTCTGATTAGGCCGTGATAAAAATGGACTTTAAATTATTAATGGGAGCATAAAATAAACGACATCTTAATGCGTGGTTCGGCAAGCCCCAAGGGCTTGCCCTACGAGAAATTAAAAAAACCTCAAACGTAGGGCAAGGGCTTGTCCCTTGCCGCATGTCGTTTTATTTCTTATGTGTAATTACGAGAAAATTTCATTTGGGAAACTCGATAAAGCCAGACCACGGAGTAAGATAAGAGTGATAACTGTAAATATTTAATTGATCTGATTAATAAATTGGAGGAAATAGATGACCTGCATCTTTTGCCATATTATAGAGCATAGATTGCCGGCGGAAATATTATATGAAGATAAAGAGATAACCGTGTTTAAAGATGTTAACCCGGCTGCGCCTGTTCATCTTTTGATTGTGCCCAAAAAACATATTGATTCCTTGAGCGCCTTAAAGGAGAAAGATGCAGATTTGGTAAAAAAGATGGTGCTCGTGGCTAAAATGATGGCCGAGAAACAAGGAATCCAGAATGGGTATAGATTGATAATTAATAATGGCCGCGAAGCAGGGCAAGTAGTTTACCATTTGCACTTACATTTATTGGGAGGTTGGGGGCGTAAAACATAAAAAAGTTAACTTAGATTTGGTTGACGTTTGTGCCAGACTGTATTTAGCTGGTAAGCATGTCCAATCCTGAAAATGGTCTCTTCATCGAAAGCTTTGCCCACAATTTGCAATCCAATTGGTAATCCGGAAAAGGAAAACCCACACGGAACAGAAATAGTCGGTAGCCCGGTAAGATTAAAGATGCGCGTAAAACGAGTTAGGGCCGAAGCGACTCCCTCAGTAAAATCCCCAATGGAAATGGTTTCTTGGCCGATCGGCGGAGCCACAATGGGGAGTTGGGGAGTAATTAAAGCATCTACTTTAGTAAAGACTTCGCGGAAAGTTTCCTGGGCGATTCTGCGCATACGTTGAGCCTGCAGGTATTGGGTGGCTTTTACTGCTGATCCTAAATTCAAACGACCCAGAACATCCTTTCCTAAATCTTCGGCACGCGTTTTATGCCATTTCTCCAAACAAGCGGCTCCTTCGGCCAGAAGAGAAATAAAAGCGGCGGCTGAAAATTCAGGCAAGTGAGGAATGGAGATTGGCAAAATTTTAGCGCCTATTTTCTTCAGTTCCTGAATGGCCTGGGATACTGCTTGCTTAACCTCCACTTCTAAATGGTCGAAATAATATTCTTTGGGCACACCTATCCGGATTCCTTTCAGGTTTTTGGCTAAAGCTCTTTGATAATTGGGAACATTTTCTTGGGCAGAAAAGGGATCATTAGGGTCATAGCCGGCTAAAATATTTAAGGCAATGGCTAAATCCGTCACACTTTTAGCCATTGGGCCGGGGTGATCAAGGGACCAGCATAAAGGATATACTCCATATTTGCTGATTCGCCCGAAAGTGGGTTTCAATCCCGATACGCCACAAAGGGCCGAAGGAATGCGAATAGATCCACCCGTATCAGTTCCTAAGGTGAGGAGGGCGAAAGAGCAAACTAAAGCAGCAGCGGAACCGCCGCTCGAACCTCCCGTAATTCTCTCCCGATTCCACGGATTGCGCACAGGGCCATAATGGGGGTTGACGGAAGTAGTGCCATAGGCAAATTCATGCATATTCAATTTGCCCAGTAGAATTGCCCCTGCGGAATTTAAACGGGAAATAACCGTGGCATCGTAGTTGGGCACAAAGTCTTTCAAAATTTTTGAGCCGCAGGTAGTGCGAATACCCTTGGTAAAAAAGAGGTCTTTGGCCGCATAGGGAATTCCGTGTAAAGGGCCGCGGTATTTTCCTTTTAGAATTTCTTTTTCCATCTGGCGCGCGGTCTTTAAGGCTTTTTCGGGAAGAAGGGTTATAAAGGCATTAATCTTTGGATCATAGGAATCTATCCGCTCAAGACAAACCTTGGTAACTTCTACTGGGGATATTTCTTTTTTACGCAAAGCCTTAGATAGACTTTCAATGGTCCAGGATTGAGGGTCAGAGGAAATCATTTTTCTTCTCCTTAAGCCATAAATATTAAGGCCGGTTCAATATCCAGAGCATCTAAGAGGCCAAATTTTTCTACTTGGGTGTTGATTAATTTTTCATATTCCTTTACCTCCTCGGCGCTGGGTGAATAAAAAGAAGGTTTTTCGCTATGCTCTATTTCTTTTAACCGTGGCTTTATAATAATCATTTGCTTCTTACCCTTTCTATGACACTTACGAAGTGGAGGAAGAGCGGCTGCGCATTCCAACATTCGTATCATACAAATTTTAAAAAATTATGCAAGGAAATATTATTTAATTTTTTTACCGCGATGGCTTTAACGATTCATTAAATTTCCTCAAAATCTTTGCTTGGCAATCGAATTATACTGGTTTTCAAGTTTTTCTAAATCATTCGAGTTTATTCCAAAGCTCATTAATCACTGGCCTAAATTATAAACCCATTTCTTATCTCCAGAAATGTTCTTCTTCATCTGAATCTGGATGGTTCTCTTTGGTTATCTCTATAATTTTAT
>Ga0209102_1001203_pt1 | contig 14327 bp, 15 predicted proteins | sample ConPoolayeHmetaG_FD_185483 | JGI IMG/M metagenome (GOLD analysis project Ga0209102, IMG submission 185483) | Hot spring microbial mat communities from California, USA to study Microbial Dark Matter (Phase II) - Cone Pool mat layer H metaG... ... | reverse complement strand
CGCTCAGATTAAGTCGGCCATCCTGCTGGCCGGCCTGTTCGCGCGAGGGAAGACCGTGTTGCACGAGCCGGCGCCTTCTCGCGACCACACAGAACGGATGCTCAAGCTGATGGGAGCTGCCCTGGAAATCCGGCAAGCATCAATTTCATTGCAGCCCCTCGCTCGCCCTCTGGCTGCCCTCAGCCTGCGGGTGCCTGGTGACATCAGTTCAGCAGCCTACTTTCTGGTTGCCGGTGCTATCCATCCCAATGCCAGGATCGTGGTAAGGGGTTGCGGAATCAATCCCACCCGAACGGGCATCATAGATGCGCTTGTTGTCATGGGCGGCAGGATAAGAATAGATAACCAGCGAGAGGAGGGGGGTGAACCCGTGGCGGACATTGTGGTAGAATCTAGCCAGTTGCAGGGCGTGGAGATTTCCGGTTCTATTGTCCCCCGCCTTATCGATGAGATTCCCGTGCTGGCTGTAGCTGCCTGTGTTGCCAGAGGCAAGACTGTGGTCAGAGATGCCGCTGAACTGAGGGTAAAGGAATCAGACAGGATTGCCACTGTGGTCAGCGAGCTATCCCGTCTGGGCGCCAAGATAGAGGCGCTGCCGGACGGGATGATTATCTATGGAGGCTACACCCTATCTGGGGCAGAGGTTGACAGCCATTTTGACCACCGGTTGGCCATGACTTTGGCGGTAGCTGGGCTGATGGCCGAAGGCAAAACGACTATCAGAAATGCTCATGTAGCTCATATATCGTATCCGGCCTTCTGGCAGACGCTGTCCTCACTGACAGATAGAGAACCAGCCTAGCATTTCTGGACAATAACTAGGAAGCAGAACATCATAGGAGGGGTGAAGTGTCTACAGAATTAGTGCATGTCGGCTTTGGCAATGTTATTGCCGTGAATAGAGTGATCGCATTCCTGTCCACAAATCAGCAGCCGATCAAGCGAATGGTGCGGGAAGCAAGGGAGAAAGGGTTTTTGATTGACGCTACTCATGGCAGAAAATCGAAGGTCGCCATTCTTTTTGACACGGGCCACATAATGCTGGCTGCTGTTACAGCCGAGACCATCGGGCATAGATTAACTACTACGTCGCCCTGTGAAGAGAAAGTCGAGCTGGGCAGTGCCTGATCAGAATACTCAATCCAGGCCTCGAAGGAAGCAACGAGGCTACAAGGGCCCCGAGCCGCTGCTCGTTGTTCTTTCGGGGCCATCGGGTGTCGGCAAGGATGCTGTGCTGGGCAGAATGAAAGAGTTGAGGCGCCCCTTCCACTACGTGGTCACCGCCACTACGCGCCCCAAGCGTCCGTCGGAGAAGGATGGCGTGGACTATCACTTTCTATCTCGAGAACAGTTCCAACAAATGGTAGATAATCAGCAGTTCTTAGAATGGGCCAATGTCTACGGCAATTACTATGGTGTGCCCAAAGAGGAAATAAGGATTGCTCTATCTAGACGGTTGGACGCAATAGTCAGGGTGGACGTCCAGGGTGCTGCTACCATCAAGCGGATCGTGCCTCAAGCGGTATTGGTTTTTCTGGCGCCCCCTTCGATGAAAGAGCTGGAAAACAGACTGAAGAAGCGGCAAAGCGAGAGGTCAGAGGATTTTGCCCTCAGGTTGAAAAAGGCGAAAGAAGAGATAAAGAGCCTGTCTCTTTTCGACTATTTAGTAGTCAACCATCAGGATAAGCTCGACGAAGTTGTATCGAAGATAGATGCTATCGTCAGCGCGGAAAAGTGTCGTGTCGGGCGCAGGACCACTAAACTGTAGTCTCCTCGTTGCTGCGTACCCTATCTGCGCTTTTGACAATACTGCTGCTTCGCTCCTACAATAGACCCGCTATGGGCCTGGCCAGGCAACTCTACGAATTGCAGCAGCTTGATCTAGAGCTTCAAGAAAAACAGCAGGAGCTAGAAGAGGTCAAGAATCAGTTAAGTGACGACAGGGAATTGGTAGCTGTTGAGTCCAGCCTCGCTTCCCAGAAATCGCAACTACAGGACGCCAGGAAAAGGCAGAAGGAGTGCGAGTGGGAGTTGCAAGACCTTCAGGAAAAGGCGAAGCAAATCGATAGCAAACTTTACAGCGGCAAAACCAGGGACCCCAAAGAGCTAGTTAACCTGGAGAAGGAGCTCAAGAGCCTCAAGAACCAAATTCGAGCAAAAGAAGACCACCTGTTTGAGTTGATGAGCCAGGTGGAAGCAATGGAGGCGGAATTGAGGGCTGCCGCTTCCCAGCTTGAGCGAGTCAAGCAAGAATGGGAGCAGAGGCAGGCGACTTTCAACCCCAAAAAAGCTGAGCTGGAAAGCACACTCGCTAGGCTCAAGAACGACCGTGCTGCATTGGTGCAACAGGTTGACTCTGAGGTATTCAGGACCTACGAACGCATCAGGCTAGCCAGGGGACAGGCTGTGGCCAAGGTGGAAAGGGGAAGGTGTTTGGGATGTCACATCACCGTGCCCACAAGTCAGTGGCAAAAAGCCAAGGCAGGTGACCTCATTCAGTGCAATAACTGCAGCAGGATACTTTACGTTGAGTAACAAAGAGAAGGGACAATACTGTGCCGTGGTAGCCATGGCAGCTGATCTGGAGCCGGAGATAAACCAACGCTGAGTGGGAAATCGAGGAAGCCGCGTCTGCCCTATTTGTTTTCAATCGTCCATAATACCGTGCAGCGCTGCCTCGCCAGCTTTGTACGGGGCTCTCTTGGCTCTGTTTTGCTAAGTGCTACCGGAAAGGCGAAGACGTCATGGTCTGCAATACTGTTTGGACGAAGGAGTCGGTTGTGTTAGAATGTCGTGGTTAGATTCGGAGAATATTGCCCGGTGGGTGGAGAAGGAGTTTGAGCAGACGGGGTAGGAACCGCCAACCCAGATTCAGGAACAGATACGGACAGCGACAGAAAGTGTGCTCCCTGAGCCACTAAAGGATCCGAAAAGTGCCTCATCAACCGCTGCGCATGATTGATGCCAACCTGAACCGCATGAGCGAGGGTCTGCGGGTTCTAGAGGACGTGGCGCGCTTCGTTCTGGACGACGCTCAGCTAAGCCAAAGGCTACGCGCTCTGCGCCATGAGTTGATGCGAGGCACTGGAGGACTGAGGATAGAGCTGCTGTCTCACAGGGATTCCGATGAAGACGTTGGTCGGCATTGCGCCTTTAGTCTGGAACAGAAGTCGCCCGTTGAGCAGGTGGCAGCGCGGCAAAGCCTGCTGGAGGTGGTCACTGCCAATGCCAAAAGGGTGCAAGAATCCCTTCGCGTCATTGAAGAGCTGGCTAAATTGCCAGAACTGAGTGGCAGACTCAACTCAGCCAGTTTTGAGCGAGGCAGGTTCAGTCTTTATAGCCTGGAGAAGGACTTAATTTCTCGCATATCACGCCGTGAAAAAAGGGAGAAAATAGCCGGGCTATATCCTATTCTGGATAGACAATTTTTGGCGGGCAGGGATGAGCTGGATGTTGCTACGGACATTATCGAGGCGGGTGCGAGGGTCATTCAGCTTCGCGACAAACAGAGCAGCAAACGGGAGCTGCTGTCGGTAGCGCAAAAGCTGAGGGAGCTCTGTACCAAAGCCAGTGTTCTATTCATTATCAATGACTACCTGGATCTGGCTTTGGCTGTTGATGCCGACGGAGTTCACGTGGGCCAAAAAGACCTGCCGCTGCCTGTGGTTCGGAAGGAATTATCCATAGATAGAATTGTCGGCTGTTCTGTGACTACCGTGTCTCAGGCGCTAGAGGCGGTAAGAGACGGCGCAGATTATATTGCAGTGGGTTCGATATTCTCCACGGCAACCAAGAAAGATGCCACTGTGGTAGGGCTTGACAGGCTAAGAGAAGTCAGACAGAGGGTGTCTATCCCGGTAGTGGCGATCGGAGGCATAAACTGCGCCAACGTGGGGCAAGTAGTGAGTGCCGGGGCTGACGCAGTAGCTGTGATCAGTGCTGTCCTTGGCGAGAGAGACGTCAGAGAGGCTGCCCGGAAGTTGGTCACCGCGATAGGATCAGTGAAGAGGCAATGTCAAGACCAATAAGGGATTTGGAGAGTATCGCGGCGAAGCTTCGCCCCTACTTTGCTGCTGAAGATGAGGCGAGGGAGAGAGCTTTGCGCAGTTGCAGACAGATAACGCGGTTGAGTGCTGAAGCGATACGGGCTATACATCGGCAAGAACAGGATAAAGCAAAGGAACTTGTTGACTCGGCTCATCAACTGATACGAGAGCTAAACCGCGACCTGGCCAAACACGGAAGGCTGTTCAACTCCGGCTTTGTCCACGACGCTCACAAGGAGTTTGCCGAAGCGTGCATAACACGGGCTTTGATTGCGGGCAAGAAACTGCCCAGGCCGAGAGCACTGGGCGTGAGCAATGCTGCCTATCTCGATGGGTTGGGCGAATCCGTGGGAGAGCTGCGGAGGTTCATACTGGACAGTCTGAGGCAGGGCGACTTCTCACGCTGCGAGGAGCTGCTGGCAATAATGGACGAAATCTATGGGCTATTAGTAACTATGGACTTTCCTGAATTGCTGACTCACGGTTTGAGGCGCACCACCGACACCATACGAGCTATCATAGAAAGAACTCGCGGAGATTTGACAGTATCCTTGACGCAGAGGAATCTGCAAAACAAGCTCGACGACCTCAGCTAATCCTGCAGGTCTGGTCTTTCTTCTTATACTTGTAGAACTCTTCGCTCGTCTTCCGGCCCAGCCGGCCAGAGTCACCCAACTGCTTCAGCATAGCCGACGGCACCAGGCAAGGACTTTGCTCCTTTCATAGTTGGCGGGGGCTACCATATAACCAGCATGGAGGCCGCTGAAGTTGGCTCGAGCCAGTGAGCCACTATGACGGCCCAGGCTCAGAGTCATACTCTTATCGACATCTGGGCGCTGGCCATTTCGTTCTCGAGCGGGCAAATGGCTGCTCTCGTCGGAGGTAACAATAGGCGGTTGATAATTAATGCCGGACAGTCCTTGGTCAGCAACACTTCCTTCGTCGGAGAGCGACCAAACTCCTTAGCTGTTGCCAGCGTCTCATCGCTGGCCGTGTCCACTCTGACGATGCCAATCATCTTGCTGCGTGTCCCCGGGGAAGATAGGTGTGCTCCGATGAGCTTTTGCGGGCCGCTCGGCGCTCTAGAAAGCTCTGTAACAGATAGGCCTGAGCTGTTGGTGGATAAAATTGGATGCCTAGGGAGATTCGGTCCAGTGCGACGAAGACATTCATCTTGAGTTCCATGTCCCCGGGCAGGGCTTCCATGACTAAATCACAGTCACGCAGCTCGCGTTGATCCAGAGTCCCTTTGATGCGAGCCAGAGTTGACTTATCGTGGTGTTGCGATGTTATGTTCTGCTCAACAGCACGACGTCAGTAGCGTTGCACGGTTGCCATTCCCTTGGTCTGATCCGCCTTGCTCTTCTCGGCCCTCACCACCTCGTATCCCGCCTGGTGCTCAAACCAGCACATAGCCAGCTCCCATAAGTCCACACCTAACTGCGCCTATCTTTCTGATGTTCATGACAGATTCTTCCTTCCAAAGGCGGATTTGCATCCCCATGCTCGTTGAGCGCAGGAGCGGGGAGCAGAAGCGAACGAACAGATGTGGGGGACGTAGCCGCTGGGCCGATTCAGGCAGATAGATTTTGCTCGTTATGGGGCGATGGTCACAAGTCCATTTCCCTGGCTAGCACTTCCCGATAGAAGTTGGCGTCACCAAAGGCAACCTCTGCAGCTTTGGCACGTCTAGTGAATAGATGCAGGTCGTGCTCCATAGTGACGCCAATAGCCCCGTGAATCTGGTGTGCCAGAGCCATGACACGCTGAGATGCCTCCGCTGCCCAGGCCTTGGCAATGGCCACTTCTTTGGTGCAGGGAAGTCCCTTGCTTAGCATCCAGGCTGCCTGATAGATACTGAACCTGGCACCATCGACGTCAGTAGCCATATCAGCGCAATAATGCTGTATAGCTTGGAAGCTACCTATGGGTCGGTCGAATTGCTTCCTTTCCTTGGCATAGTCCACAGTCATCTCCAAGACTCGCTGCATGTTGCCAACTAGTTCACAGCATTTCCCCACTGCTGCCCGCTCGATGATCTTTTGAATTACGCTCCCTGCTTGCTTCGTCTGTCCCAGAATGTTGGCTTTTGGCACTGACACGCCATCAAAAAGCACCTCGCACAGCTTGTCACGAGAGATAGTTTTCAAGAGGGTGGAACTTATCTTAGGGCTCTTGGCATCGGTCAGGAATACGGCGATTTCATCGTCGGGTTTGGTCCTGGCTACGCATAGCAGGTAGTCGGCAACGTGAGCATCCGGAACAAACAGTTTCGTGCCCGTGATAACATAGTTGCCAGCATCGGGGACAGCCTCCACTGTGATTGAAGGGGCATAGTAATTGCGATAGCCGGGCTCGCTTAGGGCTAGGGTAAAGATCTTTTCCCCGCTAATGAGTTTGGGCAGGTATTCTAGTTTTTGTTCTTCAGTGCCCAGATCCAATATGGTTAAGCCTGCCAATACGACGGAGGAGAAAAAGGGGCCAGGCAGGCAAGCCCGCCCCATCTCTTCTAGCAGCACTCCTAGGTCGAGGAAAGTCATGTCGCCGCCCCCGTACTTCTCCGGGAAGGCCAAGCCCATCCAGCCTAGCTCAGCCATCTCTTGCCAGAGTTCTCTGGAATAGCCCGCCTCGCTTTCCTCTATCTGTCTAACGAGTTTCTTGGGACACTTTGCAGTCAAGAACTCGCGAGCTGTCTTTCTTAGCATTTCTTGTTCTTCACTAAGAGTAAACTTCATTGCTATCCTCTCCTTTGAGTCAGTGCAGTGTCGTCCCTGACGCCAGTCCGAGATCCTCGGTTCAGGGTCTCTCTCGTGCCTGCACTTACTACGAAGCTGGCAGGCCCAGTCCCCTAGTAGCCAGTATATTCTTTAGTATCTCAGAGGTACCCGCTTGCAGACTATAACCCTTAGAAGCCAGATAGGAGTGGGCTGCCATCCCTCGAATAGGAGCCAGTTTAGAGTCGCCCAGTAGTTGCCCATAGGGTCCAAGTATTTCCATGGCCGTATTAGCTAACTTCTGTTCAAACGCGGTGGAATATACTTTGGACATGGCTGCTTCTCGATTGGGAGCTCGTCCCTCGTCCATTACCAATGCCACCCGATAAACGAGCAGCCGTCCAATTTCAAATTCGATCTGGAGCTGAGTTAACTTAGTGCGAATTGTCGGTTCTTGGGACAACTTATGTTCTTTGGCAAACTGCATAAGAGCCTCCAAGAGAGGATAGTTTCCCATGAGTCGCTCCATCCCACTCCTCTCGTAGTCAAGCTGTTGAAGAGCCTGCAGAAAACCGCGATTCTTCTCTCCTATTAAGCATGTCTTGGGGACGCGTACGTCGTCAAAGAAGACATCATTCCAGGCTTCGGTGCCGGTGATATCTATCATGGGAATACGTTTAATCCCGGGTAAGTCTGCGGGAATAATGAATTCACTAATACCCTTGTGTTTGGGCGCCGCAGGATCAGTTCTGGCCAACAAGTAGAAGTAATTCACGAACGAGCCTCCACTGGTCCACGTTTTTTGTCCGTTGATTACGTAGCTGTCTCCGTCTTCAATAGCTCTGGTCTGCAATGAGGCTAAGTCAGAGCCAGCTCCCGGCTCACTCATTCCCAAACCAATATAAGCCTCCCCTCTGATAATCTTGGGCAGTAACTCCCTCTTCTGCTCTTCGCTGCCATAGGCGACAATCGAGCCACCTATCTGGCGGTCGGCAAACCAGTGACAGGCTGCTGGTGCTCCGTATCTCAGCATCTCCTCGGTCAGTATAAGTCGGTCTATGTAACTACGTCCTTGCCCACCATACTGTTTGGGCCAGGTCAGCCCTATCCATCCCCGCTGCGCCACACGCTTGGTGAACCCCGGGTCGAAGCCTTGTATCCAGGCATCACATGTAGGTTGCCAATACCCTTTGTTTATCTCATCCTCCAGGAAGTTGCGCACTTCCTGCCTGAATTTGTTCTGCTCCTCTGTGAAGCCGAAATCCACCTTTTCTTCTCCTTTCCTAGAGATTGATGTTGGAATACTTCCTCCAGGGCCTAGCCACACATTTATTTTCCAGAACATCCAACGCCCTGTTTATGAATTTTCTGGTATCGGCGGGGTCTATAACATCGTCGACATAGCCTCTTTCAGCAGCGCGGTAAGGGTTCTCGTAGAGGTTCGAATATTCCCTTATCCTTCTTTCTCGTATCTCGTCAGGATTATCTGCCTCTTTTATTTCCTTGGCGAAGATGACGCTGGCAGCAGTTTCAGCACCGACGATGGTTATTCGGGCGGTAGGCCAGGCAAAGACGAAATCGGCACCAATAGACTTGTCTAGCATGCCGTAGTGAGCGCCGGCATAGGACTTTCTAACCATGATGGCAATTAGGGGCACCGTCGCGTCAGCCCAAGCATAAAGCAGCTTGGCACCGTGACGCAGGATTCCACTCCAATCTTGCTGAGAACCTATCAGATAGCCTGGGCAATCTTGCAGAGTGATCAAGGGGATGTTGAACAGGTCGCAAAACCGGATAAATCTAGCTGCTTTATCGGAGGCGTCAATATCTAAGCAGCCAGCCATCCACTTGGGTTGGTTGGCTACTATTCCTACAGTGCGCCCGTTGAAGCGGGCAAAACCCGTGATCATATTTCGAGCGTGCAGCCCCAAAGTTTCAAAGAAATAACCGTGGTCAACTATTTTTGTGATGACTTCATACATATCAAAAGGTTCGTAGGGATGGTCCGGCACTAAGCTAAGTAAATCCTCTTTCCTTTCTGGCTCATCGTCAGTTGGAATGCGAGGTGGTTTCTCACGGTTGCAGGAAGGCAAAAAGGATAAAAGTTCCTTGCACTTGTTGAGACAATCGGCATCATCTTCAGCCACGATATGCGTTTGACCTGATTTGATAGCATGCGCTTTGTACCCTGATAATTCTTCTAGACTGATTTCCTCGCCGGTTTGAGTTTTGACAAAAGCCGGGCCGGCGATACCCATGAATCCTGTGTGCTTGGTTTGAATGAGGAAATCCTGCATTACGGGGTGATACGCCTGTCCTCCTAGACAAGGGCCCATAAGTAAGGCTATCTGTGGGATTATACCCGAAGCCAGTATCTGAGCTCTGAAAAGCCAGCCATAGGCTTCCAAGGTGTCAATCCCTTCTTGCAGACGAGCCCCTCCAGAGTCATTCATGCCTACGAATGGCCATCCGTTATCCTTGGCGAATTCTATGGCACGAACAAATTTCTTACCATGATATTCGCCGAAAGTTCCTGCCATTGCCGTATAATCCTCTGCAGCAGCCACGACATACCGGCCGTTCACTTTGCCAAAGCCGGTAATTACGCCCTCAGCTGGCACCTCTCGTTTGTCCATACCAAAGGCAGTCGTTCTATGCTTGACGAACAAACCTATTTCCGTGAATGTGCCGGGGTCAAAGAAATACTCTATTCTCTCCCGAGCTGACATCTGCCCTTTCTTATGGCGCTCTTCAATCGCCTTTGGTCCTCCCATCTGCAAAATGTGTTCTCGTTTTTTCTTCAGTTCTTCCATTAGTTCTTCACGTTTTCTTGAATTCTTGTCGCACTTATCAGTCATAATTAAGCCTCCCTATTAGCTACAATTAAACTGCAGAGCTCTTGGTGATTGCTCCCGTTATTCAAGAACTTCTGTGCCAGATCGTGTAGAATACCATAGTTTATGCAAAAACGAGGGCTGTTTCAAAGTTGTGTACCATTTTGTGACCTGATCTAACAACCCAGATTTCATACTCTTGGGACAACAAAGGGCCGGTACAAATTTGATGGTGGAAATTGAAGCCAACGTCACTCTGCGGTTGAGAATGGCAGAAAATAGAGTAAATGTCAATGGGGCTTCGGCTGTGTTATAAAAGTTGTGGAAAGGAAGCTAAGGTGGTGACGACTCGCGAGCCGGAGACAGTAAAAGAAGGAGGGTCCTACCGCCGATGGGCAAAGGCCAACAAAACGGTGACACGATTCTCTTGTGTCTCGAAGGAGATGTGGTCAGTCACGACATGTAGGGAACGAGTACATGCCGTTGACAAGGCCTCGCAAAAAGGATAACATGCTGGCGGCGCTGATCTGTCCGAAAACGACTGAGTCGGTATACGTTGCGATCGAAGATGCCAAGAAATGCAAGAGGGACAAACTGTGCTACCGTCGGCGAGACATACGTCAACTGCCAGAAACAATTGTGCAATAGGTAAGGGACCATGAAAGTCTTGGTTATTGGTTCGGGGAAAATGGGTGCTGCAAGTGCCTGGGATTTGGTCAAACATGCTGAGGTTCAAGCAGTTGGAATTGTGGGTAGGCGGAGAAGCAACCTTGAGAGGGTGCGAAAGTGGATAAATAGTAACAAACTCCTGGCGCATAGCCTGGATGTCACTAATACGGAAGATACCAAGAGATTAATGCGAGAATACGATGTCGGCATCATTTCGCTACCGGAGAGAAAAGGGAGCTATAAGGCGGTCGAGGCTGCAATTGAGGCTGGAGTGAATGTTGTGGATATAATAGAGGAATATCACAGAAGGCCACAGCCTTATGAGGCCGAGGGCTTGGAGATTCCTAATCAAATGACACCGGAGGAGTATGGGGAATGGCTGCACGAGAAAGCCGTAGAGAAGGATGTGATAGTTCTTGACGGATTAGGTTTTGCTCCGGGTTTAAGTAATATCACAGTTGGTGACGCTATCAGAAGGATGGACAAGGCAGAGTCAGCGATAGCAAGGGCCGGAGGCATTCCAAGCAGAGAAACTAGTGAGAAGCACCCGCTGAAATATATGATTACTTGGAGATTTGAGCATGTTCTAAGGGAATATACGGTTGGAGTGGAAGTAATTAAGAATGGCAAGGTTGTGAAAGTCCCGGCACTGACTGAGCGTGAAAGATTTAGGTTCACTAAGCTTGGCAGGAACGAAGAATTAGAATGTGCTGTCACGCCGGGTATGCCTTCTTATATTTATACGAGGCCACAGCTTACTGAATTTGCTGAGAAGACCATTAGATGGCCAGGTCATTATGAAGGCATAGATACGCTCAGAGAATGTGGAATGCTTGACCTTACACCTGTGGAGGTCAAGGGGGTGAAGATAGTACCTCGCGATTTCTTCTTGTCTGTTATTAGCCCTAAACTGAAGCCATTGGAGGGCGATATTGATGTATGCGTTATGTGGAACACGGTGACCGGAACAAGAGACGGGGAGAAAATGAGAATTGATTACTATATGTGGGAAGAGGCGGATACAGAGAATGGGATTTCCGCTATGGGCAAAGTTACCGGGTTCTCTGCGGCAATAGGGGCGATGCTCGTTGGGAGAGGGGAAATAAGAAAGAAGGGCATAGTGGCTCCTGAGGATGCTATAGAAGGAAAGATTTACCAAAAATTCATGGAGGAATTAAGAAACAGGAACATAACCATTCTTGAGGTTCACAAAGCAGGTTAGTTGAGGATGTCATAGGTATTTGACGATGATGCTCTGCAGCTCAAGCATTGAGGGTGTCTGGTATAAGTTTACAAACAGGGAGATATGCCCATGGTAGCGTGTTATCTTTCCGGGAATGAGGCAATCGCTGAGGGTGCCATTAGAGCGGGATGTCGTTACTACGCGGGCTATCCTATTACCCCCTCATCTGAAATCATGGAGAGGATTTCCGTCAGGTTTAACGAGGTTGGCGGTGTATTCATACAGATGGAGGATGAGATTGCCTCTATCTGCTCAGTTATCGGGGCATCGTGGGCAGGGGCCAAAGCTATGACCGCGACATCGGGACCTGGCTTCAGCCTAATGCAGGAGGCAATTGGATATGCTGCTATGACAGAAACCCCAATTGTGATCGTGGATGTTCAACGGGCAGGTCCCAGTACGGGACAGGCTACCCGAGTGGCAAGCGGAGACATTATGCAGGCCAAGTGGGGTTCGAGCGGGGATTATCAGGTCATCGTTATCTGCCCCTGGTCAGTACAAGAGGCGTACGACCAAACGATCAACGCCTTCAATCTTGCCGAGAAATACCGCGTGCCAGTAGTGTTACTTACTGAGGAAGCCATCGGGCACCTGCGAGAGCGAATAGACATAGGAAAAGACGTTGAGATATTCAACCGCAGGAAGAAACCAGGCGCAGCTCCCTTCGGTACTGAGGAAAGGGACGGCGTGCCACCCATGCCCGCCTTCGGTGAGGGAGAGAAGCTGCTGGTGACTGGTTCGACGCATGACAGCTATGGTTTCAGAAAGACCGATGACCCTGTGGTTCAGGAGAAGTTGGTTTCTAGACTAAATGAGAAAATAATAAATAACAGAGACAAAATTATTGACTGCGCCAAATACTATTTGGAAGATGCCAGGGTAGTTGTTGTCAGCTACGGCTTTACCGCAAGGAGTTCGCTATTTGCCGTTGAGATGCTGCGGAAAGAGGGGAGAAAAATCGGGATGCTCAGGCTCAAAACGCTGTGGCCCTTTCCGGATGGCTTGACAACGGATATCGGAGCAAGGGCTGAAGTGTTGTTTGTTCCTGAGATGAACAGAGGCCAGGTGGCCGGAGAGATAAGAAAATATGCCTCTTGCGGGGTAGTATCATTTACTCAAACCAATGGCGAAGTCATATACCCCGAAACGATTGTACAGGAATTGAGGAGGTACCTGTAATGGCCCGGGACATGGAACAGTATTTACGGCCAGGAGTAACTCGAACGCCGTTCTGTCCCGGCTGCGGCCATGGGATTTTGATGGGGTTAATTCTAAGGGCAATTGACGAGCTCGGGCTAAATATGGATGAGATGCTGTTCGTGTCCGGTATAGGCTGCGCTGCCTGGATACCAAGCCCCCACTTTAATGCTGACACCCTTCATACTCTGCATGGCAGGGCTATTCCCGCTGCGACAGGAGCCAAGCTGTTCAATCCAAAATTAAGGGTAATGGTCATTAGCGGGGATGGCGACTTAGCGGATATCGGGGGAAACCACCTGATCCATGCCGCACGTAGAAATATAGACTTGACCGTCATCTGTGCCAGCAACATGGTTTATGGGATGACGGGAGGTCAGGTTTGCTGTACTACGTCAACAGGTGCCTTTACACAAACAACAACTCAAGGAAATCCTTATCGGCCATTTGACCTGTGCAGGCTCGTCATTGCTGCCGGTGCTACCTACGTAGCCAGGTATTCGGTAACTCAGCCCTTTGCCCTGAAAGCTAGCATCAAGAAGGCACTACAAACTAATGGTTTTTGTTTCATCGAAGTTCTCTCGCCTTGCCCGACCCAATTTGGTAGACGCAACAGGCTTGATACTCCTGTGGAGATGATCAAGGCGCTGATGGACAAGTGCGTCACCAGGAAGAAGGCTGAGAGCTTATCACCAACGGAGCTGAAGGATAAGATAATAACGGGAGAGTTCACTGATGGCGTCGACTAAGCAAGTTATTTTATGTGGCTCTGGGGGGCAGGGCATTGTCTTGGCTGGGACAATGCTAAGTCAAGCAGCTTTCAACGATGGAAAGTGGGTTAGCGGCACGAATTCCTACGGCGCAGCAGCTAGAGGGGGGACCTGTCGAGCAGAGGTGGTGATATCGGAGAGGCCAATAATCTTTCCCTACGTTATTGCAGCTGATATGTTGATTGCTATGTCCCAATCCGCTTACAACAGGTATATTGGGCAGGTCAAACCTGAGGAGGCACTGGTTATTTACGACATGCAGTTTGCTCCACGTAAGGTGGAAGGTTTAAGATATGCGGGGGTTCCTGCTACCAGAACGGCGATTGAGGAACTCAAGAGTGAAATAGCTGCCAATGTAATCATTTTGAGCGCAGCAGTGGAAATGACCGGCCTGGTTACCAAGAAGGCGCTAACGTCTGCAATAGAGGAAATTGTTCCACAGAGACTGAGAGAGCTGAATTTGAAAGCTATGGATATCGGATTCAGACTAGGCAGAGCGAAGTCGAATCAGTTGCATCACGAACAAGAGGAAAACCAATAGGTTAACGTTGGTGGAAGGAAGAACGCATATACCAATAATAGACCAGCAGAGGTGCCGTGTCTGTGACCTGTGCCGACTTCTTTGTCCTGACTTGGCTATAACAAAGAATAGCAACAAAAACCAGATTGAGATTGATTATAACTATTGCAAAGGATGCGGCATCTGTACTGCGGTGTGTCCCAAGGACGCTATTACATTGATAATTGAGAAAAGTGGCGGCTAATCTTCCAGCTGCTCAGATAAAGGGACAGCTTATTGTCTGATTATCAAGTCTTGGCACGGGAAAGACAGTTGTAGCTGGCCTGGTTCCCCG
>Ga0209102_1001202_pt1 | contig 14328 bp, 9 predicted proteins | sample ConPoolayeHmetaG_FD_185483 | JGI IMG/M metagenome (GOLD analysis project Ga0209102, IMG submission 185483) | Hot spring microbial mat communities from California, USA to study Microbial Dark Matter (Phase II) - Cone Pool mat layer H metaG... ... | reverse complement strand
TTTAGTTTTTCGTTATCTTGTCTATCCTCTCAAGAAAAGACCATTTCTTTTTTTCGCATCAAGAAAAAATAATTCTTAAAGACATGATAGAGAACTTCGACCCGCGACAACGAACTAAGAAGGTTGTAGTTATTATGCCTGCCTATAATGCGGAAAAGACTCTGGAGCGGACCGTGGCTGATATCCCTCAGGAATGGGTTGATGAAGTCATTCTTACGGACGATGCCAGCCAAGACCGGACGGTGGAATTAGCTAAAAAATTGGGCCTCAGGGTTTTTGTGCATGAGAAGAATTTGGGCTATGGTGGCAATCAGAAAACTTGTTATCGGGAGGCTTTAAAATTAGGGGCGGAGATTGTGGTTATGGTTCATCCCGACCATCAGTATGACCCCAAAGTAATTCCCGACCTTATTTTGCCTCTTTTGAGGGACGAATGTGACGCTGTTTTTGGGTCACGGATGCTGGGAGGCAACGCCTTAGAGGGGGGGATGCCTAAATGGAAGTTTCTGGCTAATCTTTTTCTCACCGCCCTCGAGAACGCTGCCTTCTGGGTATATCTAACTGAATATCATTCAGGCTTTAGGGCTTACAGTCGGCGCTACTTGGAGCAAGTTAAATACGAGCTGAATTCCAATGATTTTGTCTTTGACACGGAAATCATTGCCCAAGGAGTTATTCATGGCCTGAGAATCAGGGAAATACCGATCCGGACGCGCTATTTTCCCGAAGCTTCGCAGATTGGTTTTTGGCGAAGCGTAGTTTACGGACTCTCGATAATTAAGACCGTCGTCAAGTATAAGCTTCATACCTGGCGAATCTGGCGCCAGGAACAATTCACTTAGCCTGGCCATCGTTATCTCACCCTCCTCAAACCTATAAAATTTCTTCCTGGATATTCAAAAAAGGTGACACCTAATAAATCGGTGACACCTTACCTATTTACCTAAATTTTAATTAATCGGTTATTTTCCATTTTATATGGCTGTGTTGAGCGAAAAATGGGTCAAAATCGGTCAAAATAGATGACAGCTCACCTGTTTGCCTAATTTTTACCCAGTTTTTTTTCTTCTTTCCCCTCCTTTTATAGATCGAAGAATAAGCTGACGATGACGGAAGTAGCCCTTCCGAACCGTTCGTGTCCTGACTTCCCTCAAGAGAGAAGAGAATCTGGCGATTCAATTTTGGGAGTCGAATTTTATCAGCGGTAACTTCAAATAACTTGGTGTTTTTAATAGAGAAAAGGCGTAGTACTGGTAAAGAGACAAGATTGGAATAAGATTAGAAACTGGCCGAGGGATAAAGGAGACGAGAAAATAACTTCAAACTCAAGAAGTGTTTCGATGCTATCAGCTTTTTAAGCAGAAGGAGAAGAGAAGGGGATTCTGGCTAATATTACCTTCCCTGGCCCCGCCCAGTTCAATCGTTAGCCAATAAAGGTAATTTTTCCTCAGGCGATAGGCAGGAAGAGAGGCGAGAAGCGGCCGAGTTTTATTAGCTCGGATTTCCCCTTTGAAGAAGGTATGGTCAAAATAGCTGAGCTGACAGGGTACCTTTCCGGCGGGCCATTCCAGCTCAATTTCTATGGCCGCCAATTTTTCTCTGGTCGTGAACCAAAAATGATAAGCCCGATTATCTTGGGGAAGAGAGAAAGTGCCAGGCTCTTTTAGCTTGGCGATTCGGGAAAGAGAATAGAAAATGACACTCTGGTTTTCTGGCCATCTTCTTGGTACGGGATGAGTCAGAACGAGGCGGGGATAATACACAAACCAGAAAAGAAGCCCGAAAAGGCAGCCACTGACCAAAATAAGTTTCATTTTCGAGCCAAGCCTTATTCTTAAATCAAACCGCCATTGAGTCAGCACTAAGAAACCGAGAAAAAGGGCTATCCAGATGTAATTAGGTAGCCAGTGGCTATTTTCGATTTTAAGAAACGAAGGCAAAATTGACGGCCAAGAAAAATGGAGGTGGCTGAGGAGATAGAAAAAGCCGCCCGCTCTCTCGGTTGTTCCTGCGGTCGTCTCCTGGTAGAGGTTAACGGGATAGAAAATCAACAGAGCCGTGGCTAACAGGCTATAAAAAAGGGTTATTGTGGTCAGCTCCTTGAGGTATTTTTTCTCGCAGCGGAGGAGAAAGTAGCCGAGAAAGAGGGCCAGCCCCCAGAAGCTGGCCACTAAGGGACGAGCCTGGGGGGCATAACCAGCTCTTTGGGTCAGAAAGGCCGAATTAAGGAAATATGGCCAGGTTAAAAAAAGAAGCAGCCAGGCGAACCGACTTCTTTCCCGCAGCATGAGAATGAGCCCGACAAAGGCCAGAAGATAGACGGGAGCATACAGGAGCAAGCCGTCTCTCTGGTCAAAAAAATAGCCGATAAGCGTTTCTAAGCGGAAACGAAAAGGAATGTTGAAGAGAATATTTTGGAGAAAGGAAAGAGATTGTCGGAGGTCCATTGTCCCCTGCCAGGAGACAGCCGTTGGGTTGAAGGAACCGTAAAGTGTCTTTTGAAACCAGAAATAAGCCCCGGAACCAATAACGACAGGTCCAAAAAATAGGAACAAATCTTGGGGCCATGATTTTTTTCTGAGAATTTTTACGGTGGCGTAAAGAAGAAGCGGTAGAATGATAAATAAGTATTTAAGCGAGTGGAACCAGAGCAGGAAGGACAGGAGAAGTCCGGCAAGAATCAATTTGGGGGAAGAAAGACGTTGACTTCGGGCGAACCAGCGGAAAATAGCCAGCGAAATTAGAGCGGCGATGATTTCGGGATAAAGGTGGATGGAATAAAAATAGATAGGGACGGTAAAAGAAAATATAACCCAGAGCCGGAGGGCGATAGAATCACTCCAACCCTTATCCTTAGCTAAAAGAAAAAGTTGAATGGAAAGAAGGCCACCCCAGAGCGCCATAGCTAGCCTAAGGATTAGCGGGAAAGCCCAACCGCCGAGCCTAAAACCAAGCCAATAGAATGGAATGACGAGAAACGAGACCCCGGGGGAATGGAAGGAGAGGCGGCTGTTGGCTTGGGCGCCGGGAACTGTATGGGGTTGGATGATAACTCTGGAGCCAAGAAAATGCTGGTAGTCTTTTTGCTCGTAATTATTGGCCAAATCGAAATCATGGTCAAAGACCAGGCTGTGGGCGATTATAAGATAATGAGGTTCATCGCCAGAAAAAGTTATGCCTCTTTGTTGAATGATAAAGGCCCCCAGTCCGTAAAGGAAAAAGGAAATTAAGAAGAGAATCAAAATTTTTTGCCTCCGGGAGCGCGACGCAAACCAGAGTTGAAGCCTGCCTTCCTTGGTCAGTTCTGTTCTTTTTTGTCGGGAAATAATGACCAGCCCGACAAGCGCTCCGGCCAGAATAATTCCGCTCATGAGGCGCAGGCGGCCATAAAGGTCCGAGCGAGTCAGGAAATGGCGCAAAGTAAGAGGCGCTAGGTTGAAAAGCGCGAAAGGCCATAAAGAAGGGAGGCTGGCCCTCAAAGCTTCAGCCCAGGAGATTTGGTTGATTTTCGCTAAAATGGTGCTGGAGATAAGATAGAAAGCAACAATTATTGTCAGGGAGATTAAAAAAAAGAGAAAAAAGGATAGAAAAGGAAAATCCAGCCGATGATGCCAGAAATCAAAATACCGGGCTTGATGCCAGAGGTTAAGGAAAGAGGCCAACCCCACGGCGCCGAAAATAATTGTGCCGGCCGTTAACCAGGGCTTTGGAACCTTCATGGCGAGACTATAAGGAAATTGGTTTTCCCTTGTCAACCTGCTGTCGGGCGGCAGTTAACCCCAAATAAAACTGGAAGCTTTTATTTCCGTATTAAATGATGATAGAAATAAGGTAGATATTGATGGCGAAGCCTGAGGATTTTTGGCCTTTTTCAGCCTAAACAGGCAACGAAAATTTATGAGGAGGCAAGCGGTGCGCAAGCCAAGTTTTAGAAAAAGTCAGCCCTTCCTTTTTTCTCTCCTCTTCTTGATTCTTTCAGCCTGGTTTTTCCCCGATTTGGCTTTAAGCTGGGGAAGCCAAGAAGAGGCAAAGCCCGCGCTACCGTTAACCTTAGAAGCCTGTATCCAGTTGGCTCTCAAAAATAATCTTAACTTGGCAGTGGAAAAATATGGCCCGGAGATAGCGGAGGCTTCAGTTGCCCGAGCCAAGGAAATCTTTTCGCCCCGACTTGATGTTAACTACGGAAATCAAAGACAGGAGAGCCCACCCTACTGGTGGATTCAGGGAGCGACAACAGTTATTACCAAGTACCAGGATTATGGTATTTCGTTTATTCAGTCAATACCTACGGGCGGCGCTCTGAGCCTTTCTCTTTCGAGCTACCGGTCTGACACTACCCAGGCCTTTCAGCTAATTAACCCTCGTTATGGCAGTACGCTGCGTTTTGACCTGACTCAACCTTTATTGCGCGGTTTTGGCCCCAAAATGAGCCGCCGAGAAGTCATCCTCGCCCAAAAGAATTTTGATGTAGCCCAGAAGCAGTATGAAGCGGCAATTATCGATTCTATTTATTTAGTCCAAGAAGCCTACTGGAATTTGGTCTATGCTGTCGAGAATCTTAAAGTCAAACAATATTCTCTCCAGTTGGCTCGTGACTTGTTGCGCAAGAATCAGAAAGAAGTAGAAGTTGGCAAGCTGGCGCCGATTGAACTCTTAAACGCCGAAGCCGAAGTGGCTTCCCGAGAAGCCGACATAATCCAGGCTCAAGGAATGGTGGAGCGGGCCGAGCAGGTTTTAAGGAATATCATCAACTTGGAAGCTGACCAAGAAAAAGCTGGTTTGAAAATAGTTCCCATTGACCAGCCGGTTTTTTCTTCCCGCGAGATTTCCTCCGAGAAGGCCTTGGAGGCGGCCTTAGCTCGTCGGCCTGAACTGGAGCAGTTGAGGAAAACCATCGAAGCCCGGCAGTTTAACCTTTCTGTGGCTAAGAATGAACTTTTGCCTCAACTTGACCTGCAGTTTTCTTACTGGAGCCCGGGAATATCCGGCGACCGGTTGCTCTACCTTAATGACAACCCTTTCTTTGGCGTCGTCATCGGCCGAGAAAAAGGGAGTGCCCTTGATTCGCTTCGTGACGCGCTGAAAATCCTCTATCAAAATTGGTCCCTATCCCTTAACCTTTCTATCCCTTTGGCCAGTATTACCAGCCGCGCCGCCTATGCTTCGGCTCGGTTGGAACTGGAACAAAGCCAAGCCAAACTCAAAAACTTGGAGCAGCAGGTTCGGCTGGAAATTAGCGATACCCTTCGCGAAATCGAGACCAACGCCAAGCGAGTAGAAGCTTTGAGAATCGCCCGGGAAAGAGCGGAAAAAAGACTCCAAGCTGAAGAGAAGAAAATGGGGGTCGGCCTGACAACTAATTATTTTGTTTTACAATATCAAGCCGAGGTGGCTAACGCTCGCTCGCAGGAGTTACGGGCCTTAGTCGATTACAACCTTTCTTTGGCCCGGTTAGAAAAATTAACCGGTGCCAGCTTGGACCAGCGTGCTCTTGGGCTTAAACGTGAATGATAGACATTGATAATTATATATTTTCGATTAGTTAGGGAGAGAGCTGAGTAACCTTGAATGGCCAGAAAGGAGGGGCCTCCCCAAGGAGAAAGATGTTGGCTTGCCATGGATTTTCAGGGTATGTTAAGATGATGAACCGTGAAAATCTCGGCCGTAATCATTACTTATAACGAAGAAGAGCGGTTGCCGGCCTTGCTCCAGAGCCTGGACGGAGTCGCGGAAGAAATCGTCGTTGTTGACTGTCATTCCACTGACGAGACTACTAAAATCGCCCGCCGTTTTGGCTGTCGGGTTTTAGAACGAGATTGGACAAACTATGCTGACCAGAAAAACTACGGTAACAGCCAGGCCAGCCATCCCTGGATTCTTTCCCTGGATGCCGACGAAAGGCTTTCAAAAGAGCTGCGCCAGGAGATCATAGCCCTTAAGCCTTCTGACCCCGAATGTGCCGGCTTTTCCATGCCTCGTCGCGTTTTTTATCTCGGTCGCTGGATTCGCCATGGAGGCTGGTATCCTGACCGTCGGGTTCGCCTTTTCCGCCGGGACCGGGCGCATTGGGAGGGTGAATTTGTCCATGAAAAGCTAATCATCGACGGCGAAACCAGGCCGCTCCGGGGGGACATTCTTCATTTTACCTACCGGCATATCACTGACCACATGCGTCGGATTAATCTTTTTTCCGAATTGGCCGCGAAAAAGCTTTATGCGCAGCAAAAAAAATGCCGCTGGTATCATCTTGTTTTTTTAGCACCTCTTCGCTTCTGGCGGACTTACTTTTTTCGACTTGGTCTTTTGGACGGCTTTCCGGGCTTGGTTATTGCCGTCATGAGTAGCTACGCTATTTTTGCTCGCTATGCCAAGCTCAAAGAAATCTGGCTGCGGAGTGAAAGGATTGAGTCTCTGCCACGTTGATGCTGGTCGCGAATGGCGCGGTGGACAGCGCCAGACCCTTTTTCTCGTTCGGGAGCTCAAACGAGCTGGCTGGCCTGTTTTCCTGGTCGCCCAAAAGGGAAGCCCCCTTGAAGCGAAAGCCAAGGAAGAAGGTCTCAGGGTAATCTCTTTAAAAATGAAAGGCGAGGCCGACCTCTGGTCATCGCTGAGATTGACCTTGATAATGAAAAAGAAAAAGTGCCAATTGGCTCATTTTCACGACGCCCATTCCCTGAGCCTCGGCTTGCGAGCGGCTTCGTGGGCAAGAGTGCCGCTTATACTGGCCCATCGCCGCGTTGATTTTCCGCTCCGCCGCAATTTTTTCTCGCGGCGCAAGTATGGCCGTAAGCTGGACATGATTATTGCCATTTCTGAGGGAGTAAAAAAGGTTCTGTTAGCTGGAGGGGTGCCGGCCGAAAAAATCAGGGTTATCCCCTCTGGCATTGATTTTTCGGTTTTTGACCAGGTTAAGGACCGGGATTTCCTGCGGCGGGAGTTCTCTTTTGCCGCTGACGATTTCCTGGTAGGCATTGTAGCCGCGCTTGAAGACCACAAAGGTCACAGCTATCTTTTTCAAGCCACCCGGATTGTCCGTCAGCACTCTCCCCAGATAAGGCTAATCGTCGTCGGCAGTGGTTCGCTTCGCCTCGAGCTTGAATCTCAAGTCCAACAATTAGGCATCGAGGATATTGTTTTTTTCCTGGGTTTCAGGGAAGACGTGCCGCGGATTCTGGCTTCCTTGGACCTTTTTGTCTTGAGCTCGCATCTGGAGGGATTGGGCAGCTCTTTAATCGACGCCATGGCCAGCCGCCTACCTGTGGTGGCCACCCGCGCTGGAGGCATTCCCGAGATTGTCCATCATGGTGAAACCGGTCTTTTGGTGCCACCGCGGGACCCTGAGGCACTGGCTCAAGCTATCATTGAGCTTTATCATGACCGGCAGTTGGCCAGTCGTCTGGCCCAGAATGGGTCTGATTTTGTCAGGAGCCATTTTTCGGCCGAGGCCATGGCGAAGCGAGTTGTCAACCTTTACCAGGATTTAGCTCAAAAGAAAGGAGTGAGGCTTGATGCAGCCAAAGAGTGAGTCTAAGGCCGCCGGCGCCAAGCTTAAGATAAAGCCGCTCGTCCGTTTTGCCGAATTTGAGGAATGCGTTGTCATTCAGAAGGAAGTCTGGCGTCATGACGACTTAGATACAACTCCGGTCCATCAATTCTGTATTGCCGTTAAGACCGGGAGCATTCTCCTGGGAGCTTTTTTAGAAGGCAAAATGGTGGGCTTTGTTTATTCCTTTCCTTCCGTCTTTCGGGGGCGCCTCTGCCATCATTCGCACCTTTTGGCTGTCCGGCCGGAATATCAAGGCCTGGGGGTAGGCAAAAAGCTGAAGTGGGCTCAAAGGTCTGAGGCGTTGAAGCGGGGCCTTGACTTGATTACCTGGACAGTTGACCCGCTTCAGGCGAAGAACGCCAACCTTAATATTCATACCTTGGGCGCGATAACCAGAACCTATTGGGATAATTTTTATGGATATACGCCGGCCTTAACCTTAGGTCTTAACATACCCACAGACCGTTTTCTGATGGAATGGATGATCAGGTCAGAACGGGTCGAGCTCAGGGCCAAGGGAAAGCCCAAAAGAGGTCAGGCGGTGGAATCTTTGCCGAAAGCCGTCGAGGGCCAACTAAATGAAGCCGGATTACTCGAACCTCAGAGAGTTAAGCTCAATTTAACGGCGGGCAGGGTTTTGGTTGAGCTGTTGCGAGATATTCGGGTCTACAGCCAGCAGGCTGCTATCATTTCCCGCTGGCAGACGGCTGTCAGGAAAGCGTTAAAGCATTATTTTCGGCAGGGATATGGCGTGAGCGATTTTATTTATGGTGAACGCTGCTTCTATGTTTTAGAAAGAATCGACCGGCTTAAAGATTTAAAGCCCAAAAAATTATTCGCGTCTAAAAAATATTTTTAAATATTTATATTTAAGAGAACTTAAAATCTTAATGGTAATAAACCCCAAACCAAACACTCAGCTTCAGGCTGACTTTCTAAGGCTCGTCAAAAAAGCTTTTTATAGAGCTTTTAGCCCGAATGATTTTTCTGGCCTTATTTCCCTTGGCGGCAGTGAATTTTAAATAAAAATAGGGTCAGCTGAAGGTATGGTGGTGGAGACGGAATAAGGAATCATAAAAATAGGAGGTAAGAATGAAAATAGACCGGGTTGAGCTTTGTTTGCTTTATCTTCCTTATGTCCATCCTTTTGAGACCAGTTTTGGCCGAGAAGAAGGCCGAACTTTCATCATTGTCCAGGTTTATGGCGACGGGCTTTGTGGTTATGGCGAGGTGGTGGCCTCCCAAGAGCCGCTTTATAGTTACGAAACCACCACCACCGCCTGGCATGTCCTGGAGGATTTTCTGGTGCCGCTTCTTTTTAAGCAAAACATAACCGAACCTGAGGCTTTTTATCGGGCCGCGCTTAAATATCGAGGCCACCTGATGGCCAAGGCAGGCTTAGAGCTGGCTCTCTGGGATTTAAAGGCCAAAGCCCTTAATATCCCCCTTTATCAGCTTTATGGCGGGACAAAAAAGGAAATTACTCCCGGAGTAAGCTGCGGCATCGAGGATTCGCTCGAAGCTCTTCTTCGTCAGGTGGAGGCTTATGTCAGGGAAGGTTATAAGCGGGTTAAGGTCAAAATCAAGCCAGGCTGGGATGCGGAAGCCTGCCGTTTACTCCGCAAGCATTTCCCTGACCTGCCTCTTCAGGTGGACGCTAACGGCGCTTATAAGATTGAGGATAAGGAAAGACTCAAAGCTCTGGATGAATTTTGCTTGCTGATGGTGGAGCAACCCTTCGCTCCCTACGACCTCTGGGACCACAGCCGCTTAGCCAAGGAAATGGCTACCCCGATTTGTTTAGATGAGAGCATCCTTTCAGTTAATTCAGTACGAAAGGCCTATGAGATGGGTGCCTGTCGCATAATCAATATCAAAGTTGGCCGCGTCGGAGGGATATGCGAAGCCCGGCAAATCCATGATTATGCTCAGGCGCACGAGATGCCTGTCTGGTGTGGTGGCATGTTAGAGAGCGGGATTGGCCGCGGCCATAATCTTCATTTGGCTTCCATGCCTAATTTTCTCTATCCGCCCGACCTTTCAGCCAGTAAGCGCTACTACGCTGAAGATATCATTGAACCGCCCGTGGAACTAACAGAAAGAGGGACAATTTTAATTCCCGAAGGACCGGGAATTGGGGTTAATCCCGTCGACAAGCGAATTAAACGCGCCACCCGTCGCCACCAGGTTTTCCGTTCCTCTGATTATTGACCATCCCGTAATTATTAACCTGTTGTTGACCCAGGCGACTCTTTCGAAGGGAGCGAGGTTCAGTTAGTCTTTGATGTTTTCCCTTTTTTTGGTTTAAGACGAAGTCTAAAAATCACCTCTGTTTTTAATCAAGGATTAATTGCCCCAAGATTATTGCTCTTATTATTTTCGGGTACATATAAACCTAAACGCTTAAAAAGAGCTTCTTTTTAATATAAGCTAAAGAGCTATCTTATTAAATTTCAAGCTCAATAATTTTTGCCTCTGAACTTAGGTTAACAAGCAGAGCCAGAATGGAGAAAATTGACCTCGGACATCTTTAAGATTAAGATTATTATTACCAAAATATTATTATTAAAAATGGAAAGTAGAAAAAATTGTTCTTCTTTTGTCTTAGGTTTAGCTTATCTCTTTTTTTTGGCTGTTCTTTGGGTTGGCCTTTATCTTTTGCCATCCGCCCTTGGGGCGGTAGGCACTGTCCGACATGAAAGTGCTAATATTCTGCTGGTAACTATCGATACGCTCCGTCCTGACCGCCTTAGCTGCTACAGCCCCCAATATCTTCAAACCCCAAATGTAGATAGCCTGGCCCGTCGGGGGGTTGTTTTTGACCGGGCCTTTGCTCATAACCCGCTCACCCTTCCCTCTCATGTCAATATTATGCTGGGAGCAACGCCTCTTTATCACGGCGTAAGCGAAAATGCCCGCTCGGTTGTGTCCGAGGATTTTTTAACCCTGGCTGAATATTTAAAAGCACATGGCTACCAAACCGCAGCTTTTGTCGGCGCCTTTCCGCTCGACTCCAGGTTTGGCCTGAATCAAGGGTTTGACCTTTATGAGGAGGGCTATCCTGCTAAGTCTGGTAAAGCCTTTGTTTACCCAGAACGTCGAGCCGAAAAGGTCATCGAAAGCGCTTTAGCCTGGCTTCAGGGCTGTGACAAAACCAAGAAATGGTTTGTCTGGGTTCATCTCTGGGACCCGCATGCTCCCTACTGGCCTCCTGAGCCTTACGCTACTCGCTACGAGAAAGACCCTTATACTGGCGAAGTAGCCTATGTCGATGCGGAGCTTGGACGCCTCTTCGCTTTCCTGAATAAGGAGCAGTTAGCCGAGAGAACACTCGTAATTCTAACTGGAGACCATGGAGAGGCTCTGGGAGAGCACGGGGAGTTGACCCATAGCTATTTTGCTTATAACAGCACCATCTGGATTCCCCTGATCATGGCTGGGCCGCGGATAAAACCCCGCCGGCAAGCAGATTTTGTGGCCCACATCGACCTTTTCCCGACCATCTGTGATTATCTCAACCTAAAACCTCCCCCCTACCTTCAGGGGCTTTCCCTCTTACCCTTGCTTGAAGGCCGGAGTCTTAAGAAGCGGGCGATTTATTTTGAATCTTTGGAGCCGCATTTAAGCCGGGGCTGGGCTCCCTTAAGGGGATTCATCGAGGCCGGAAAGAAATTCGTCCAAAGCCCGATCCCTGAGCTTTATGACCTAAACCAGGATTTTGAGGAAAAAAACAACTTGGCGCCTCAAAAAGAAATTTCGCCTTTGGAAGCGCGGCTGACCAACTTGATGGAGCAATGGTCCTCGCCGCTGAAGGGAAAAAGCCAGGCAGTTCTGACGCGGGAGGCGAGAGAAAAATTACGCAGCCTGGGTTATGTAGCTTCTCCTGCCACTTCAATTAAAGAAAAATACGGGCCAGAGGATGACCTAAAGACTCTCCTTCCCTTTGAGCAAAAAGTTGACCAGGCTATTTTGTTAGAGGAAAAGGGGAAAATAGCAGAAAGTATTTATCTTCTCCGTGAGGTTATAAGGGAAAGGAGTGATTTTGGTAAGGCCTATGACCGGCTGGCCCAGATTTATCGGTCTCAGGGGTTGACGGAGGAGGCGATTAAGGTGCTGGAGGAAGGCTACCGCTTGAATCCAAAAAATTATGCCTTAGTCTCCGGCTTAGGAATTCTTTTGGTCCAAGAGGGTCGGAGCGACCAAGGGGTTAAGATTCTTCGCGAAGCGCTCGCGATTTATGAAGGAGACCCTGAGGTTTATAATTATTTGGGTGTAGCCTATTGGCAAAAGGGAGATTGGCCGAATTCTCGTTCTGCCTATGAAAAAGCCATTAGTTTAGACCCCCAGGATGCGCTTATTTTTAATAATTATGCCACCCTTTATCTTTCTATGGCCGTAAAAAGTAGAGACGAGGTAGCTTTTAGGGAGGCCGAGGGTCTATTTAAAAAAGCCATAGCCATGGACCCTACCATGGCGGCTCCTTATAACGGATTAGGGTCGGTTTATAAACTTACCGGCAGGCGGGAGGAAGCTATCCTGAGCTGGGAAAAGGCCTTAGAGCTTAAACCTGATTATGATTATCCTGTTTATAATCTTGGCCTGGCCTATTTAGAGAAGGGCGAGAAAGCCAAAGCGCTTGATTACTTTCTTCGCTATCTGGCCCTAAAAGAGAAAAGCTTATCCGCCAGAGAACGTCAGGAGATAGAAGCCCTCATCGCCAAATGCCGCTAAACGTGGCAGATTATCGCAAAAATTAAAAATAGCCACTCGTCAGGCCAGCTTCTGGATAATATCAGCCGTAAATTCAATTTTTTGAATCGCCAATATAAGGGGAAATACGAATTTTTGAATGGCAATTCATTATTTTGAATAAAAGACGATAACTTAGATTAAGCTAACTGTTTTTTTACGGCGACCCAACATTTTAATAATAAAAGAGATAGAGACGCTGGGGGTTTAAACGCGGCCCTTAGTTAAATTGGCACAAAGCTTGCATACAAATAAGTGGATATAATTTGCTGGTTCTGGCGACTGAAAGGAGGTGGGAGAGCGAAATAAGGAGAGGTGATTTATTGGAAGGAGTGAAAAAATTCACTCTTGGGCAAGGCAACAGATTAAGAAAGGAGGAAAGCGATGAAAAAGGTGTTGGTGGCTTTGGGGATATTTTTCCTCGCCTTTTCCCTCCAGGCCCAGCTCCGAACCGGAAACATTTACGGTACTGTAGTAGATACTGAAGGCAATCCTTTACCTGGAGTTTCGGTCACCTTGACTGGTCCAACGATAGCGCCGATGACCACGGTGACAACGGCGGAGGGCCGGTTTAGATTCCTCTCCCTTTTTCCAGGCAAAGAATATGCAGTTAAAGCAGAACTACAGGGTTTTAAAACCCATGTCCAATCAGACGTCATTGTTTCTGTTGGGGCCAATACCGAAGTCAAGATTGTTATGGAGATGGGTCGGATAGAAGAGGAGGTGACAGTTACCGCCGTCGTGCCGATTGTGGATACCAAGAAGACAACGGTAACCCATTCTGTTAACTATGAGATGCTTCAATCTTTGCCGACAGCTCGTGACCCCTGGGTTATTCTCCAGACGGCCCCGGGAATTTTGGTTGACCGGGAGAATATTGGTGGGAACGAATCTGGCCAGCAGTCGGGCTACATTTCCAAGGGGAGTTCCGGCTTTACTGACTGGAGCTTGGATGGCGTCCGCATCTCTGACCCGGCAGCTACGGGTGCTTCCCCAACATACTATGACTTCGACGTTTTTGAAGAAATTAACATTGTGACCAGCGGCCATGATGTGGAGTCTCAAGTTGGCGGAGTTAATATTAATTTAGTCACCCGCCGCGGGACTAACCGCATCAGCTTAGGTGGCCGTTTCTATTTGACTGACGAGAAATTTCAGAACAAGCTTTCCGCGGATGAAATCAAGAAATATGGGGTTCTGGGTTATAACCGGATTATCGAAATCAAGGACTTCGGGTTTAATGTCGGTGGCCCTCTCATTAAGGACAGATTCTGGTGGTGGGGCTCCTACGGTGTCCAGGAAATAAAGACCACCATGATCACCGGCACCAGGGATGATACCTATCTGAATAACCTTTCCTTCAAGATTAATTTCCAGCCGTTCGTGGGTAATCGAGCCGAATTCTTCATCCACGCCGGTAAAAAGGAAAAATTTGGCCGGAGCGCCTCGACAAGTTTCCCGGCTGGCTGGTATCAGCGGGGTAAATACCATTTCGGCAGCCCAATTTTTAAACTCCAAGACGAGCATATGTTTGGGAACAACCTGTTTATCTCCGTTAAATATGGCTTTACTGACGCCGGGTTTGGCATGTCGCCGATGAACGACGTTGAGCTGAAGACCATGGCTTTTTACAACGTGGAGAAAATCCTCTGGGAAAATTCGCAGTCGTGGTTCTTCAGCGGCCGTCCGCACCATTATTTCCAGGGCCAGGCGACCTATTACAACGATAATTTGCTCGGTGCCTCTCACGAAATTAAGTTCGGTGTGGAATATGATTATCGAGGTCAGGATTACGTTTCTGGTTACCCCGGTAATATGTATGTCGAATATAACTTTAACTACCCGATTGTTGACTGGAATGGAGATGGCAAAGTTGATATCCCCAAGACGGATTTTGGCGTCGACTTAAAACTTCTCCATTTGTTGAATGGCACGGGTGGGAAATACCTTTCTCATGGGTATACAGGTTATATCAGTGATACTCTAACCTATAAAAGACTGACGCTGAAACTCGGCTTCCGCTTCGACCGACA
>Ga0209102_1001201_pt1 | contig 14351 bp, 12 predicted proteins | sample ConPoolayeHmetaG_FD_185483 | JGI IMG/M metagenome (GOLD analysis project Ga0209102, IMG submission 185483) | Hot spring microbial mat communities from California, USA to study Microbial Dark Matter (Phase II) - Cone Pool mat layer H metaG... ... | reverse complement strand
ATCTAGAAGATGATCCCGAATTCTTATGGAAGCGCTTGCGCGCGAAACACCGTTCCTGGTTGCGAGGACGCGAGACGCGCTTGCAGGGGCGGTTCGTAGATATCCTGCAGTGGCGCTGGTATCGAGAATTCTCCAACCTGGAAGAGTTGATGACTCGATTGGAAGTGCTTGCTGCCAAAACCTACCAGCGGAGCATTGGGGCTGGCTTTCGCAACGATAACGAGCACCGAGAGCGTTTCCGGCTGTTTGCACAACAGGGCGTGTTACGCATACAGACGCTGGAGGCAGAAAACCGCATTTTGGCCTTCTGGATTGGTGAGTTGACCAATGGTACGTTCTATTCTGCGGAGACGGGTTACGATCCCGTGCTGCGCGAGTATGAACCGGGAACGCTCGTGTTTTTCAGGATGGTACAGCATCTGGTCCAGGAAAACGCGCGCTGGTTTGATTTCGGCCTTGGGGAGGCTGAATATAAACGGCGATTCGCGGACGATCATTTCCTGGAACGGGATGTATTTATGTTCAGCACCGGGATCAGGGGCTTGGCTGCGGCATCACTTATCGGCGGCCTGGGACGATTGCACGAGGCAGGAAAAACTTGGATGGCACGGCACGCGTTCCTGGACCGCATTCGAACTGCGTGGCGCAGGCGGCTCCAAGGATCCGATCGAGAGACAAAAAAGGAATAGCGACGGAAAGCGCACCGAATGTGCTTGAGATGAGGCCAAACGCAACGACATGGCGGCGGATTGCACTGTTGGGTGTCGCGATCAGTTCAGGCAAACGGGCTGTCGCGGCTCTGGGGACGGTCTTGGTTGGTGTGCTCCAGGGGACGGCACAGGCTGGGATCGTGCTGCTGGCGAATCGCTGAAGGCCGGTGCTGGTGTAATCCTAATCAACCTATTGACATCCGCATAAGTAATGCAATATGATGGAGGCGTCCCGAAGGGAGGCTTCTTGATGAGACCTCACGGTTCGCCTCAAGACCTGGAAAATCGACGATGCAGAGTGATTGCTTTGCTGCGCAAGAATCTCTCGCTTCATGAGATTGCACGTCGGATCGGATGTCACGCCAGCAGTGTACTTCGCTGGCGCAACGCCTGGCGGCGCGGTGGTCGTAGGGCGCTGAAAGCTAAACCCGCGCCGGGTCGACCACCACGCCTGTCGCTGAAGCAGAAGGGACAACTGGTCCTCCTTCTCTCGAAGGGAGCCATGGCCCATGGCTATCGTACCGATTTGTGGACCACGCAGCGAATTGCCCTGCTGATCGAGCGCAAGTTCGGCGTCAAGTATCACCGCAATCACGTGGGCAAGCTCCTGCACCAATTGGGATGGAGTCACCAGAAGCCGGAGCGGCGCGCGCTCGAACGGAACGAAACGGCGATTGCCCGATGGAAGCGAACTGTCTGGCCGGCAGTAAAAAAAACGCCGCGCGGCTGGCAGCCCACATCGTCTTCGTCGACGAGTCTGGCTTCCTCCTGATTCCTACCGTCTGCAAAACCTGGAGCCCGGTCGGGCGGACGCCGATCCTGCACCATTGTTACCGTCACGATCGTATCTCGGCCATATCGGGCATCGCCGTCAGCCCCCGCCGGTTTCACTGTACGCTCTATTGCCAGCTCTTTGAGGACAACATTCAAGGGGTCGAGGCCGCCACGTTCCTGCGGCACCTTTTGCATCAGATCCGCGGCCATGTCATCGTCCTATGGGACAATAGCCGGATTCACCGGGGTGATCCGGTCCAAGAGCTCCTGCTTCGTACGCACCGCCTTCACCTGGTGAATTTTCCATCCTATGCCCCGGAACTGAATCCCGACGAAGGTGTTTGGAATCACCTCAAAAGACATCTCGCCAACGGCCGGCCTGACACACAGGCGGAGCTGATGGATCTCTTGTCTGCCGAGATATGTCGTTTGGCAGCCAGCCCAACAATCCTTCGCAGTTGCATCGAACGCTCCAGATTGCCTCTTTTTTTGCCTTAAATGTTGCATTACTTATGCGGCGATCAATAAAACGGGGACGCTCACCTGTTTCACGGTCACAGGAGAGCGTCCCGCTGCGGAAGGGTCAGCCGTTTTCTTTCTTGTGGCACTCCGCGCACTTGAGCGGGGGCTTCTTTCCCGACCCCTGCTCCTTGATATGGCAGTCGATGCATATCCCGGTCTTGCCCGTGGCATTGTGGAAGGCAAGCTTGGAGGTGGTCTTCATCGGCAGCTTGACCGTGCGCGTGTGACAATCCAGGCACTTCTGATTGTCGTATTTCAGCGGCATCTCCGGCCGCGAGGGATGATGGCAGACATCGCACTTGTCGCCCGCCGCCTTGGCGTGCCCGGGATGATCGAACTTCACCGCGCCCATCGGATTGCCCTTGATGACGACCACCCCCGGAGCTTTCCCCTGGGCCGGAACCATCGTAACAACAAGGCCGAACGCCAACAGGATCGCTAGCAAAGGTACTGGACTCAAGCACTTCATCAATTCACTCTCCTTATCTGAATTCTTGCCGCACCCACCAAGCGATGATGCAGACGGCGGCACATGGTAGCATAATTTTCAACGCACCACGGGCCGGGCAACCGCGATCGCGGAAGCCGCCGCGCCCGTGTCAGCGGAATGTGCGTCCGCGAAGCGACCTCCGCGGCCCCGGGGCGCCTCCCCGGCGGCCCGGCGCGGGATCGGCCGGTTCGAGCAGAAGGCGGAAGCCTCCCTGGCGGCTGCATGCGCGCCCGGCTCTCCCGACGGCCTTCTTGAGGCGCAGCTATTTCGGACTGAGCCAACCAGCCGCAGGGCGTGAATTCCACAGTCAACCGGAACCCGCGCCAGGCTATGAGGCCTTTCCCATCGGAGTCGAATCTTTCCGCAAAAGGGCGCTCGGCGGCTGCAGGAACCCGGGCGAGAGGCAGCGGGGCTGAACGCGGAAACGCTGTCGTTTCACCGATCGCGTATACTTTCCTGTCGCGCGGCGCTGCTTGCCGGCCGCCGCATGTCCTGACGTTTGCTGCCTTCTCGCTGCCGATTCCCATGCTATCCTACCCTGAGCGCATACAGCTCGCATCCGGACTGGAGGAAGAGATGGAGTTTTTGAACTTCGTACTGATCTTTGCTGCTGCATTGCTCCTTCTGCGCAAGCCGGAAAAGGAGCGCCTGGCGTTCCGCCTGGTCGTCGCCAGCACCGTCCTGATGGTCGTGCTCTTTTCCATCGCCACGCGCACGTCGCTGTTGCCCGGCGTCAACTATTGAGGCCGCCGAGCCTGCACGAGGAGGAGCTCCGTGAGACGCGACATCCTTTATACGATCCTGGCCGCGGCGGTTCTCGCCCTGACGGTCATCCCCGTGGGAGCCGCGGTCTTTGTCCTGGGATTCATCAACGGCGATTCCCCGTGCGTCATGTGCTGGGAGGAGCGCACCGCCATGGTGCTCATCGCGCTTCTCGGTCTGTTCGTGCTGCGTTACGGCCCCCGGCCCAAATACCTGGGCCTGTCGATTCTGGTAGGCGCCTGGGGAATCCACATGGCCTTGCGGCACACCGCGATGCACGCCGCCCGCGATGTCGGCCAGGGTTTCAGCATCGAAATCCTGGGAGCCCACACCTACACCTGGGCTCTGTTCATTTTCCTGGCGTGCATCGTGACGATCGGCCTGCTGCTTGTGGCGACCCGTGAGAACGACTTCGAGGGCGCGCCCAGAAAGCTGCGGCCCTTGGACAAGCTGACCCTGTGGGTTTTTCTGCTGGTTACGGCAGGGAACATCGTCCAGGCTTTTGCCAGTACCGGGCCCCCGCCATTCATGGGACAGGGCGATCCCGTGCGCTTCACTTTCAATCCGAGGCACTGGGTCTGGTCGCTCGAGGAGTACAGTTCGGCGCCGGTCTCTCTGCGCGGAAGATGGGCCATCGAGAAGCCGGACGTGGCTTCGGTTTCGGCGGATTCCGGCGCAGGCCCGCTCGCCGATTTGCCCGCGCTCGGCATCCGCGAACAGAAGCGCATCGCCCTGCCGCTGCGCGGCACCATAACCGACCTCGCCTACGATGCGGCTGCCGACCGGTTTCTCATCACGACCCAGCAGGGGGTATACATTGTCGACGGTTCGCTGGCCCGCATCCTGCGTCATACGGTGGTCGACCCCGGCTACTCGGTCGACCTCGGGCGGTTTGCGGGCGCGGCATTTCTCGGCGGCGGCGAGGTGATGGCGCTCGGCGAAAACAAGAGCTACGTGATCCTGCGGCCGGACGACCGTGCGGATGCGGCGGCGAACTATCGCTATTTCCTCGAGTCGTTCGACAGGTTCGTCGAGCTTTCCCGCTCGCGCCTGGCCACGGTGCGCGCCCGCATGATGTACGTGATGTCGCTGGCTTACGACCCGGCCGGCAACTCGCTTTACACGGTCTCGGTTCCGAATTCGAAGATGCGCCGTCTGGTCGTTTCGCGCTTCGACCGGCGTGACCTGACGCTCTCCGAGGAATTCATGCTGCGCCCGGCATCCGATTCCGGGCTCAAGTTCGCCGGCGAGAAGCGCTCGCTCGACGAGCTTTTCGTTACCGGGGCTACGGTCGCGGACGGCCGGATGTATGCGATCAGCGCGGCCTACAACACCCTACTGACCATCGACCTCGGCGCGCGCGCCGCCGTGGCTGCGCATGCCGTCCCATGCTTGGTGCGGCCGACCGGCATCGCCGTCCGGAGCGGCAACCTTTACATCATCGGCGAGGACGGCCTCCTTTCGATCGTCCCATTGCCATAATTTCGGTGACAGGCTACTCAACCCCGAAACTCCCCGCTCCGAGTTTCGGGGTTGAGTAGCCTGTCACCGAAACTCGACCAGGGCTTTGAGGACGCCGTCGCGATAATGGAGCGCGGTCTCGAAGGCTTCCTGCGCCTGCGCGAACGGGAACACGTGCGTGAGCATGAAATCGAGGTCGATGCGGCCGTCGGCGATCATCCGGAGCGCCGGACCGAGGCACCGGTTCTGCCGCCGCACATTCTGGATGCGCAGTTCGCGCCGGCGCAGCCGGCTGATGTCGAAGGACACCCGGCTCGCAATCGGGATGCCCACCAGCACCAGCGTGCCGCCCGGCTTGAGCAGCTCCACGGCCTGGTCGAGGGCTTCCTGCTTGCCGCAACATTCGAAGACGACGTCCAGGCCTTCGGGCGTGCGCCGGAGGACTTCGCGCACGATGTCCGTCCCGAGCGGGTTCCCCGCCCACACGGCTCCGGCGTAACGGACGGCGGCGCGGACTCGCGCCTCGACCGGGTCGGTCATGTAGACGGCCGCCGCCCGCCCGATGCGTGCCATCCGCGCGACCGCGAGGCCGATCGGCCCCGAGCCGAGCACCGCGGCGGTGCCGCCGTCGAGATTTCCGGCCAGGTTCGCGGCGTGGAGCGCGATCGACAGCGGTTCGGCCAGGGTCGCCCGGGCGAAGGTCAGGCCCTCGGGCAGGGGATGGCAATTCTCCTCGGGCATCACGATGAACTCCGCCAGGGCCCCGCTTCTCTCCTCCGGGTGGCCGAGGAAAGACAGCGCGCGGCAGGTGTGGGGCCGGCCGCTGCGGCATTGGTCGCAGGCGCCGCAGGAGACGGCCGGCTCGACCGCCACGGGGTCGCCCGGCCTTACCCGCCGCACGCCGCTCCCCGTGTCCTCTACGACTGCGGCGCACTCGTGACCGAGCACGACCGGATAGACCACGCGCGTGTCCCCCACACCCTCCTCGCTGAAATAGTGGAGGTCGGTGCCGCATATGCCCACGGTGCGCACGCGCAAGAGCACATCGCTTTCCTTCAGGATCGCGGGCTGCGGCAGCTCGCGCATCTCGATCCTTCCCCGCCCGGCGAGAACGGCGACTTTCATGGTTTCCCTCGAGACCGCACCGGCCGGTGCCCGCTATAGCGCTTCGAGCGCCTGGGCGAGATCCTCGATCAGATCGGCAGGATCCTCGATGCCCACGGACAGGCGCAGCAGGCCTTCGCTGATGCCCTGGGCCTCCCTTTGCTCGAGCGTCAGCGCCCGATGCGACGAACTGGCCGGGTGCATGATGAGCGTGCAGACATCCCCCAGGCTGGTGACGGCCCGGATCAGGCGCAGGCGCTCGACGAAGTAGAAAATGCCCGCCCTGTCCAGGCCGCGGATTTCGAAGCCGACGATACTGCCGAAGCAACCCGGGCGCAGAAGCGAGCGGGCCAGCACGTAGCCGGAGTCGTCGGGCAATCCCGGGTAATACACGCGCGCGACGCGACCCTGCTGCGCCAGCCAGCTCGCCACCTGCAGCGCGTTGGCGCAGGCGCGCAGCATGCGCACGCCCAGAGTACGCATGCCGCGCAGCGTCAGCCAGGCGTCGAAGGACGAAGGCACCGCCCCCAGGATCCTGCGGTACTGGTAGGCGAGCCGCATCGCTTCGGCCGAACCGACCGCGATGCCCCCCAGGACGTCCCCGTGCCCGTTGAGGAACTTGGTCGAGCTGTGCACTACCATCGACGCGCCGCGTTCCAGCGGGCGCAGCAAAAACGGGGTGAGAAAGGTGTTGTCGACCAGGAGCGCGGCGCGCGCTTCGCGCGCGATCGCCGCCGCCATGTCCAGATCCACCAGGCGCGCCAGGGGATTCGTCAGCACTTCGCACACGATGCACGCCGGACGCGCCGCGGCCACGGCTGCGCGCAGTCGTTCCCCGTCCAGGAAATCGGCGTAGGTCACCTTGAGACCCATCTTCGCGGCGAGCAGTTCGAGCAGGGTGCGCGTGACGCCGTACAGCTGCTCGGCCGCCACGACCGATCCGCCGGGCGGGACCAGCGCCAGCAGTCCCGCATGCAGCGCGGCCATACCGCTGCTGAAGCTGACGGCGCCCTCGGCGCCTTCGAGGAGTGCGGCCGTCTCTTCCAGTTCGGCCTGGTTGGGGCCGCCGTAACGGGAATAGACGAAACTCTCCGGATCCACCGGCGTGACGCCTCCCTCGTAGCCGAGCGCCCGGTCGGCGTCGTCCATGTGCAGGTGAACGAACCCCACCGCCGGCACGATCGGCGTTACCGCGGGCATGGGCTCGCCCGGACGCGGCGGCTTGAGCCCGCCGTGCACCAGCAGGGTGTCCATGCCCGGCTGCGCGCCGCGCGCGCGGGGATCGGTTCTGCGGCGGCCTTGGGGGTCCGGCCGATCGTTCGCGCCGAAATTCATGGGCTGATCTCCTTTCGTCTGTGGGCACCGTCTTTCCCGTGCCCGGCCATTCCGTCCGCGACCTGGAGGATTATATGCCAGCGCCCGCCGATGCCAAGCACGCTCTGGCAGCGGCCGATCCCAGAGGATCGCTTCGGTTTGCCGAGCGGTCGGTGCTAGGATATGCACCTGCGGCAGGGGCGCGCGGCCCCGCGGCATGCCGAAGCGGAACCGAACCACGGAGAGATTTACCATGAACGCCATTCTTAAACTCAGGGAATTCGGGCAAAGCTGCTGGCTGGACAATCTGACCCGGGGCAAGATCACCGGGGGCGAACTTGCGGGGCGTGTCGCGCATGAGGGCGTGCGCGGCGTCACTTCCAATCCGGCCATCTTCAGCAAGGCCGTCTCGAAGGGCACCGAATACGACGAGCAGATCCGGCAGCTCGCCCTCGAGGGACGGTCGCCGCAGGAAATCTACGAAGCCGTGGTCGTGCGCGACATCCAGGATGCCTGCGACATTCTGCGGCCGGTCTACGATGCGTCGCAGGGCGACGACGGCTTCGTCAGCCTCGAAGTTTCGCCCTATCTGGCCTTCGACGCCGAAAACACGATCCTCGAAGCCCGCCGCCTGTTCGCGGCCGTCTCCCGCCCCAACTGCCTGATCAAGATCCCGGGCACCGACGCCTGCATCCCGGCCATCGAGCAGTGCCTGGTCGAGGGGATCAACGTCAACGTCACGCTTCTGTTCTCCCTGGAGAGCTACGAGGCGGTCGCCCAGGCCTACATCCGCGCGCTCGAGCGCCGGCTCGCCGCCGGGAAGGCGATCGAGCGCGTGGCGTCCGTCGCCAGCTTCTTCCTGAGCCGCATCGATACGCTCGTCGATCAGCTCCTGGCCAACCGTCTCGCGCCCGGCAGCACCGCCGCCGGCGTGCAGCCCGAGCGGCTCTTCGGCCGGGCGGCCGTGGCGAGCGGCAAGCTGGCTTATCAGAGTTTCCTGCGCATTTTCTCCGGCGAGCGCTGGCAGCGGCTCGCCGCCGCGGGAGCGCGCGTGCAGAAGCCGCTCTGGGCGAGCACCAGTACCAAGGATCCGGTCTACAGCGACATCGCCTATGTGCAGCCCCTCATCGGGCGGCACACGATCAACACCATGCCCGAGGAGACGATCGCCGCCTTCGCCGAGCACGGGGTATGCGAGGCGTATACGGTCGAGCAGGGAGTCGAGGAGGCGCGCCGCGTCTTCGCCGACCTCGAAGCCGCAGGCGTCGACCTGAGATTCGTAACCCGGCAGCTGGTGGAGGAAGGCGTACGCAAATTCATCGAGCCTTTCGACCTCCTGATGAAGATCCTCGCCGAGAAGCGCGCCCAGGCCCTCGCCGCGCGCTCCTCCCTGCAGACGGTGAGCCCCGGCACGGCCAAATCGGCATGGGCGTCGATGTGCGCTTCCCTGAACGCCAAGCAGTTCGCCCGCCGGTTGGGTGCGCGTGACCCGCTGCTGTGGACTTCCGATCCGGCACTCGCGCCCGCCATCCGGAACCGGCTCGGTTGGATGGACTGCGTGGAGAGATTCTCGGCCAAGAAGGGCGAGATCGAGGATTTCGCCGCCCGCGTGCGCGCGGCCGGATTCGCGCGCGTGGTTCTCCTGGGGATGGGGGGCAGCAGCCTGTGCCCCGAGGTCTGCGCGCAGACTTTCGGGCCGCAACCCGGGTGGCCCGAGCTGATCGTGCTCGACAATACCGATCCCGCGGCCGTGCGCCGGGTGAAGGGCTCGATCGCTGACGCCGCCGCCTTTTTCATCGTGGCCAGCAAGTCCGGAACCACCACGGAAACCGTCAGCTTCTACCGGTATTTCGAACGGCTGCTCGGCCGAGCCTTGGGGCCGGGCCAGGCGGCCGCCCGCTTCGCGGCGATCACCGATGCGGGCACGCCGCTGGCGGAGGAAGCCGTGCGCAAGGGCTTCCTGCGCGTCTTCGAGAATCCTGCGGACATCGGCGGCCGCTATTCGGCCCTGTCCTATTTCGGCCTCGTGCCCATGGCGCTCGCCGGCATCGATATCGGGCGCATCCTGCAAAGCGCCCGCGCCATGGCCTCGAGCTGCGGCCCCGAGGTCCCCGTCGATGCGAATCCCGCCCTGAGCCTGGGCGCCTTCCTTGCGCTCAACGCGCGCCAGGGCCGCGACAAGATAACGCTCAGCTTCTCCCGTTCGCTGCGATCCCTGGGCGCCTGGGTGGAACAGCTCCTCGCCGAAAGCACCGGCAAACACGGGGCCGGACTGATCCCGATCGACGGAGAGGATGCCGGCAAGCCGGACTCCTACGGCCGGGACCGCGTCTTCGTGCACGTCGGCCTGCCGGACGATGACGCGCCGGGAGCTGCGCGCCGCCTGACGGCGCTCGAAAAGGCGGGATTCCCCGTGGTGCGCATCGAAATCCCCGACCGCTATGCCCTGGGCGGCGAGTTCCTGCGCTGGGAACTGGCGACCGCGGCGGCCGCCGCCGTCCTCGGCGTCAATGCCTTCGACGAGCCCAACGTGGCCGAAAGCAAGCAGAACACCCGCAAGTTGCTCGCCGAGTTTCTCGAACGCGGCTCCATGGACGAAGGGACGGCACTCATGCGGGCAGAGGGCATGGCCGTCTATTGCGACGATCCCGAGCGCTGCTTCCCGCAGGGCCGGGGCAACACGGTCGCCGAGATGCTGGAATCGTTCCTGGCATCGACCCGGGAGCCGGACTACATCGTCCTCTTGCCCTATCTCGCAGCGACGCCCTCGAGAACGCGCAAGCTTCAGGCCATCAGGATGAAGTTGCGCGAGCGTTTCCGCCTGCCGACGGTACTCGGCTACGGCCCGCGCTACCTCCATTCGACCGGCCAGCTGCACAAGGGCGGCCCGCCGATCGGAGCGTTCGTCATGCTGACGGCGGACCACGCGCGCGACCTCCCGATCCCGGGCGAGAAGTACGGTTTCGGCACCCTGCAGCGCGCCCAGGCCCTGGGCGATTTCCGGGCGCTGAGCGACCGCGCGCGGCGCGTCATTCGCATCCACCTGGGGCGGGAGGTCGATCGTGGCTTGACCGCCTTGCTGAAATCCGTCGGGCGGGGATGCGCGCCGTGACGCGAGCGCCGGCAAGGCGCCATCTCCCGCACGCGCGCATCAGCCGAGGATGTCGGCGGCCCGTATGATGCGCACTCCGCGCGCCTCCATGGCGGCGCGCACGAGCCCGTCCGAGGCTGGATCGACAGCTCGTGTCAGGTCCCAGATGAAATAAACGAGGAAGCCGGCCTCGGCGGCATCCTCCGCCGACCAGCGGCAGCAGTAATCGCGGGCCAGGCCGCAGATGAACACCTCGGCGATTCCCCGCTCGCGCAGGTACCCGGTGAGCCCGGTCGGCGGGCGCTCTCCCCGCACATCCCAGTTGTTGCGGAATCCGCTGTAGGAATCGCACGCGGGGTCGCAGCCCTTGCGCACGATGACATCCACATTCTCCCAGGGCAGCGCCGGATGCAGGGCCGCGCCCGGGGTTCCGCGAACGCAATGGTCCGGCCAGAGCACCTGCGGGCGACCGTACAGCTCGATGGTGTCGAAGGGCTTGCGGCCGGGATGGCTGCTCGCAAACGATACGTGGCCGCGGGGATGCCAGTCCTGGGTGGCGGCCGCCAGGCCGAACGCCCCCGACTCCATCAGCTTCCGCACCGGGTCGAGGATCCGGTCGCCGTCGGCGACCGGAAGCGCCCCTGCGGGCATGAAGTCCGGCTGGATGTCCACGAGCAACAGAGCCGCACGGCTCCTGTCCGAAGGAACCGATCTCGAGGCCATCTTCCCCTCCGCCGTCAAACCGCGCCGTCGATCATGCGGATGCGGCGCAGATGCCGCCCCCCGTCGAAGGGCGCGTCCAGCCATATGCGGACGATCTCCAGCGCGGTCTCGAGCGGCATCATGCGCTGGCCGAGCGCGAGCATGTTGGCGTCGTTGTGGCGCCGCGCCAGCTCGGCGCTCTGGACGTTCCAGCACACCGTGCAGCGGATGCCCGGCAGCCGGTTCGAGACGATGGCCTCGCCGTTGCCCGAGCCTCCGAGCACGATGCCGCGCTCGCACTCGCCGCGCGCCACGGCCTGCGCCGCCGGCCGGATGAAAAGCGGGTAGTCCACGGGCTCCTCGGAACCCGTCCCGAAGTCCCTGACTTCATGTCCGGCGCCCGCGAGCATTCGGCGGATCTCTTCCTTGTAAGCGAATCCGGCATGATCGGATGCAATCGCGATTTTCATCTCGAGCTGCCCTCCCTGCCATGGAAGCCGGCCGTCGCCGGGCGAACGGCCTGCATGAGAATACCACAGCCCGCCCGGGCCGCACCTCGCCCTGCGCGTTTTCTCGGATGCATCGGTGTGCTAGACTGTTGCGTGCCGCGCAAGGCGCCCGAGGCGTCACCGGGAATGCGGCACGGACGTCGATGACAACGAGGCAATGACCCATGCACGACAGCAATCAGCAGCTAACCGGCAAGACCGCGGTCGAGAAGCCCAAACCCTTCGTGCTTCCCGAGTATTGCAAGGGCTGCGGTCGCTGCATCAGCGCCTGCCCGAAGCACTGTATCGCGATGGGCGACCAGATCAATCCCTTGACCGGCCTCATACCGATAGTCATGGATCTCGAGGCTTGCAACGGTTGCGGCCTCTGCATACTCGCCTGCCCGGAGCCTTACGGCCTGCGCCCGCAAGGCGAGGATGCATTTGAACTTCAGGACCCGGCGGCGCTGTTCGGCGCGAGAACCACCACGGCTCCCAAGCCCGAGCCGATCCCGGACGAGGTCGTCCCCCTGCCGGAGGTCAAGCCCTTGGTCCTCAAGGGAACCTACGCTTCGGCGGTGGGCGCCGTCCTCGCCGGCTGCCGGCACTTTTTCGGCTACCCGATCACGCCATCCACCGAGGGGGCGGAACTCATGGCCAAGTTCCTGCCCAAGCTCGACGGCGTCTTCTGGCAGGCGGTGAGCGAGGTCGCGACGGTCAATATGATGTACGGCTGCGGCGGCGCGGGCAGGCGGGCGATGACCTTCACCTCCTCGCCCGGCTTCAGCCTGCTGCTCGAGGGAATCTCGTACATGATCGGCTCCGAGGTTCCCGGCGTCTTCGTCGATATCATGCGCGGCGGCCCCGGGCTGGGCAATATAGCTCCCGAGCAGGCCGACATCAAGCTGGCCTGCCGCGGACTGGGCCACGGCAACACCCACGGGCTGGTCTTCGCTCCGGCGACGCCCCAGGAAATGCTCGAAGTGACCATGCTCGCCTTCGACCTTTCATTCAAATACCGTAATCCGGTGATCATTCTGGGCGACGGCTATCTCGGGCAGATGACCGGGAAGGTCGTCCTGCCGCGCACCATGGTCAAGCCGGGGATCCCCGAGTGGGCGGTATGGGGTGATCGCATGCACCGCGGCAATCTCATCTGCTCGATCTATTTGAGCGAGCAGGACCTCGAGGCCCACAACCGGCATCTGCTGGAAAAGTTCGACCGGATGCGCGCGCAAGAACAGCGCGCGGATCTCTTCCATTGCGACGATGCCGAGACGCTGCTGATCGCCTGCAACACGCCGTCGCAGATGGCCAAGGGGGCCGTGCAGGCCCTGCGCAGCCAGGGGGTCAAGGTCGGACTGTTCCGGCCCATCACTCTCTGGCCCTTCCCGATCGACCTGCTCATGCCGCTGCTCGAGCACACCCGCCGGATCATCGTGGTCGAGGCGAGTGCCGGGCAGCTCGAGGACGAGCTGAGGCTGGCGCTCAGCCACGCAGGCATCACCCGGCCGCCGATCATCGAGCACGTGCAGCACTACGGCGGTATCCTGCCGCAGCAGAAGGAAATCATCGATCGCGTCCTGACTATGGAGGAGGTGCTGCGATGAGCGGAGCATTCTACGCCAGATTCGAACGGCACGCGCACGGCGAAGGTATCAAGGGCCGCTCGACCCACTACTGCCCGGGTTGCGGGCACGGCCTGGTCCATAAATACCTGGCCGAGGCCATCGACGAACTCGGCATCCAGGACCGGACGATCGCGGTCTCGCCCGTCGGCTGCAGCGTCTTCCTTTACTACTACCTCGACGTGGGCAACACCCAGGCCGCGCACGGGCGCGCGCCCGCCGTGGCCATCGGCCACAAGCTGGCCAATCCCGACTCCATCGTCGTCAGCTACCAGGGGGACGGCGACCTGGCATCGATCGGCCTGGCCGAAATCGTAAGCACGGCCCAGTCAGGGATTCCCATCACCGTGGTCTTCATCAACAACGCCATCTACGGCATGACGGGCGGCCAGATGGCGCCGACCACCCTGATCGGCCAGAGAACCTCCACCAGTCCTTACGGCAGGGAACGCTACACGGGGATGCCGACCAGGATGGCCGAGCTGATCGCGCAGCTCGACGGGTCGGTTTACGTGGAACGTGTCGCCCTGTTCGACAACAAACAGCGGATGCGCGCCAAGAAAGCGATCCGAAAGGCGCTCGAGCTGCAGGTGGAAAACCGCGGCTTCACCTTCGTGGAAGTGCTCTCCGAGTGCCCCACGCACCTGGGGATCAGCCCGGAGGACGCCGAGAAGTGGGTCAAGGACAATCTGGTTCCCGTTTTCCCCCTAGGCGTCAAGAAGGATCTTGCCGCAGCTGAGCCCATGCCCCCGTTGCCGTGGCCTTCCTTTGAAGCGGAAAGGGTACTTTCGGTGATCGAAGCCTCGGCCGAGGAAGTTCCGCGCTTCAGCCGGGAATTCCCGAAGCACATCGATCCGCGTGACATCGCGCTCAAGCTCGCCGGCGCGGGCGGGGACGGAGCGCAGACCGCCGCGCTGCTCATCACGCGCGCGGCCATCAACGAGGGGTTCGATTCGACCCACATCCCGAGCTACGGCCCGGAATCGCGCGGCGGGACTTCGTACGCGGACGTGCACATCGCTCTGGAGGAAGTCCTGTCGCCGGCCTCGCCCACGCCGCACATTCTGGTGGCGTTCAATGCGCCCAGCCTGGCCAAGTTCGGGCCGACGGTCCTGCCGGGCGGCACGGTGATCTACGACAGCTCGGTCATCAAGGAAGTGCCGCCGCTGGCCGCAGGTGCGCGCGCCTACGGCGTCCCGTTCACCGAGATCGCCAAGGATCTCGGCAAGGTCGTGGTCAAAAACGTCGTCGCACTCGGCGCGCTGCAGGCCGCCACCGGCCTCTTCCCGCAGGAGACCTTCCTGA
>Ga0209102_1001198_pt1 | contig 14379 bp, 13 predicted proteins | sample ConPoolayeHmetaG_FD_185483 | JGI IMG/M metagenome (GOLD analysis project Ga0209102, IMG submission 185483) | Hot spring microbial mat communities from California, USA to study Microbial Dark Matter (Phase II) - Cone Pool mat layer H metaG... ... | reverse complement strand
GGTCAGGCTTTCGCCCATTGCCCAAGATTCCTTGCTGCTGCCTCCCGTAGGAGTTGGGGCCGTGTCCCAGTCCCCATCTGGCTGGCCGTCCTCTCAGACCAGCTACCGATCTTCGCCTTGGTAGGCCGTTACCCTACCAACTAGCTAATCGGACGCAAGCCCCTCTCGGAGCGCCCGAAGGCTTTAGTAGTGAAGCTTGTGCTTCACTGCCACATGGGACATTAGCTCCGATTTCTCGGAGTTATTTCCCACTCCAAGGTAGGTTGCTTACGCGCTACTCAGCCGTTCGCCACTGCCCCGAAAAATCGAGGCCGTTCGACTTGCATGCATAAGGCGCACCGCCAACGTTCATTCTGAGCCAGGATCAAGCTCTCCACACAAAACCTTCCTTCCACTATTCAGTTGTTAAGGTGCCAACACACGGATATTGTACAAAAACCGTCTTCCCGTTGTCAACTCAACTCGGCTCAGGTTCGGAAATATCGCCCTCACCCCGTGCCTGAGCAGATTTGACACCACAGAGGTTTTCCATTATATTCTGTAACGCATTCTTTGGCAAGGCCCCGTGGTGTAGCGGTTTAACATGCCACCCTGTCACGGTGGAGATCAGGGGTTCAAATCCCCTCGGGGTCGCATCCTCAAGACTTTGTTGAGATACTCCTCGTAATTGAACTTGAAGAAAGGTTCCAGCCCTGGTGGCGTTTGACAGGCATAATCCGGTCGTCTTTTTGTGCAAACATGAAAGAGAGAACGAGCGACCTTGGTTGTCAGTTCCCCAGCGGCTTCTTCCCAAGCCTGAGCGACGTTCGCTAGGAACCTCGCCAGCTTATCGAGATTCTGTGTCTGGCCTTCGGCGGGGCCAAGTGCCTTTAGTTCCTTCAGAATGCCCTCTTTTTCTTTCAGGTACTCCTCTCTACTTATGTCTCCCCACTTGTATAGGTCTCTTATCCTTTCCAATTGTGCCTGCCACTTTGCCCTCTCGCCATCCATATTGTCATAAGCTACCTGCAACGTGCCGCGACGGTTCAGAATGCGGCTTCGATAGCCCGGCGGAATATGAAAGGTCTTCAGACACCCTTCCTGTCTGCTCCTCATAAATCTCGAGTAAGGAGCGGAGTGAATCTCCGAAACTGGGCAGTTTGGGTTGGCAGGATTAGTAAGGTCTGGCAGGGTCACAGTATAATCGAGAGGAGAAAAGACCTTGCGACGAGGAATCAAAGAGGTTTCAGCTTAGAGTTCTAGCGTCAGGTAGTGGAAGAGCTGATGAGCGGGGAGAGCCGACCTGCCCAGCTCTGCCGAATCAGGCGCCGGTGGATAAAGACCACCGGACTCCAAGCACAGCTTCCCTATTTCATTGAGGACGTCTATAATCACAAGAGACTTCGCTCAGCGCTTGGTTACCGTCCGCCAGATGAATTTGAGGAGGTACTGCTCAATCGGGAGAATAACGAGGGACCCCGCCAGGGTCTCCTAACCCTAGCTCTCCAATGGTAGGGGTGCAGTCCTCGCTGAAAGACCAGCTGGTGGACGAAGGAGAACTTGACTACTAAGGTCAAAATAGTCACCGATAGTTCTTCCTATCTGAAGCCAGAAGTTATCGCCAGATACGATATCCGTGTTGTGCCACTCAGAGTCGCCTTTGGAAGCGAGGTCTTTGCCGAAGGCGTCGACATTACTAACGAGGAATTCTATCAAAGGCTGGCAAAAGTGAAAGCGCTGCCTACTACTTCGCAGCCTTCAGTTGGCGACTTTACGAGGGTATATCGCGAACTGGCGGAGCAAGGACATCCTATCCTGTCGGTTCATATTTCAAGGCAGCTAAGCGGAACTCGTGCATCAGCTTTGGCGGCCAAAAGGACGCTTCCCTGGGCTCAAATTAAGATAGTGGATTCGCTTACTATAGCCATGGGCATGTTAGTTCCCCCTGCGGCTGAGGCAGCAGAAAGAGGAGAGACGCTCTCTCAAGTTGCGACTCTTGTAGAAAAACTAAATAAATGTATAAAAGTTGTTGGCGTATTTGATACGTTGGAGTACCTCTGGAAAGGAGGACGGATTGGGGCGGCTAGAGCTCTGGTAGGTATCTTGCTAAAGATTAAGCCTGTTCTGACCCACAAGGGTGCAGAAGTCAAGGTCTTAAGCAAGGCAAGAACAACGGCTCAAGCTATGGAGCACATATTGCGATTTGTGGAAAAAGAAACAAAAGGACGCTTCTCCCTTCATGGTTATATTACTCACAGCCGTGCCCCGGATATAGCTCAGGCATTAGAGGCAAGGCTTGAGGACAACTTTCGCTGGGTTGAGTTACGCCTGTTTGAACTGGGACCGGTGCTGGGAACTCACACGGGGCCAGATTTCGTTGGTGTAAGTTTCTATTGCGATGAGGACTGGCAATCAGGATGAATCAAGTCGCAAATTCAACGATGTCATGGACGGCGTCTTTAGAAGCCGTCTTCTCAGCAGGAGAACAGGTGGGTTGTGATTGTGAGCCGACTCCAGCGTTTGGACGAGCTTTTCGAAGTATTGGGGGAAGAACCTTGGGGTTTTACCCAGACAAGTCACAGCCGACTAGGGAACAACAACTCGGATTGTTGAACGCTGACTGAATTACTCTAGCGTTCCAAGCTCTTTGAGTCCGTATGTTATGAGATGCAGAGTTAGCGTCGTATCGATGATGTGAATGCTATAATTTCGTCCAGGCTATCGCATTAAGGAAATTGGGTTCCGTTCTGGTAGATGTTATGGGAAACGTGAAACGGCCGATATTGGGGCACTGACATGGCCGAAAGAGCCCTTCTCACGTGGAGTGGAGGTAAAGATAGTGCAATGGCTCTTTACGAAGTTAAGAAGGCAGGAAGCTATGAGATATCAGCTCTACTGACAACGGTAACGAAAGACTACGACAGAGTCAGCATGCACGGTGTGCGACGGAGGTTGCTCGAACAGCAAACAGATTCGGTGGGATACCCGCTTGAGGAAGTGGTCATTTCGAAACATGCTTCTAATGAAGAATACGAAGCCAACATGAGACAGATTCTTGAAAAATACCTTAACGCTGGCATTCGCACTGTGATATTTGGAGACATCTTTCTGGAAGACGTAAGAAAATATCGAGAGAAGAATCTCCCCAGCATAGGGATGAAAGCAGTTTTCCCTATATGGAAAAGGAATACAGTTGAACTTGCCCATACTTTCATAGATTTAGGCTTCAAAGCTGTAGTTACCTGTGTTGACTCCAAGTTTCTTAGTAGAGCATTTGTGGGTAGGGTCTTCGATGAACGATTTCTGTCTGAATTGCCTTCGAATGTCGATCCTTGTGGCGAAAATGGAGAGTTTCATTCGTTTGTGTATGGTGGTCCGATATTCCGGGAAAGCGTGTCATTCAAACTGGGGCGTGTCGTTCTGCGAGATAGCCGGTTTTACTTTTGTGATTTGATACCTGTCAGAAAGCCGAAGGAACCTGAGTGAAACAACGTCCAAATAATGCAGATAACAGTGACGTGCTTCTGCTCACTAAGTCACAAAAGCATAGAACGTGGCTTTGCGGCAATAAAATACGGTCGAGGCTACACCTCGGCCAATTCCTTTGCACGCTACTCGGGCCAAAGCCAGCCTGGCATTGACTTCTTGCTAGCTTACGATTGACAAGATAGCCAGCCTCAATCAGAGCCGCTTTGCCCATTATCTTTGAGTAAGGCTTGTGGCGATGGCTCTCTATGGTCTCATAGCACTCCTGACAGACGCAGATTACCTCCACTGTGCAAACGCACAACCTGGCTAGGCTGGGAGTAAATCGCCGGCGGAACTGGCAGTTAATTCTTCCCCCTTCCTTGTCCCTACCACGCACAAGGAGGAGTGTATCACTCTGCATGGAAGCAATACACCCCTACAACGAGCACGGGAAGGCGGCTACCACCGCCTTCCCGTGCTTGCTTGTGTTGCGGTCAACACCCTTGCGCTACCGCTACCCTTTGCCTGTCTCGCCAGTTGATGACTGGACCCGGTGTCAACTATACAGGAATCAGGCGAGCGTCTGCCTTAAGGCCCTGGTTGCTGAGACGTACATTTCCAAGGCATGATAAGAGCTACGTACTAGGGGGCCAGACATAACGGAGACAAACCCGAGTTTCTTAGCAGCCGCTTGATACTCTTCGAACTCTTCGGGGGTAATGTACCTCGCCAACCTGTGGTGCTTTAGCGAAGGCGGTAGATACTGACCTATGGTCAGAAGGTCGCAGCTGGCCTGCCTTAGATCAGCCATCGCTTCGATGACCTCTTCCTGCGACTCACCCAGTCCCAGAATTAGTCCGGATTTGGTCAAGACACTGCTGTCGAGCAGTTTGACCTGTCTTAGGAGGCCGAGAGAGCGCCAATATTCCGCTTGCGGACGAACCTCCGGGTAGAGCCGGGGCACTGTTTCGATGTTGTGGTTAACAACGGAAGGAGAAGCATCTATTACGGTTCGCAGAGCACAGGTTGACCCTTGAAAGTCAGGGATGAGGACTTCGACCGGGATATTTGGGTCATGTTTGTGGATCGCCCTGATGGTTTCAGCAAACTGGGAAGCACCGCCATCGACGAGGTCATCTCTGGTGACAGACGTAATGACTACGTACCGTAAGCCCAAGCTAGCAACTGCCTGCACAATGTGGTCAGGTTCTTCAGGATCAGGTTCCTGAGGCTTGCCATGCCTGACGGCGCAAAACGTGCAATTGCGAGTACAGGTGTTGCCCAGTATCATGAATGTGGCGGTACCCTCGGCGAAACACTTTGCGCGGTTAGGACAGCGAGCACTTTCACAGACGGTGTGCAGCTTCAAGCCACGGCTGAATTTTGTTGCCCTGTTCAGTATAGCAGGCTCAAGAGGGCTTGGCTTCAGCCACTCAGGGCGTCTAGTATAGCCATCCATTCATCGCTCCTCAATTTGCAGTCGAAGCCGAATATCTCGGAGAAGGAGCCAAGCAACATGTCTATTATGGTTTCCATCTCGACAGGTCGCCGCAAAAGCTCTGAGACTGATGTCATCACTTCGCTCTGCAAGCCACAGGGTCTTATGTACTCAAAATATCGCAGGTCATTGGTTACGTTGAGAGCAAACCCGTGTGTGGTGATGTGGTGGCTGACATGTATGCCTAGGGAGCACACTTTCTTTCCGTCTACCCAGACACCAGGGTACCCTGCCAACCGGTGACCCTGGATACCCAGAGCCAGCAGCGACTTTATGATAACTTCCTCCAACTTCCAGACATACTCACGCACGCCAAGCCCGAGTTCCTTGAGGTTCATGATGGGATAGCCTACAAGCTGTCCAGGCCCATGATAGGTGATGCCTCCCCCCCGATTGGTGCAAACCACGGCGATTCCTTTTCGAACTAGTACCTGGGGAGGAACAACTATGTCTTCTGCCCCTTTGAACCGCCCTACGGTGAAAACTGGTGGGTGCTCCAGGATCAATATTACATCGCCGATTGCGCGGTCAGCTCTTGCCTGCATTAGTTGTTGTTGCAACTTGAGGGCAGCCTCATAGGGTACCATCCCCATGTTGTGAGCGATACAGGATTTCTTGACCGCGGAAATGCTCATTGAGACGCCTCTACATCTTCAGGAAGTGGATAGCACCGTCGAGCTGGGCCATGGCTGCTTCGTGTACTGCTTCGGGAAGCGTAGGGTGGGCATGGATCGTGTGGGCAATGTCTTTAGCCGTCAGTCCGAGTCGCACCGCGAGTGTGCCTTCGGCGATAAGGTCGCTGGCATGGGGGCCCATGATGTGCATTCCCAGAACTTTGCCGTCGCGGGCATGACAGATCATCTTGACCATACCACTCGTCTCACCCAAGGTGATAGCGCGACCACAGGCTCTGAAGGGAAATTTGCTCACCTTATGAGGGATTCCCGCATCAGTGGCGTCTTTCTCTGTAATGCCGACGCCAGCTATCTCTGGCTGGGCAAAGATACAACTGGGAACGGCGCGATAGTCCGCCCTCCGGGGGCGCCCCAGGGCATTCTCAACGGCGACCTCTCCCTCGTAGGAAGCAACATGCGCCAGCATGTGCTTGCCAAGAACGTCGCCGATGGCATAAACGTCTTTGATATTCGTCTCAAGGTATTGGTTGACCTGGATTGCTCCATCTTTGATGTGGATACCCAGCTCTGACAGCCCCAGACCCTCGGTGTAAGGCGCACGGCCGGTCGCCATAAGAACCATCTGTGCCTCAACCCATTGCTCGCCCCCCGGGGTATCCCAAATCACTCTGAGAACGGATCCCTTGCCCCTAATAGCCTTGACCGCAGCCCCAACTCGGAGGCCAATACCTTGTTGCGACAAGGTCTGGGCGAAACGTCGCCCAATCTCTTCGTCAACAGGCTCCAGCCGGAGAGGGCGCCTCTTGACAATGGTCACCTTCGTGCCTAAGGCATTGAAGATACTGGCGAACTCAACACCCGCGTAACTCCCCCCAATGACCACAAGGCTTTCCGGGAGTTCTGTCAGATTGAGGATGTCATCAGTGCTCAGCACTCCAGGTTGGTCTGCACCGGGGATGCGGAGCGGGGTGGACTGGGAGCCGGAGGCGATAATAACCCTCCTGGTTGCTATCTCTTCGTCATTCACTCTGACCAAGTGCGGAGACAGAATACGACCGACGCCTCTATAGACGCTTATCTTGTTTGCCTTCATCAGCTGTTCAACACTGGACACTAGTTGGTTCACGATCTCGTTCTTGCGGGAAACAATCCTTGCCAAATTTGCCTTGACGCCATGAGCTTCAATGCCGAAATCGTTGGCTGCTCTGGCTTCGAGCAGCACTTCCGCGCTTCTCGCTAGCGCCTTGGTAGGAATACAGCCTCGGTTGAGACAGGTGCCACCCAGCTTGTCTTTTTCAATCAAAGCCACATTTGCCCCGAGGTGAGAGGCATGAATGGCTGCCACATAACCAGCAGGCCCTCCGCCAATAACTACTATGTCTTTTTGGCTCAAAGCGCTAACCCCTCATGTGCCACCGCAAATCCAGATTTCTGACAGCTCTGACATCGTCCAGGCGCTTGACCGGAGTGTTGTGGGGAGCAGTGTGCAAGATCTGGGGGTTCTTTTCGGCATCTCTGGCTATTTCCTTCATAGCCTCGATGAAAGTATCAAGAGTTTGCTTGCTCTCCGTCTCCGTAGGTTCAATCATGAGAGCCTCTTCAACTATCAAGGGGAAATAGACAGTGGGAGGATGAAGACCGTAATCGAGCAAACGCTTGGCGATGTCTACAGTACGAATCCCCTTCGCCTTTTGTCGTCTCCCCGAGAATACCACTTCATGCATACAAGTGCGGTCATAGGGCAGATAGTAGTACGGCTTAAGCTTCTCCTTGAGGTAGTTGGCATTCAGAACTGCGTTCTCACTGACCTCTTTGAGCCCTGAGGCGCCCAGAGAACGGATATAAGCATAAGCCTTGACCATCACGCCGAAGTTTCCATAGAAGTTAGCTATCCTCCCGATAGACTTGGCTGGCGAGGCGAGTTTGTACGTCCCATTGTCCATGGTTACCAAAGGCGAGGGCAAGAAATCCTTCAGATTGTTTTTGACGCATACGGGACCAGAGCCTGGCCCACCACCTCCGTGGGGAGTGCTGAACGTTTTGTGGAGATTGAGCTGGACATAGTCATAGCCCAGTTCTCCAAATTTCACCCGTCCCAAGAACGCGTTCAGGTTCGCACCGTCGGCGCCAAGGAGCCCTCCCCTTTCATGAACCAGCTGGCTTATCTCCAGAATTCGCGGGTCAAATAGACCCAAAGTGCTAGGCATGGTCAATGTTAGGGCGGCCACTTCATCATTCATCATGGCATCCAGGCTCTTCATGTCTACATTTCCGTCACTGTCGGAAGCCACCACTCCTATCTCAAACCCGCACATAGCAGCACTAGCCGGGTTGGTGCCGTGGGAAGAGTCGGTCAACAATATCTTGTTCCTGGCTTTATCGCCTCGGTCCCGATGGTATGCCTTTGCCATTAGAAGGCCGGTATACTCACCATGGGCTCCAGCTACAGGAACCAGACTGGTGGCATCCATGCCGGTGATCTCAGCTAGATGTACTTGCAGTTCAAACATGAGCTGCAAGGCTCCCTGAACAGTGTCCTCAGGTTGAAGGGGATGAATTGAAGCAAAACCAGCAAGTTTGGCGATATCCTCGTGCCATTTTGGATTGTATTTCATCGTGCAGCTGCCCAGAGGGTAGAATCCCGTATCCACACCATAGTTGAGCTTGCTCAGAGCAGTGAAGTACCTAATGAGTTCGACCTCGCTTACCTCAGGCAGTTCGAGGTCCTCCCGAAGTAGCTCCTTAGGAGGCAATTGTGCTGGTGGCACGTCCAGAGGGGGCAGACTACAGCCGATCTTCCCCGGCTGGCTGATGTCAGGCAGTAAATAACGATGGCTCATCCCCAGATTTTAGAATCCTCCCAGAATTTCAGTCAGTTTGTCTATCTCCTGTTTGGTATTCACCTCGGTGACACAGATCAGCATGGCATTATCATCAATCATATGGCTTATGTCCAGACCACCGATTATGCCTTCCTTGAGGAGGACGCGGTTAATCCGATCGGGCGCTACTGGACACCGAACAGCAAATTCCTTGAAGAAAGGCTGTGAAAAAACCAAGGAATAGCCCTTGAGTTTACCTATCCTGTCAGCCGTATAGTGAGCTTTATGATAGCATAGCTCAGCCACCTGCCGCAGACCTCTTTTGCCAAGCGTGGCTAGGTAGACAGTCGCTGCCAGTGCCGCCAGAGCTTCGCTGGTGCAGATATTAGATGTGGCCCGTTCTCTTCGAATGTATTGCTCGCGCGTCACCAGGGTCATCACATATCCTGGCTTGCCGTCAACGTCTACCGTCCTGCCCACAATCCTGCCTGGCATCTGGCGCAGATATTCTCGCCGACAGGCAAAGATGCCCAAACCCGGGCCGCCAAAGCTTACCGGGTTACCCAATGCCTGACCATCGGCAATGGCAATATCGGCCCCGTATTCACCTGGCGACCTGAACATCCCTAAGGAAATGGGGTCAACTATCGCGATCAGCAAAGCACCCATCTCATGAGCTTTCTGAACGTAGGTCTCGATTTGTTCGAAACAGCCGAAGAAATTAGGTTGCTGGACTACTACACAGGCGGAATCCGAAGATACGCTTGAGTGTGACTCTATCGTCTCGACACAGAAATTCCGGGCCTGGACGTAAGTTCTTATCACATCACGGTAGGTTGGGTGGAGGGTATCCAACATGCTGACCTTGCTCCGTTTCTTTATTGCGCACGCCATTAAAGCTGCTTCCGCAGCGGCTGTACTGCCATCATACATCCCAGCGTTACTCACTTCCATCCCGGTGAGCTGACAGACTAACGACTGGTATTCGTACATGGTTTGCAATGTACCCTGACTCACCTCGGCTTGGTATGGAGTGTAGGCAGTGTAGAACTCGCTTCGACCGATAACGTGTTGAACCGTACTAGGAATAAAATGATGGTAGCTGCCAGCTCCAAGAAAACAGGCATATTTATCCAGACTGGCATTACGGCTGGCGAGTTGACTCAACTCCTTTTTCAGTTCTAACTCAGAAAGAGGGGGCGGCAGCTTGAACTGGGCGTGTCGGACCTTTTCAGGTATGTCCAGAAATAGCTCTTCAATCGACCCGGCGCCGATTTCCTGCAGCATAGCCCTGCGGTCAGCATCCGTGTTAGGTAAATAGGGTGACGGCATTACTCTGTTATCCGCCTTTCTATTTTCACTTCTCTTCAGATAACTCAGCTACGAATTTATCATACTGTGAGCTATCCATAAGCGCGTCAAGCTCCGACGGCTTGCTAAACTCTAACCTCACCAACCAGCCAGCACCGTAGGGATCTTTGTTCACCAGCCCAGGCTCATCAATGACGGCTTGGTTGATTTCCAGTACCTGCCCGCTGACCGGTGCGAAAATGTCCGAAACCGCTTTGACCGATTCTACCTCGCCCATCTTTTTGCCTTGCTCGACCCGGGTGCCCGGGGCTGGCAAGTTCAAGAACACTATGTCCCCCAGCTGCGACTGCGCATAATCTGTCAGCCCTACCTTTCCCTTATCTATGGACTCGGGGCAAATCCACTCATGTTCTGTTGTATACCTATAATTCTTCGGGGCCATTTCACGCTCCTCTCTTGTAGAATCGTCTGTCGACTACCTTGGCAGCCACTGGCTTGCCGCGAATTATTACCTGTATGTCAGTGCCGACGGTAGCTAGCTCAATTGGAACATAGCCAAACCCAATGCTAACAGCCAAGGTTGGCGAATAGCCACCGCTGGTGACTTTTCCTACCTCTTGACCACCGCCGACAATCTTGTAGCCCGGACGAGCTATCCCCTCGCCTGTCACTCGAAAGCCGACATGCTTGCGCTTCACGCCTTGGCGCTTAATCTCAAGCAGAGCCCCCTTCCCGACAAAGTCCCGCTCATCCATCTCCACTAACCACTCCAACCCGGCCTCAAAAGGATTGGTGCTCTTATCCATGTCCTGCCCATAGAGCAACATACCGGCTTCCAACCGCAAGCTGTCACGCGCACCCAGGCCACAAGGCTTGACCCCTTGCTTGATAAACGATTCCCACAAGCTCACACCGTTTGCCGCATCCGTAATTATCTCAAAGCCATCTTCTCCTGTGTATCCCGTTCTCGCAACAAGTGCTTCTACATCTCCTATGCTTGTTCGAGCGTTACCAAACCGAGCTAAATAACGCGCGCCTTCAAGACCTTGTACCTGGCAAGCAGCCGGGCCTTGCACAGCCAGCATCACCGTATCGGCAGATCTATCTTGAATGATGATGTCAGGATCGCAGCCAGCCCAGCGCCGCAGCCAGCCGAGCTTCTCCTCGATATTGCCTGCGTTCCACACTATCAAGAAGGCTTCAGTATCTACCCGATACACCAACAAATCATCCAAGATGCCACCGTCCTCTAGACACAGCAGGCAGAGCTGCGCAGCACCCACGTTGAGACTGTGTGCCGGTCTGGTCAAGATCCTGTCAAGGAAGGCTCCTGCCTTGCTGCCGGTTATCCAGACTCTACCCATGTCGGAGACATCGAACATGCCTGCTCTAGAGCGAACAGCCCTGTGCTCTTCCAGAATAGAGGTGTACCAAACAGGTAACTCCCAGCCAGCAAAATCCGTCATTCTTGCTCTCAGTGCGCGATGCACTTCGTTAAGAGGCGTTTTCTTTAGCGATTTCGCCATCCTTTGGCCTGCCCACTCAGAAAGCTGTCAATCAACTTACGCTCTTGCCAAAACAAAGGGAAGACCCATCACAGATAGGTCTTCCCTGTCTTTTTACCTGAGAGATCGCCCGCCAGCTCTTGCGAGCTTACCCCTTCGGTGCCCTTATTATCTCCGAGCCTCTCCAGGGATTTCCCTTACGGTAGTCCTTTTGCCTGAAAGTTTCGAGACTAACCTCTTTCCTCTTCGGCTCCCTATACAGGGCATCTCCTACCGTAAGCTGCCACCTAACTTATATTGTCGAAGATGATTTTAGCATCCTTTTTCCCACAAGTGCAAACTGGCGTGGTGGCTGATCAGAGAGGTGACACTGGACTGCCGATTTTGGCAAGTTCTTTTTGAGTATACTCCGTTGGAGCGAGATAGCCAAGAGATGGCATTGACTCATAACAATGGTTACCGAGAAGGTAGTAGTTGCGCCAGAATTAGTGTTACCGAAGTAGGTGATGGTGACACGAGGCAGCTAATGGAGTATGCCTAAGCTCTCAGACCCAGGTGTGTTGGTGGATCAAAAGAGGGAGAAGAGCAAGACGCTAGATGAATTCACACAGATTACAGATTTTCATCGTAAAGCAGTGATCAGGTTATTGAATGGGGGCAGCCGGCGTGTCGCTGGCAAACTATCGGGTCGGCGGAGATAATGCGACACTCTGACACAAGAGGCATTGAAGAGGGTTTGGGAGGCCAGCGATCGGCTATGCTCCAAACGTCTTCAGCCATTTCTCCCCGAGGTGGTGGAGGTTCTCAGACAACATGGTGAGCAGCAGATTAATGCTTCTGTGGAAGAGCAAGTCTGCCAGATGAGTCTGTCCGCATAGACCGCCTGTTACGACTCTACTGAAGGGTTGGGGGATGGAAGTCATTTTCTACTATCAAGCTGGGCAGTGTGCTGAAGAGGGACCTATCTATCAGGACGTTTGCCGACTGGAAAGAAGATAAGCCTGGACTCGTGAAACAGACTTGGTGGCTCGGTGTGGCGAGAGTTTTTGACGGCTTCTACCTCAACACGCTCTGTGCTGTAAATATAGCTAGTGGCTGGACGGAATGGAGTAAATGGCAGGAGGCAGTCCGTCAAGTGGTGCATCATATGCGGCAGCGCCCACTTTTCCGCCTCCCTGGCATAGACTCGGGTAACCGCTCGTATGTCTTACAGCCCCACGAGATACACCGTATTCCTTAGCTGGCTGGCGCAAATCTTCGGTCTTATGCCACTCGTTAAGCTCAGGCCAGAATGAGCTGGACATTTTTCCTTCATAGTTTGCCATGAGAACAGCGGGGTTCAGACCGGAAAGAGGCCGACTGGGCGGTATTGAAGACAGAGATTGGGACCCCTTCGGGCTCCCTTGTCAATTGGTAACTGCTCAGTCTTCCTCTAAGAACGCCGGAATGGCATTCGAACGCTGACTTCCAAGTGTCGCACCACAGTTTCTCGGCCTCGAGGATCACTACTGCAGGCGCGTCCCACATGACAGGTACCAGAGCCCCAGGACTGTCTTTGCTGCGTCCCTATTTGCTGCAGAGCGCCGGTGTAAAACGACGAGGCCTGAGATTCATGGTAACAAATCGTTGACAAAGGAATCGCTTATCGTCGGCTTTTGCATCTGACAGTTGGCCCTAGCATAGTCAAAAGCCTCTTCCACCGTTACGTCAGCCCAACCTGGCAGGTTGTCATATTTGTCGGCCAAGCCGCTCAGCATCCCCTGGTCAACGAAGTAGTAGGTAAATTGACCGTTGCCCCATGCATCGTCTTCGTAGGACAGGCCGCTTTCCGAGCACGCCATGTTAATGATTCTGCCGGGAGCTTGCAGGTCAGTCATGCCGCCGGCAAGACAGCTATCGAATATGAAAATGACCCTCGAGGTCTTAAATCCGGCGAACCACTGCTTTAGCTGCCCGTCCCATATTGGAACCAGGTTGCTTCCGTCATGAGCCACGATCGCTTCGTCAATTCTCTCATTGTCGCCATCAGCCGCTTTGCCGTTCGCACCATGCCCACTGAAGAAGAAGACGACTTCGTCGCCATCCTCGGCCATTGACCCTATCTCGGCAACGGCTTCGCTGATTGCAGAAAAAGTGGCGCCTAGGTCCTTAAGCAGGCGGATGTTGCCAGGCGCGTATCCATAGAGCGATGTCAAGGCCGTATATACGTCCTCGGCATCATCGTCGCAGTATTCGAGGTCATTTGCCGTACCGGGGTAGTCGGAGACCCCAACTACGATGGCATACTTGTTTCCTGAGCATAAGTCACCCAAAACTCCTGTGGCAGCCTGCTTGGTTGGCTTACCTCCGCCAGCGCCACCGGGCTTGCCGTGAATCGTGACCTTTTTGACCAGTTCAACATCAGCGGCTGGCAGTGGCTTGTTCATGTCGGGTCTAGCTAGCACGTCTGGTGCTACGAACACCAATACCAACACCGCCGCCACAATACTGATTAGTAATCTCTTCATCTCAACACCTCCTGACTCTGTCTGAAGCCTATGTAACCATTCTAGCATCAGCGGTTGTGGTGTCAAGCGCCGCGCTTCTCACTTTGACCCAAGTGAAAAATGGCGGTGGCTGCCCTGCCATCCAAACAACCCAACTCCCCAGAGAATTGGATCACCAAATAGCTTTCGTGGCGACCCTCAGTCAACTCAGATAGCTGCGCTTCCAACGTAAAACAGCGCTACGACGATAACGAGCAAAAACCAGTACAACGAGGGCACCGGCCCCCACCACTGCTTATGCCACCAGATTTTCGCTCTACGGAAGTTCTTGATGCCGTAGTTCGGGTTCAAGACAAACCACAAGAAGTCCTCCACGAAGACTAGACCTACATAGAAACCCAGCAGCAGGCTTTCCAGCCGCCAGCTCCAGGCGGCAAAGAACAACGGCAAGTGAACTATGGCAATCAGGAACAGCGTCATAAAGAAGTGATAGCCCGTTATGGGACGCCCGCCTGCCAGCTTGACTAGCCATCCCTTTTCGATGCGCCAGCATGGCAGCCTGGCTGCCCAGCCATCCTTGCCTTCGATCTGGATTTCCCATAGGGCGAGCAGAAAAGCCAAGAAAACCATAAAGAGGACCAACCCTATCATCTTGGCACCTCCAGTATCCTTCTC